>Ga0082212_10004669_pt1 | contig 18902 bp, 13 predicted proteins | sample TergutNt197P3_FD_71548 | JGI IMG/M metagenome (GOLD analysis project Ga0082212, IMG submission 71548) | Neocapritermes taracua P3 segment gut microbial communities from Petit-Saut dam, French Guiana - Nt197 P3 | ecosystem: Host-associated > Arthropoda: Insects > Digestive system > Gut ...
CTGTACGCCGACTGTTATTTGACACAGGCGACGACATCGACGATTTAATGAAACTGTGCGAAGCCGACATCACCAGTAAGAATCCCGAAAAAGTACGTCTTTATATTGCCAATTTTCGTCTGGTACGCGAAAAGATGGTCGAGATAGAAGAAAAAGACCGCATCCGTAACTTCCAACCACCTGTCACAGGCGAAACGATCATGGAAGCGTTTGGTTTACCCCCCTCGCAACCTGTCGGTACACTAAAGGAAGTCATCAAAAATGCCATATTAGACGGAATTATCCCAAACGAACGGGAGGCTGCGATACAATATATGTACCAAAAAGCTGCCGAAATGGGCATAAGATAGTGTCGTCGGCATCCTGCCGTCTTACTTTACTGATGCTTAAATTAAACAATGAGCTATCTATACCAATTTAACATTGCCAAATCTTCATAATCCCTTGCTTTTGGCTTCGTTCCAGATAGCGTCCATCTCGGCGAGGGACATCTCTTTCAAGGAGAGGCCTTTATGGAGGGTTTGCGATTCGAGGTAGTTAAAGCGGCGGATAAATTTTTGATTGGTGCGCTCTAAAGCATTATCGGGATTGATGTGATAAAGACGTGCGGCGTTGATCATGCTGAAAAGAAAATCACCGAACTCAGCCTCTTTTTTGTCGTTGTCCATCTTTTCGATCTCGTGCCGTAGCTCGGACAGCTCTTCTTCGACCTTGTCCCATACATGTTCCCTCCGTTCCCAGTCGAAACCTACGTTACGCGCTTTTTCCTGAATACGTTGCGCTTTGATGACCGACGGTAAGGCTGTGGGGACGCCATCGAGGACGGTCTTGTTGCCTCCTTTTTCCTTTATTTTCAGCAGCTCCCAGTTTTGTTTCACAACGGTGGACGTCTCTGCAACGGTATCTCCATAAACATGGGGATGGCGAAAAATTAATTTGTCGCATAAGGTATCGCAGACCTCCTGTATATCAAATACGCCTTTTTCGGATGCTATCTTAGCATAGAAAACGATGTGTAGCAACAGATCGCCTAACTCTTTTTTAATTTCATCCCAATCGCTGCGCATCAAGGCGTCGCAAAGCTCGTATGCCTCTTCAATCGTATTGGCGCGCAGGCTTTCGTTGGTTTGCTTACGGTCCCAGGGACACTTCTCGCGGAGGTCGTCCATCACATCAAGCAAGCGACCAAAAGCTTCTGTTCGCGCAATTTGCGCTTTTGTCCGCGATTTACGCGAATTTACGCGAAATTTTTCTGATAACTGATTGTTCATCGTTTATAGTTTGTTTTGCCCCTCTCCAGAAAACGGATGTAATTTGCTATATTTTCATTATAGGCATACGACGGAGATAATGGGAAACCGTCGTTGTCGAGGATGACATAAAAAGGCTGAGCATTTGCCCCAAATTTGCTCCGCTGCAAATAACTCCATTTATCACCTATTCGCTTTAAGGTCAAAGGGCGTCCGTTTTCTACGATTTCAATGGGCTGTGGTAAAGTGGTTTTGTCGTCAACGAATAATGTTATCAGCACAAAATCGTTATCGATCAACTGTTTCACACGGGCATCTGTCCAGACGGCATTTTCCATTTTCCGGCAATTCACACATCCGAAGCCGGAAAAATCAATTAACACAGGCTTGCCGACTTTTTTGGCATGTTCCATACCAGCATCATAATCTGCATATTGAGCGTGAACTTCGGCGTCGTATAAATTGAAATCCTGCGTGTATAAAGGCGGAGCAAAGGCGCTGATGGCTTTCAAGGGCGCACCCCACAAACCCGGTATCATATATATAGCAAAGGCAAACGATACAATTGACATAAATAAGCGGGGGACAGACACAAATTTCAGTTCCGCATCGTGGCGGAAGCATATTTTACCAAGAAAATACAATCCGAGTAATGCAAAGAGTACTATCCAAAGCGCGAGAAAGACTTCTCGGTCGAGGATTCGCCAACCATAAGCCAGGTCGGCAACCGATAAAAATTTGAGCGCTAACGCTAATTCCAGAAAACCAAGTACGACCTTTACCGTATTCAGCCATCCGCCTGATTTCGGTAAATTTTGCAGTATGTTCGGGAAAATGGCAAATAAGGCAAACGGAATAGCTAAAGCAAGTGCAAAACCAAACATGCCGATAGCTGGACCAATGGCATTACCCTGCGATGCCGCTTCCACAAGTAAAGTCCCGATGATGGGGCCGGTGCACGAAAACGACACCAGCACAAGCGTAAAAGCCATAAAGAAGATACTCAACAGGCCTTGCGTCGAGTCGGCTTTTTTGTCGATTTTTGTTGTCCATGAAGCAGGTAAAACAAAATCGAAAGCGCCAAAAAAGGAGATTGCAAATACGACAAGCAAAAGGAAAAACAGGATATTGAAAATGGCAGATGTTGATAAACTATTGAGTGCGCTGGCGCCAAAGATACCTGTTATCAACAAACCCATCATCAAGTAGATAACAATGATGGAAAGGCCATATAAAAGAGCATCACTGATGGCTTTCCGACGGTTTTTGGTACGTTTCAGGAAGAAGCTGACTGTCATGGGAATCATCGGCCAGACGCAAGGGGTGAGTAAGGCGAACAATCCGCCCACAAAACCGGCGATAAAAATGAACAGCCACGAACGATCCATAGCCGAGGTCGTGTCGTCGCCTATCGCTTTTAGTTCGTTGATGACGGGCGTCCACAGGTCAATCGTTGATTCGTCAGCAACGGGCGCTGTAACCTCCAGTAAAAAGGATGACGGCTCTGCAGCCTGAGAAGAAACGTTCTTAATGGTTGTTACTTGGCCTTCTTTGGCCGTATCGGAAGTATCGGCAACAGGTTTCGGCTGCTTTTCCGGCGTATCGGTCGGCAAATCTACAGTGGTATTGCTATCTGGTATATTTTTTACATCTTTACTGCTAAAGGAAAATGCGATCCGCTGAGGTGGCGTACATGTCTCGTCATTACATGCCATAAACTCCACTTCGCCAAAAATTTGAAATTTTTTATAATCAATAACCCTGACGACTTGTGTAAATTCTACATTATTAGCATAATATCGAATGGTCATGTCAAATATTTTTTCAAATTTTTCTACCGGTTTGACAGATGCTACAGGTTTGCCTGAAAGTTCGGCGCCCTGTATGCCTTCCCAAGTGATGGATGTAGATATTGGGCCGCCGTCGGGCAGGTTCATGTCGTACAAATGCCATCCTTTATCAATGGTCGCTTTCAGTACAATTTCTTTCTCTGCTGAAGGAAGGTCATTAAATTCGATTGACCATTTTACAGGTTCGAGTATCTGTGCATACAAATTAGTTGTGAACAAAATCATGCACAGCAGCATTGCCATGAATTTAGAAGTGGACATTGAAGCCGGCCATGGCTGAAAATGGCAGTATGGGGTATCCATAATACAAGGATTGTTTTTGGAATAATACATTATTAAATTGCGCATAGATGCTGAACATATCGTTAAATATCCACGATGAACGGAAACGAAGGTCATGGATGGTTTTCATTTTTAAATCATCCCCAATGAAATTATGCGCATACATGCCCGACATCATGCAATAATCCAAATTAAAGGTCAACGGTTTGATCGGACGCACATTAATGCCAGCATTTCCAACAAAATCAGGCTTGCCGTAGGGTTTTAATTCACTCTTTTCATCTATGTCTTTCACAGCAGAGCGATTTTTCCAGGTATCTATATATATTAATGTATAAGAATCATATACGCCTTTAATATAAATATCGAAGATATGCTGATAATCATATTTCAATGTAACGCCTCCCTGAATACGTTGTGAAGTGGGCTGAAAAATTAAACTGACATTGTTAAAGCCGTCGTTGATCCACAAGTAAGAAGAGGGATTAAAAAACACATCCGATTCGGTATATTTGTAACCTGCAAACAAGTCAAACCAAAAGCCTGTAACCGCGCTGCTTCGCAAGCCGATCTTCAGGTCTGCCCATGTTCTGGAAGCGTCGGGTGTGAAAGCTGGATTAAGATAGCGGTTGAAACGCGACAGTTCGGCCATTGAATTAGAAGCAATTCCACCGCCGAAATTTGCATAAAAAATGTTCCAATAAGCAAAAGGTATATCTAAGGTGATATTTGGTGAAACAAAGAAATTTGTAATATCGTTTTGTGAAACAAGCATAAGGTTCGCTCCCAGTATTAACTTCAACCTGTTATTTTCTAATCGATAATACGGGTTCAATGTTGCATTAAAATGTGTATTAAAAGCAGTACTATCCACTGTTACAACAGGAAAAATGAGAGCAGAAGAATAGGGTTCATCAACTGCCAATGCAGGTGATTTATAACTTAACATATTTATTTTCAGGTCAGCGCCGAAACATTGGTCGTTATTAACTTTCGATCTCATACCGAGGTTTAGCGCCATATGGTTTTCAGTCATTCCGTAGAGTTCTTTACTTAGAGAATACTTTTGGTGAAAGTTGGTATATTCAGCGTTGATATAATACCCTATATAAGCAGGAATATCTGATGCAATACCGCCATAAACATTGAAAAGCCTGTTTCCTTGATTGGTGACAGTATCATTTTTAAGCGGGTAAATGGACGGAGGGTAAAAACTGTTTAAAGAGAGAGGAATCTCGTTTGTTGGCTCGCCATAATAGTTAAAAGCCGAATATCCAAATTGCCCGCCTAAAGAAAGCGTCGCTCTATCGAACTGATGATTAAAATCAAGTCCGCCGATATTATCATTAATCTTAGCTTTTCGAGGTGCTATATCCTTGTCTTCAAAATTAACATTGCCGTAAGTTGATCGGTGTGAAAAAAAGAGGCCTAATCTGTCTCTTTCCGTATTTAGTATATGGTAGCCGACATCACCCATGAAATTCAAGAGCATACCTCCGCTAAAATGCAGATAACCATCATATTTTGTATGGGGGAAATCCATCTTCAATTTGCCGGGCGGCAGCAGGTTCATCTCCTTAGCAGGTACCATCGGCACAGCATAATCGGAATAGGTGATCGGGCGTTTAGTGATGTTTATCTCTCGAATAGCAGGCAAAGTGGTCACTTTGGCCGCATCCTGCACGATTGGGTCGTATTCGCGTTCGAGCGTCATCTCGCGATTTAAACTTTCACGTTCTTCATTCTTTTTCGATTCTTGTGAGAATCCGGTCAAGCAGATTCCACCTAATATAACCGACGCTATCGCTATTTGTATCTTACGCAATCCCATAGCTTTTCATTTTTTTAATTTTTCCAATCTATTTTCTACCATCCGGTCAATGTCTTCACTGCCTTTATAATTCTGTTTTAACGAATTTAAATACTGACGAGCCTGAAATTCATCGCCTTTATCAATATAAACATCTGCAAGCAAGATAAACCCACGGGCTAACCAATACTGATGCGGCGTGCTTACTTCGATAAAATTCAATAATTCCTTCTCGGCGCGTACTAAATCTTTACTATTATAATACAATTGCGCCAGTTGATATTTCGATTCCGCCCCGTATTCCGTACGGGTATCTTTACTCAATGCCATAAAATCGTCCTGCGCCTTTGATGGTTCGCCCAATTTAAGGTATGACTTAGCGCGCAGGAAACGCGCTTCCCGTTCGATATCGGGCGCTATATTAGTCTCTTTCAGCAACTCATTGGCAGCTTTGAGCGCTTCTTCTTCGTTGCCTGTATATTGCGCGCAACGCATGATGCCAAGCTTCGCCGCTTCACGATTCTCACGCGATTGAGCTACTGCCTGTAACTCCCTGAATGTTTTGATGGCCGATGAATAATCATCTTCAAGATATTCGATTTCCGATTTACGCGCCAATGATTCTTCACGGAACTTCAGATCGTCGCTGTCCAATACGATGGTAAACAGGCGTTTCGCTTCGGAGTAATTCTTCCGGTCATACGCTATTTTAGCAAGGTAATAATTGGCATTCGTACTAAAAGCGCCACTGGGATAGGTTCTTAGATAGTTTGTCAGACTAATGCGCGCGCCCTCAAAATCACCCCGAGTAAAGAGTCTTTCCGCTGCTAAGTAAGTCAGAGAATCCTGCTCGCTCACTTCTATGTGTATAGCGCCTCCGAGCGAATTGACATAAGTAGCGTAGGCGCTGATATCATTCATATCAATATAAACCGATCGCAAGTCCTGTACGGCGACCTTCGCTTCCTCGCTTCCAGGATATAGGCTGATCACCTGTTTGTAAGCGGCGACAGCGTTTTCCAACCGGTTATCATTGTAATAGAGCAAACCTAACTGAACGCCTGCTTTCGGCGCTAACCTGCTTTGCGGATACCTGTCAATCAACATCTTAAACGAAGTAGTCGCATCATTGCTTTTCTCTAACAAAACATACGACCTACCCCGTTCATAGAGTGCATCGGGAGCAAATTGCGATTGTGGAAATTCATCAACTACGCGATCCATCATCCGTATCTTTCCCGGATAATCTTTTTGTAAACCGAGAACAAATCCCCGTTGAAACATGGCGTAATCGGCTGTTGACGGTTGTAATGCCACAGCGCGCGAATAGTTGGTTTCTGCTTCCGAAAATTGTCGGCTGTAAAACAAACAGTCACCGATACGGTTATACGCATCGGCGTAGGAGCTTAATCGCTGGTTCTGCTCATACGAGATATAACGACGAAAAGAGACAAGCGCCCGATCAAAATCCTTTGATTTGAAATAACAATAACCGATATTATACAAAACAAGCGCATACATGTCAGTATTTGCCTGTCGTGACACCGTCTGATGGGTATCAAAATTGGAAATAGCGCTCGGATAGTCGCCAAGACGGTAATACGCTTCGCCTCTCCAAAAATAGGCATCCGCCCTCGCTTGGCTATCGTAGTTCCCCATCGCTATTGTCTGATTGAAATAATCAATGGCTTTCTCTATGTTATTATTCATAAACTCCTGATTTCCAAGCTGAAATAAAACATTTTGTTTGGCTTCCTGGATTTTTAATGCAGGTCGGCGAATTTTGTTGATCGATTCAAGCGCCGCCAAGTAATTCTTGGAAGTAAGAAAAACCTCGACTAAGTAATCATTGACCTTGTCAGCATATTCCGATTCGGGAAAATCGTTCAAAAATTTTTCGAACACTTTGACCGGTTCGCCGAAGCCTGTAAACGAAGTCTGATGTATAATAAGCGCATAATTATATAAGGCTATCTCCTGTATCTTTTTATTGAACGTCATCGCCCCGGCTTGTTCAAAAGACATGCGCGCATTATTCATATCCTTGAGTTGCAGGTAGCATTGACCCAGATACAGGTTTGCGTTTTGCGTGAGTTCATCATCCTGGGTGATGGTTCGTGAAAGCGCCTCGACTGCATTTGCGTAATGTTCCAGGTTGTATTCACTCACGCCCAGCATATATAGCTCGCCGCGTGAAGGATTTTCGACAGACGACACATATTGATTTAACATGGCAACCGCTTTGTCCTGATTGCCTAACTGATAATAAGAATTTCCGGCGATACGATACAATTCCGTATTATTTTCGCTGTCAGGATACCTGCGAAGCAGTCGTTCGGTTAGCCGCACGGTCTCATTATACTTTTCTTCAGAAAAATTGATCTGTGCGATATAATAATTCGCCTGTTCACTGTATTGCGGGACATTCCTCAGGCGGCTAAATTCTCGCATCGCGTCAGTGTATTTGCCGGTAGCATAATCAATATAAGCGATATAATAGATGGATGCCATCAAATGTTCGCCCTCCAACCCCCGCGCGTTCAATAAATGATACCTTGCGTTTTTCAGGTCGTTATTTTGCACTAATGAATAGCCTAACATGTAATTAAGCGCCTCTTGTTCCTCAAGCGTCAATGCATCCACGCGGGTGTCGGCAAGCCATCTTTTTGTGTTGTCATAATCATCAATCTCGAAAAAGTGGCTTCCAATAAGGAAGCAAACCTTGTCGCCATGGCGGGTGTCCGGATAATTGTTCAGATAGGATTTAAGTATTTCAATCGCATTGTCTTTCCCCTGCTGAGAAGCAATAAAAGCTAACATATAATCCGCTTCTTGTACCAGGTCGTGATTGGAAGCGCTCTTTTTAAATGCTTCGAGTTTATCAATACATCCGGCATAATTCTTCAGTTCAAAGAAATCTTTTCCTTCTGAGAAAAGCCTGTCAGCTGAATCAAACTGGAAGGAACGCTGTCCGTTAACTGTAAAACAAGCAAACGCTATACACAGCGAAATGATTAATTCTTTTGTTTTTTTCATACTATCTTCTGTCATATCATGTGCAAAGATAGTGCAAGTCGCGAGAAAAAAGCAAACAAAAATGATTTTTTTTGCTTTTACTCTTAGTTTGCGTTACCTTTGCCCCTCAATTAATAAAGAATGAGCAAGGAAAATACTACTGAATTAATGATTGATTTTGGGGATGACGGACAAAAATTAATCCCTGTTATCACGCAAGATCGCCGGACGAAGGAAGCGCTGATTTTATCGTTTGTAAACAAGGAGGCTTTCGATGAAACACGCCGAAGCGGATATGCCACCTACTGGAGTCGTAGCCGTAATGAGCTGTGGAAGAAGGGATTAACATCTGGCGACATGCTGAAGGTGGAAGAGATTCGTATCAATTGCGAACAAAATTCGCTTTTGTACTTAGTGACGCCGCAGGGTAGAGGCGCCTGTCATGCTAAAAAAGAGGACGGAACGCCTTTTTCCTCATGTTATTACCGCAGAATAAATGACGATAATACATTGGAAATAAAAGAATCTGAAATTTGAAATTAAAAAAAATAAGCAATGTTGAAAATTGGTATGCCCGCCGGTTCGCTGGCAGACCCCAACAGAGGGGGAAATTTAATTAATCTATTGATCAATAGCGGTTTTAATGTTACAGGATATGCGCAGGGTGGCCCTACAAAATTTTTTTCGGTCAACTATCTGTTTGGCTGGGACGGACGACCGCAGGAGTTTGGTTCACAACTCGAAATTAACGAGTTGGATATAGCAATTGCAGGCGACGACTGGATCAGGGAGCGTATTTTGGAAATGCAATTAGAATACGGAACAACGGTCAACCTGGAGCGTGTTTTGGAATTGAATCGCGGCGGCGTTAAGTTGGTCGGGATCGTTAATAGCGAGCAGTTCGATACGACCGAAGATTTTTTGAAACATCTTTGTTCGCAGAAGCCTTTAATCACTGTTGTTTCCGAGATGCCTTATATGGCTTTGGATTGGTTGCGTTCAAAATTGGATACGATAGGATTATTGGGACAATTTCAATCATTCTCGGTGCAAAAATATAAAACGCCGACAAAAATTGCTTCGGGCATTGTTATTTATGAGACATGGGGTAAGACCGAAGCCAAAATTAAAAATGGCGGCGCTGACATAGGTCTGGAGATCACCCAATCGGGCAGCGCCATCAAAAATTATGGACTGAAAATCATCGATACCGTCATGGAATCGCAAACAAGTATCTGGATTAATCCCGACATTAGAAAAGATGCCGATAAATCAGACCTGCTGAATATGTTTCTGTTGAATTTGTACGGCTCAATAAACGCGGAAGGAAAAATGATGGTCATGTTTAATATCTCCAACAAAAAAGTGAACGAGATCGACAGTTATCTGCGTGAGAATAACCTGTTTGCCGACGAGCCGACAGTCAGCGTGGGCAAGGAATTTACGGAATACAATATACAGATAGACGCGCGAAACGTCGATGAGCCGCTAGCAAAAGTGCGGTATGAGTTGGCTAAACGGGGCGCAACGAGCATCAATACGTTGCCGGTGCAATCGTCCATTCCCAGTTTGAAGGTAATAACCGGCGTTTAAAGAGTATTATGAAGTACATTGAAACATATAAGATACTAAAAAATGCGATTAACTATACCGATAATCGCATTACCATTCCAGATGTTGTTGATATACACAACTTTATGTTTGTATCAGAAAATTGCCATCTTCTTCCGGATGATTCTGGCGACGATACGCTTTCAAGTTTTGGTTTGAGCCATGAAACAGGTATCATGCAGGAGATGCTCGGCATGCACGATTCTGATGTAAAGGATAATGTCGCTTTCGGATATCATATTTTTGCTCCCGTAAACACAGTAAAAGCCCAAAAGATTGTGCTGCTTTTTCATGGGTTCAACGAAAAAAACTGGTACAAATATTTGCCTTGGGCGCAATACATCGTAGAAATGACCGGTAAAACGGTTGTACTGTTCCCCATTGCATTCCACATGAACCGTGCGCCGCAGGAATGGAGCAACTCACGACTGATGTACGCGGTGAGCAAACGACGCAAGGAATTGTTTCCCGACATCATTCATTCCACGCTCTCCAATGCGGCCATCAGCACCCGCTTGCACACAATGCCGCAACGATTTTTATGGTCGGGCTTGCAAACTTATCACGATGTTATACAATTTATGAACGAATACAAGACGGGGCAACATCCTTTGATAGCGCCTGATGCCGAAGTGGACATGTTCGCTTATTCCATCGGTTCGTTTCTGGCGGAGATATTAATTATGACCAATCCTGCCAATTATTTTGATAAGACGAAATTGGTATTGTTCTGTGGCGGCCCTGTCTTTAACCGCTTGTCGCCTGTCTCGAAATTCATTTTAGATAGTCAGGCCAATGTAGCGCTCTATTCATATATAATAGAACATCTTGACAGTCATCTGAGAACGGATGCGAAACTTAGGAGTTGTTTGTGTGATTGTCCTGAAGGAATAAGTTTTCGCAGCATGTTGAATTACAGCGTAATGAGTGATTTTCGGGAAGAACGGCTACGTGATGTAGGAGAGCGGCTGTTGGCGGCGACCTTGAAACAAGATACGGTAGTGCCTCCGTATGAGGTTATTAACACGTTACAGGGCAAATTTAGAGATATTCCTGTGCGTGTCGAAATCCATGAATTACCATATTCCTACAAGCACGAAGACCCGTTTCCGGTTTTAGAGAAGATCAGCGACGATATAGACGCCGGATTTTGTCAAGTTTTCGACCCGATATGCAAGTTCCTTTCAGACGGTTCATGTTAGCGAGGACTTCGAAACGCGGTATTACGGTTTTATTATAAATGATTTTGCCGGTAATATACCTGCACGGGTCGTTTTTACAGATGCAGTAGCCTCTATTTCGTGAGCGCCATATACACGGACATTGATTGTCACGCTGTTAATGCTTTCGCCTTGTGCATATCCGACGTTACGGGCAACGGTTTCGTTAGCGTTCCTGCCTATACCTGCAGTTCGTCCAGTAGTAGCCCTTCTTACGGCATCGGCATCTCTTTGGGTTGTAGCGCTTCTTCCAGCAACGGTATCTCTTTGGGTTGAAGCATTGCGTGCTAGTTCGATGCTACTACCCCCGCGTTGCTGCTGTTGCGACTTGGCGCCCGGGTCTGGTAGAATCTTTGCCTTGGGCGCTTCGCCCTCGATGTTGATATTTCTAAGCGTTACACTTATTTGATCCGAGCGAACAATTTTTACTAAATCGGCCTGACGTAAAGCGGTAGGCAGTTTTCCGGCGTTTCGATAGGAGACTTTTACTTGGTAATCGGTAGAATCTTGTTTATACGATTTTAGCTTTTTCACTTCTATATTTTCCCATTGTATTTCGGGCAGATATTTAATCATTTCGAGGTTAAATAGCGCTTCATTTTTTGCCCATTTTTCGAGTTGGTCGGGGGGTGAGTTTTGCGTGAAAAATTTCGGATTCCATCCACCGATTTCCACTTCGCCTAACTGAGGGTGGTTATAGGGTTTCCAATTGAAAAACAGCTTCCCATCATATTCTTCGTCATTCATAATCAACCGGTCGAGGTCGTCTATGACCCCATCATTATTATAGTCTTTAGTTGCCTTGCCTGTGTTCCATATCTCATCTCCATACCAGATAGCGCCATAATACCAATATCCGAAGTCGGGGCCATGGCCGAAGAGTGGGGAGCCATTGCCATAGTCCTGATAGACATCGCCAGCCCTTTCATACCCTGTGATGCTTTTTCCGATGCCATCGAACAACAGATACCATTTGAGGTCTTCGGGAAACATGGTTGAGGAAGGCGATGTGCTTGGCGCCCGCAGGTGCATCGGCACGCTCGTATCCATTGAGTTGATGATAAAGATATGCGGATGCGCCAGCAGAAAGGTGAAGACGGCTCTTGTCTCAGGCTCGCTTAACGGATATTCGCCCGCTCCGCCCTGCGTCCATCCACGACCGGTAGCTTCGCGTTCGGGTCTCCAGTTTTCAGCATAATTGCGATGCAAATCCAACCCGCCAATGCCGTCTTCATTGTATCTGCCATCGCCGTCATTATCAATACCTTCCAAGATAATGCTATACTCGCCCTTTCCGGGTTCTGCCCGTTTCATCAGACGACCGGTCGAATCACGTGGGTCGATGATAAATGTTCCTTTCGGGTCTTTATATCGCATCTGCAGGATATATCCGTCGCCATCAAGGTCTTCTGGGCCATCTTCATCTAAGAGGCCATCCCCGTCGTTATCAACCGGACGAACAGAGCTACGATTCGATTGCGCCGTATGCAAGTATAGATTATGGCCGTCGGGGTTATTGACAGGCCTGAGATAGATAGTATTTTTATCTACAATCCCTGTTATCAGCGAGTCTTTACCATAGGCTTCAATCAGATGTTGCATCAGCCATAACGTTGATTCAACAGCGCTTATCTCACCGCTATGCCGTCCGCCTTCGAAAAAAGCCGCCGGTTTGTCGGTCGCCCTGCCCTTATCCTTGTTAGTTAGCGTTATCTGATAGATGGGACGCCCTTCCCAGCTATAGCCTACTTCGTACATATCAACGAGATGCGGGTATTGCTCCGCCCACTTTCGCATCCAGTAATAGACTACGTCAGCCGTATGATACCTGTCGAAGGTAAGGGTGGAAGATGGAGAATATTCCACTTCCGGATATTTGACTTTCGGGAAAAAACTAACCCCATGTCGATACCCTTTGATGGTATAAAACTTCGAAATCGTATCGGTCTCGGGCCATTTTTCTTCTACTAATGGCCTCACTATCTGCGCTTGAAGGCTATTGCTACATGCGACAAGTAGTAGCAAAGGTAATAATGTTTTCATGAAATATTTATTGTTATTGAAAAGCGCAAAATTACAAAAATTTTCGTCAAAACAAAACGAATCAAAATCAGAATTCCGCTTGTTCTATAAAAAAAAATACTACCTTTGCCGAAATTTCAAAATGTAAAATTTAATACCTTACTAATTATGAACAATATTAATCGTCGCAGTTTTATTCAACAATCCGTTATGTATTCGGCTGCAACAATGGCAGCCATCAAAAGTAATCCGTTATCCTCCAAAGAATTGGGAATGATATCGCCCTCCATCGTACCATCGTCGGTTGAAGCAAACATCAAAGTGGGATGTACAAGTTGGGTTTTTCACAGTTTAGCCGGCGGCGTTTCGCCGATCGAATCTATTGAAACCCTTGGGCAAATGGGTTTTGATGGCGTTGAATTGATAATCAGTTCATCGCGCGATTTGACTTCGTTATGGACAGACCGATTTATCGACGACGTCCGTAGTCTTCTAAACAAATACAAAATGGAAGTATCTCAAATGGCTATGTTTCAGCCGGTCGTGCAAGACCTTTCCAGTTTAGATAATAACCGACGTCAGCGTGCGTTGGATAATTTTGAAGCAGGAACTGTCATTGCAAAGAAGTTAGGAACAAAAATTGTAAATATTGTAGCGCCATGGCCGCGTGAATTGCGTGACCCATATAATGGGTATTTACCTCGATATTATGAAGTTATGGAACCAAAAGAGAATGAAAAATATGCAATCATCATAGACCCGTCGTTCGACTGGGACAAGATTTGGGAGCAGTATGTAAAAACGACGCTCGATTGTTTGGAAAGGGCGAAAAAACATGACATGTTGTTTACTATCGAACATCATACCAATTGCATCATTCCCGATGTCAGCTCTTTCCTATTGTTGTGCCAGGCTATTCCTGACAAGGCTTTGGGTTATAATATGGATGTAGGATGGACGCAGATACAACGCGAATATCCGCCTGTTGCCATCAACAAGGTAAAAGACAGGCTTTACAACCTCCATATCAGAGATATTGACGGCCCAATGCGTCAATTTATTCATATAGGCGAAGGGGTCATGGATTTTGCAGGTATTATCCGCGAACTGAAAAAGATTGGTTTCAAAGGATTTATTTCGCTTGAGCAAGACGAACATCCGGGCGATATGAAAGTTACCTGTAAACGGTATCTTGATTTGATGCGAGAACTGATCTCAGCGTTATAGCTGAATTTCTCGATAATATTTTCCATATCATATACATTATTTTGCAAGCTTGATTATTTCATCGACAACAGGTTTTGGTTGGTGATTACGGTCGAAAAGCAGCGGGTAATCCGTCCTGCCACGAACCGGAAAGTTGTTTTTCCACGAGCTGCCATCCGAAACGCCCCACATCGTAACGCGGGTTACTTTACCCTGATATTTTGTGAAAAGTTTGAAAAAATCGAGCATCCTGTTTGACCATGCCAGAAAAACTTCGGCAGGAACACACTCGGTATAGGGATTAATTTCGTTCCTGAATTCGATATTTGTCGAAATGTCGGCGCCTATGCCGGGTCTTGTAGAAGGCAGGATAGAAAGGTCTAATTCGGTTACCATGACATTGAAGCCGGCATTGATATATTCCTGTATCGCTGCCTCGTATTCGGCAATGGATGGGCTATCCATCCCGATATGCCCCTGCATCCCGATTGTGTCAATGCGAAGTCCCCTTTCTTTCAAAGTTTTTATTAGCCTGACAATGGTAGAGCGGCGACCAGGGTGCCATTCGTTATAATCATTGTAATACTGCTCGACCGCGGGATCGGATTGAAATGCAAACAGAATAAATTCCTCGCCTAAAATTTCATAAAACTTGCTTTGCCGGTAGAATCCATCTTCGAGGATAGCCTCGTTCACTACACCCCAGCCATGTATTCGTCCTTTATAACGTCCCACCACGGTAGAAATGTGATTTTTCATCCTTGCTTTCAGTACTTCCGGCGTCACGTCTTCACCGTTCTCATCCATGCAAAACCAGCGTGGCAGTTGGGAGTGCCATATCAAACAATGGCCGGTAATCCACATCCCGTTTTGTTCGCCAAACACCACAAATTGATCGGCATCTCGAAAGGTAAACTCCCCTTCTCGCTGTTAAAGGTACATGCTTTTCATGCAATTTTCGAATACTAAATATTTAAACTATCAAATTTTTAGCAATAATTTTTTATAAGTTTTTTTTATCTAATTTTGCGACTCAAAATAGTAGTTATTAATGGTCGGTTTTCAATGGCAACGAATTTATAAAACTGCAAAAGCAGCTATACCATCGGCTTTACAGACGGCCTGGTGGATGGTACGCCTTATGGTTGTCATCTCCTTTGGCGTGGAGTTGTTGCGTTATTTTGGCATTGTATCATGGATGTCCAGCATACTTAGCCCCATTTTTAAATGGGTAGGTTTGCCGGGCGAAGCTGCATTAGTTTACATCACGGGATATTTTGCCAATGTATATACTGCTATTGCCGTAATGGCTTCCATGCAACTTGATGTGTGTCGTATAACCATTTTAGCCGTGATGGTTCTTTGTTCACATAATATGTTGATTGAAACGGCTGTACAGAAAAAAACCGGTTCATCGTTTTGGCGAATATTGGCGATACGAACACTCAGCGCTATCACCCTTGGCTTCGTACTCAACTGTCTCATGCCGCCCTCATTAGCCGATAGCTGTACGTTGAACGCTTCTATTGTACAAGACGCTTCTGCTGTTGAACTGTTAACCGAATGGGTATTGAGTAACGGCATCCTAGTCTTGCGGATGACACTGATTATCTTAGGCTTATCGGTAATACAGCGTTTGCTGTCCGAATTTGGCGTTATCCGTTGGCTCTCAAAGCTGCTGCGTCCCTTGCTCTTCCTGTTCGGCTTGCCCGGAAAAACTTCTTTTTTGTGGATAGTAGCCAATTTCTTAGGGCTTGCCTACGGCGCAGCAGTGATGATTGAAGAGACGGGACAAGGAAAAATCGCTCGGCGCGATGTTGATCTGCTCAACCATCATATATGCATTTCGCACAGTAACCTCGAAGACCTGTTGCTGTTTTTTGCAGCAGGCGGCTTATTTTGGTGGATGTTGTTGCCCCGCTTGTGCTGGGCTATTGTGCTGGTCTGGGAACGCCGTCTGGAGTGGCAGTTAGGCCTTAACGTTATGATGTCTCATAAATCCAATATAACTTAATTCTTCGTCCAATTCATCGCATTCGACAAATACCCATACAAAAAAAGTTCTTTGAAATATTGGCTTACACAAAAAAAGTTGTACTTTTGTGCTGTAATAATCAAAGTAACATGAAAAGAGTAGTTTTGAATTTTTTAGTTATCGCTGCCTTAACAGCAGCATCATCCTTTACGTCTTGCATGAAGAGCTCAAATACAAATCAACAATATAGAATGAAAAAAGTTATTCAAACAAATCTAGCGCCTGCGGCTATCGGACCTTATAGTCAGGCGATCAAGAAAGGCGATTTTTTATTTGTCTCAGGACAGTTAGGTATCGACCCGGTTACAAATTCGTTTGTAGATGGAGGGGTAAAAGAACAAACCGTACAGATATTTAATAACATCAAAGCGATTCTCGCCGAAGCCGGTTTTACGATGGATGACATTGTCAAGACGACGGTTTTTCTTGCTGATATGGCCGACTTTGCTGCAATGAACGAAATCTATGCCTCGCAATTTGAGAATACATTCCCAGCCCGCTCGGCCGTAGCAGTCAAAACGCTGCCTAAAAACGGTCTGGTTGAAATTGAGGTTATAGCGCTGAAGTAAGTTGCAATTACGAGTTATCCTTTTAGGGATGAAAGATTGGTAAAATTATAAAAAATAATAATAACGCCATGATGAAAATTTTTTTTTATTCCATTTGCTTTTCTTGGGGATTTTTTATTGCCCCGCTTGCTGCTCAACAGACAAGTCAGCCACGACGGATTGAGGCTTGGATAACGACTCCCGACCGCTCAACGCTTTTTGGGCAACCATCCAATGAAATATCTTTCTCGAATGATTCGCGAGGCAGCGGCACATCAATTGTTATTGATAACCAACATTCGATGCAGACAATCGATGGATTCGGCTTTGCTCTTACAGGCGGAAGTGCTGAGTTGATGATGAAAATGAGCAAAACAGAGCGCGCCAAACTGCTGAAAGATTTATTTGCTACCGAAGGCGCCGCTATCGGCGTATCGTATATCCGGTTGTCTATCGGAGCATCCGATTTGAATAGTTTTGTATTTTCTTACAACGACTTGCCCGAAGGTGAAACGGATTTTCCGTTAGTAAAGTTCGACCTCAATCAAGACAAAAAGGATGTGATCCCTGTGATGAAAGAGATTTTGACCATCAACCCCGACATCAAAATTATGGCATCGCCATGGTCGCCTCCCGTGTGGATGAAAACCAACGGAAAGGTCAAAGCCGGTTCTCTAAAAAAGGACTGTTATGATGTGTATGCGCGTTATTTCGTGAGGTATATTCAGGAAATGAAGAAGGAAGGGATCACCATTGACGCTATCACCATTCAAAACGAGCCTATCAACGCCAACAACACCCCAAGCTTGCGGATGAACGCAGCCGAACAGACCGATTTTATCAAGAATCATCTCGGCCCTGTGATGAAGGCATCAGGTATTTCTACAAAAATCGTCCTTTTCGACCATAACCTTGATCGTCCCGATTATGCCCTTACCATACTGCGCGAACCTGCTGCGGCACAATATGTTGACGGTTCGGGTTACCACCATTACGGCGGCGATATGAGCGCTATGACTTTGCTGCACAACGCCCGCCCGGATAAACATGTTTACTTTACTGAGCAGATGATTACAGAAAGACCAGGCAGCAGTTCGATAGCTATTGCTGCGCAGGTTAAACGAATGATTATCAACGTGACACAGAACTGGAGCCGGAATGTTATTCTCTGGAACTTTGCCGCCGACCCTAACAATGACCCCCATACCGATGATGGCGGTTGTCCGATGTGTCAGGGCGCAGTGACGCTCGATGGCGACAAAGTAGATCGTAACATAGCTTACTACGTCATCGCCCATGCCTCTAAATTTGTGCGCCCCGGTTCGGTACGTATTGCGTCAACAAACAAAGGCGACCAGTCGGTGATGCTCACTACCGACGAGGAACAGCGGGAAGTAGTACGGGTGGCTACTATCGTAAATAACGAGGCGCTGCCAAACGTTGCGTTCCGCACACCCGACGGAAAGATCGTTTTGATCGTAGCCAATGATACTTATGCCACAGGTTCATTCAGAGTACAATACAATGGACAGTACGCCAATATACGTTTGCAGCCCGGCGCCGTTGGAACCTACGTATGGGATTTATAATAATATACGTATGAAGTATTTTCAAAACCGGCTGTCCGAACATAGAACAAGCAATTATAATTTTGGCATTGCTAATTAAATATATATTTCTTATCTTTGCGTCCCAAAAAAGTCATGAATTGTCCTAAGTGTACTAGTTCAAAGAGAGTAAAGTCTGGTAAAATAAAAGACAGACAACGTTATAAATGTAAAGAATGCGGGTGTAATTACACTGTAGAACTAAAGTCTACGGCCAAGCCCAAATCACAAAAGAAACAAGCATTACATCTGTATCTTGAAGGATTGGGATTTCGTTCCATCGGAAGGTTTTTGGGTGTTAGCAATGTGTCAGTTTTGAACTGGATAAGATATTTCGGAAAAAACGTGCAGGATTTACATGCTGCAAGTCAGAAAATAGAGATGGTTGAAGTAGATGAAATGCATTCTTATATTGGTTCAAAAAAAACTACTGTTGGATATGGATT
>Ga0082212_10001270_pt1 | contig 18900 bp, 15 predicted proteins | sample TergutNt197P3_FD_71548 | JGI IMG/M metagenome (GOLD analysis project Ga0082212, IMG submission 71548) | Neocapritermes taracua P3 segment gut microbial communities from Petit-Saut dam, French Guiana - Nt197 P3 | ecosystem: Host-associated > Arthropoda: Insects > Digestive system > Gut ...
AAGCCGATTACGAAAAAAGCGATGAAGGTAGCGCACGAACCAAGCAAGTACCTCGAAAAATTAGGATACTGAAAAACTTGCAATCGGACTGGCCCCTCTTGTTTATACTGGAACATTTTATTACAATCGCCTTCAGTATGCTATTCCCTTTTGAATTTCATGTCTGAAACGTGTCAACTTGTTTCCGATGCTGGTGTTACTAAGTCGGGAAAAACCACTTCCGAACTTTTCATTCTAGGTATTTTGGCGGGGGCTTACATTGCCTTTGCGGCAGCAGGCTCGACGATGGCGGCGTTTAACCTGCTGGCAAATCCCGAAACCTTTGGACTGGGACGTTGCGTGGCTGGACTCATCTTTCCCTGCGGACTGATGCTCGTAGTACTGGCAGGTTCCGAACTTTTTACGGGAAATACCATGATGCTCCTCCCGCTTGCCCAACGGCGAATTACTCTGTTTGCCATGCTACGGAACTGGTTGATCGTCTATGCCGGAAACTTTTTCGGCTCCGTATTCATTGCCTTTTTGATCTGCCAATCCGGGCAACTGAGTGCCGGCAACGGTCTGCTCGGTGAAATGACAATCACTATTGCAACAAAGAAATGTAGCCTGACGTTTGCGCAGGCTTTTTCGCTCGGTATTCTTTGTAACTGGCTCGTTTGTCTTGCCGTTTGGATGGCATTTGGTGCAAAAGATACGACGGGCAAGATATTTGCTATATTTTTTCCGATTTGGCTCTTCATTACGTCCGGTTATGAACATTCCGTTGCCAACATGTACTACGTTCCTGCGGGATTGTTTGCGGCGCAGGCTTCAGGGCTTGGAACAGCATTGACGTGGGAGAACTTTTTAGTGGCGAATTTGATTCCAGTGACGCTCGGCAACATCGTCGGCGGCGGAGTTTTTGTTGCTCTGGCATATGGATACGTGAACCGAAAATAGAAAGCCTGAACACATCAAAAAATGTGCAGTGTCTTTTATTCATATAGCGGAATGTGGTTGCATTACTTTGTTTTTCACGAAACTCCGGTACAATGGTTGGATAATGTCCTACACTGAACTTATCAACAAATTAGAGAACAACATTTCGCTGGCAGTTTTCGGCAAGCAACCGCTCGTCCGTCGCTGTTTGGTTGCGTTGTTTGCGGCGGAACACGTTCTGCTCGAAGACGTACCGGGAGTGGGAAAGACCCTCATGGCACAAGCCATTGCGAAAAGCATTGCCGGTGACTTTCGCCGTATCCAGTTTACACCCGATTTGCTTCCCGCCGACATTACCGGCAGTAGCGTTTATGACACCGATTCCAAAGCGTTTCGATTTGTGCGGGGGGCAATTTTTGCCAACATCGTGCTGGCAGATGAAATCAACCGTACTACGCCTCGGACGCAAAGTGCCATGCTGGAAGCGATGAACGAGCGGCAAGTGTCGGTGGACGGGACCACCTATCCGTTACCGAATCCTTTTATGGTGATCGCAACGGAGAATCCAATGGAATTCGAGGGAACGTATCCGTTGCCTGAAAGCCAACTCGACCGGTTTTTGCTCCGCGTTTCGGTAGGCTATCCTGATCGGCACAATGAAATCAACATTTTGAAAACGCACCAAACGTCTCGACCGATTGATGCGTTGCGTCCTGTGCTGACAAGCGAACAGATCGTTGAAATTCAGCAAGCGGTCTCGGCAATACGTGTGGATGATTCGATCAACCAATACATTCTTGATATTGTGGATGCCACTCGAGCGCATGAAGATTTGCTTGTAGGAGTCAGCACGCGGGGTGCGATTGCATTGAGCCGAGCGGTACAATCGCAGGCATTATTGGAAGGACGCAAGTTTGCTGTACCGGATGATGTCAAATCGCTTGCCGTTTCTGTATTGGCACACCGTATTGTTCCAAAATCAGTGTTGCAGAGCAATCAGCGGCGGATGGAAGAATCGATCATCGAACGGATTCTCGAAACGATCCCCGTGCCGATTTCGTAGATTGGGATATAATGATCCCATGCTTTTCTATTCAGCACCGATGGCGGGGTACACCAATTACGCCCACCGCGAACTGTTGCGGCGGTTCGGCGGGGTTGATCTGATCTTTACCGAAATGGTTTCCGCCCGCTCCTTTGCCGAACTGGAAAAACGTGGACTAGAACCTCCCTCCCGACTCTGGGGGGTTAGCGATGAACCTCGTCCCCTGGGCGTTCAAATTTGGGACAACGAACCCGAAATCCTCGCCAGTCTTGCTCACAAACTTGCCTTTGATTTCAAGGTCAGTACCATTGATCTGAATTTCGGCTGTCCTGCCAAACAGATCGCCGGGAAAAGTGCGAGCGGCTCGTTTCTGTTGCAATTTCCTGACCGCATCGGCGATATTGTCCGCAAGGTTGCCGATACCGTAAGACCGGTTCCTGTAACCGCAAAAATCCGGCTCGGCAGAACAAGGGATACAATCAATGCGATTGATGTTGCCCAAGCCGTTGAGTCCGCTGGAGCGTCGGGAATCACGGTTCACGGACGGACGGCTGCCGATATGTATCACGGTCATGCCGACTGGGAAGAAATTGCCAAAATTAAACCGAAATTGCGATTCATTCCACTCATCGGCAATGGGGACATTAAAACGGTGGAGGATGCTCTACTTCGGATTCGCCGCTATCCGGTGGACGGTATCATGATTGGACGAGGGGGAGTTGCAAAGCCGTGGTTGTTTCGACAGATTGCTCAAACGTTACGGGGCGAGCCAGCGGATGCGGAGCCGACCGGGCGAGAGATCAGCGAAATGATTCAGCAACATTTTGCCGTGTTGCAGCGGCAGTTTTGTGAACAGACGGCACTGATGTTGATTCGCAAGACCGTCTGCCATTATTCGGCTTCCCAATCGGGAGCGAGGAAATTCCGAAACGATGTTTGCACCGCGAAGGATACGGAAACGTTTTTTCGGATGGTTCGTGAATTTTTCGATGTATCCGACAAACATTGATACCCCCTTTTTAGGAGAAAAAACAAACCACCTACTTTTACCTATCTCCTCCAATCACGCAACTAGAATTGAGCGCACCCACGCCGTGTTTGGTGCGGTACGATGCCCACGGCATTTCCCTTGACTTTTCGGCTTTTTCCGGGTAGAGTATCCTAACCGCTTTTTTTCCTTATTACTACCGGGTATGAACTTTGCCGTTTTCTGCGACGTTGCTGTTTTTTTCGCCTTCCTGATAGCCGTCCTCGTCATTGGCATCGGCATGAGCCGACGCGGGAAAGGCTCCGGCGAAAATAGTGAAGCCTACTTCCTCGCCGGACGCGGTTTAGCATGGTGGCTCATCGGATTCTCCCTCATTGCCGCCAACATTTCTACCGAACAATTCGTCGGAATGTCCGGCAACGCCGCCAATTACATCGGACTTGCCGTCGCCTCCTACGAATGGATCGCTGCCCTTTCGCTCGTCGTCGTCGGGTTTGTGTTCCTCCCCCGATTTCTGAAAGCAGGTATTTACACCATTCCGCAATTTCTCGAAACCCGATACAACAAAGCAGCCCGATCTCTCATGGCAATCACCATGGTTGCCGTCCTTGTATGCGTCAATATCGCCGTTATTGTTTACTCTGGGGCGAAAGCCTATTCTGAATTCTTTGCCGACTTTGGTCTTGCCAGTATTCAACTCGGCGGGACGGCAATCCCTTTGAATCTCACGGTGTTTTGCTGGTTGATCGGCATTCTAGCGGCATCCTACGTATTTGTTGGCGGTCTCAAAGCCTGTGCTTGGGCAGATTTACTGCAAGGTTCCGCACTGATTCTCTGCGGATGTCTCATCCTCTATTTTGCTCTCGGTGCGTTGGGAACTGCCGACAAAGAAACGTTGCAAAGTGCCATCCAAGCAAACGCCGAGCAGGCAGGGCTGGAAATTGACCAAACCAAGATATTGACGAAAGTGGAGAAGCAAACCAGTTCATACCAACGTTTCGAGATATTGAATAAACACAAACTTCGCATGAATCTCCCGTGGAATGACGCATTTTTGCCGATTACCGCACTGATGTTCGGAATTTGGATACCGAACCTGTATTACTGGGGACTCAACCAATACATTATGCAGAGAACGCTTGGCTCGCAGTCGCTTTCGCAGGGGCAAAAAGGGATCGTTTTTGCGGCATTTTTGAAACTTTTGATCCCGTTCATCGTTATCTTTCCCGGCATCATTGCATTTAATTTGTACCATGAATCCATGAAGACTCCGGTCATTGATGAAGCAAAATTTCAGAAACTGGTCAAAGAATATGAGAAAAATGATACACTTTTCACCTTCGATAAAGGATTCGCCCAACAACAGCCCGAAGTTGCCTTGCAGATGCTTGATTTCAATGTGGAGCGGACGGGTTATATGTTTCCCGAACTTTATCATTCAAGACCGCCGATGGAAATCCTTGAAGAACTTAAACAGAATACCGGCAATCGTAGTTTTGGTCAAACATTTTCAGATTATGATTACGATTCAGCCTTTTCACTTTTGATGCAGCGATTGATCCCCGAAGGCGGTTTGCGGGGATTTATGTTGGCGGCACTCTTGGGCATGATCGTCAGCACACTTGCGGCAATGTACAATGCTGCCTCGACGATCTTTACGATGGATATTTACAAGGAATACCTGCATCGAAGCGCATCAGAAAAGATATTGGTGACAGTGGGACGAATCTGTGTGGTACTGACGATGCTCTTTGGTTGCTGGTGGGCACCGATGCTGGCGGATCCCAAATTCGGCGGCGTATTCTGGTTCATTCAGGAGTTTCAAGGCTTTATTTCGTCGGGGGTGTTGGCAGCGTTCTTGTTCGGTGTCCTTGTCCGCAAGGCTCCAAAGATGTGCGGTGTAACGGCGTTGCTCCTCAATCCGATCATCTACGGTGCATTGATGTTCTTTGCGTCCCATTTGAGTTTTCTGGACAGAATGAGCATCACGTTCGTTATCATCATTGCAGTCATGACGTTGATGACATTACTAAGACCGCTGAAAGAGCCGTTCAAGTTGGAGCCTGCAACGTCAATAGATTTGCGTACCTCGAAATCGGCACTGGTATTGGGCTTGGTGGTGGTGGTCCTGACGATTGCCTTGTACGCTCACTTTTGGGATCACACAACGCCGATGTTTGAAGGGTTCTGGAAGTAGGACCGTTGAACGTTCCTCAAAATGACAGACCAACGGTAAAGATAACAATACTTAGGCTTTCGCTCGAAAATGTCATGCCGCTTACGTCATTCCTGCGCAGGCAGGAATCCAGACAGAAGACTTACATATCAACTCCTCTGGATTCCCGCTTTCGCGGGAATGACGGTATATTACTTTTCGGCGAAAGCCTTATTTCTAAACACAAAACAACCTTATACTGAAAGCGGCATGAAAATGGTCATTTTTGTCCCCGTTTGCGGTAGAGCATCTGGAAAATAAGGTACTAACGGCTGCTGACCGTTTGGGGACTCCTGGCACTGAAATCAATACGGTCCTTCACAATTATAGTTGGGAAACGGTGGCGAAGTTCTGCGAGGTACTCATCCTGATACCGTTGGGCGCGTTGCATTTTGATTTTCTCCCGAATGATACTCTGTGCTTCTACAAAGGGAACCACTTTTTCTTCCTGCCGCTCCAATACCCGAATGATGTGTAACCCCTTGTCGCTTCGGATAATCGCAGGACTCAACTGTCCAATGGGCTGTGTAAAAATCGCTTGCTCCAACTCTGCCGAAGCCAAGTTGCCCTTGGTTGTCCAATCCCAAACACCTCCATCAGAAGCGGTAAAACCGTCCGAATCCTCCTTTGCAATTTCCTCAAAGGGTATTCCTTTCGCCGCATAATTACCCATCCAGCGGATTTTGTCCCACGCCTCTTGTTCCGTCGTGTGCTTGGACAACAACACGACCATTTCCTGCCAACGCGCTTGGGTTTTTGTGGTGAACATCCCCAAGTTCTTTTCATAGAAATCCGTCATCTCGTCGTGGGTGCATTCTCCTGTCGCCCGTTGGACTGACATGCTGATCCACTGTTTGACAATCTGTTCCCGTATCCACAGTCTCTTCTCTTTTTCCAATGAACTTCCGAGTTGATCTTTCAAAAATCCTTTGAGGGCAACCAAGTTCTCAACGTTGAATTCTTTCATCATATCGGGAATTTCGGTACGGTCAAACTCTTCCCCCATTTTTGCGTCGAACATGCTCCTGGAGGCTTTGTCATGAGAAAATTCATAATCGCCATAAACAAGAGCAAAAAGTATTTGCTCCTGAAGCACGTCAGGATAATATCGTTCCGAGATAGCATTGATGTCCATTTCGATTTCGTGTTTCGTGATCCTTGCCCGTTCCTCTTCCGACATTTTCTTGAGCCCTTCATTGATCATCCGCAGTGCCGCCCGCCGGAGTTTCGGCAGTATATCTCCCAGCAAAATCACCTGCGTTCCGACTCGGGCAACCATTTCCGTTCCGGGAACGTATACGTTTTCTATCAGTGCCGCAGGCGTTTCGTATGTGGCACTGGGCGGCGGGGGCGGTTTCTGCGCGTGTTGCACCTGCGGAACGTATTTCGTCGGCTCAAAACTGGGAACATCATGACGAGGAACATCGTGGACGACAGAAAAAATTTCGTCCTGCGGAGTAGCCACATATACCGATTGGTGTGGGCTAGGCGGCGGTTCCTGGTAGGGTTGAGCGGGACCTGACCAGTCTTCAACGACCGGAGGGGTGTAAACCGGAGTGGTTGCCGCTCCATCCCAGGTGGAATCGTCCCAAGTCTGTGTGTACGCCGGTGCGGGCGGCTCTGGTACGGGTGCGATATAGGCATGGGAAATCGGCGGGGATGAGGGCTCTGGAATGACAGCCGCGGGAACACTTGTCGCCTGGGTAATGGCACCGTTTTGGCTGTCCGCGAAGGGATATTGCGCCAAAAATTTGGCAAGTTGCTCGTCGCAGGATATTTCTTCGGTTGGTTCGGTCGAATTCAGCGACAATTTCAGTCCGATGAGCGTAGCCCCCTGCTGGGCAATCCGTTGAGCAAGAGGAGGATTTACGATTGCCGCAACGGTTCCAAGAGAGGTAACAAGCAGGATCGTATAAAAAAAGTATTTCACGGTTGAGACACATGTCAAAAAACAGGGGCAACCCAGGGGGATGATAACGATTTTTCCCCCAGCATGGCAAGAGCAAAAAAAGAAAAACGTTCCCTTTCGGGGTATCTTGCAAAATTCCTGGTACCATGCTAGAATGGGGCGATTGTAGTTTGGCTTTTTCTCCTTACGTACTATGCGGCTCGTTACTCGTTCTGATTTTGATGGTTTGGTTTGCGGAATGGTCTTAAAAGAGGCGGGCATCATTGATTCTGCCCAATTCGTTCATCCCAAAGACCTGCAAGACGGGATTTTCAAGGCAGAAACCACCGATGTTCTCTGCAATGTTCCCTTCGTTGCAGGTTGCGGAATGTGGTTTGACCATCACACCAGCGAAGCCGAGCGTGTGGGATGGACTCCCGGCGTGCCTGGCATCAGTAAGAAAGCCCCCTCCTGTGCGAGGCTCGTCTATGATTTTTTCAATGGAGAAACAAAATATCCTCACCTCAAAGAAGTGATCGACGCTGCCGACAAGGTGGACTCGGGGCAACTTACGTCGGACGACATAAAAAATCCACAGGGTTGGGTTCTCATCGGCTTTATTGCCGATCCGCGTACCGGACTGGGAAGGTTCCACGACTTCCACATTTCCAATTACCAACTGATGATGGAATTCATCGACCACTTCCGTACCATGTCCCTGGACGAAATACTGGCGCATCCCGACGTGAAGGAGCGAGTCGATTTGTATCGCCAACAAACAGACCAGTTTGTCGAGATGGTCAAAAAGCATTCCAAAATCGACGGAAATGTCTTGATCACCGACCTTCGAAATGTGAGTCCGATTTACACGAGCAATCGTTTCACGATTTACAGTGTTTTCCCGGAGCAGAACGTGTCGCTCTGGATTACCGACGGAAAAGCAAAGATCAACGTGATGATTTCATGCGGTTACAGTGTGGTGAACCGGACATGCACGGCGGACATTGGTGCCTTGATGCTCAAATACGGCGGCGGAGGACACAAACAAGTGGGAACATGTCAAATCCCCTTCGATGATGCCGATGAAGTCATTGCCACGATCGTAAAGGGACTGAAAGGATAAAGGGTATAACAGGGATGTAAAAATTTCTGTTGAACTCCGTATCCTGCCCATTTGCCCCATTCTCAACCCGTCATTCCGGCGCAAACCGGAGTCCAGAAGGAAACTCTAGCGACGGGGTTTCGGCTTTTGCGGGAATGACGGTAGGCTCTCGCCAACACACCCACCCGGCATTTTTTTTCAAAATTTCCCTTGACAACTCTGCAGTTATGGTGTATTGTGGGAGCAACACGGAAAACGCGTGTCCCCAAACCGGCGAACTTGCGCCCGCCGCTCATTACCATTATGTACACCTTATTCAAAAAAGAACTTCGCCAGCACGGTATTCTTGCCGTTGCCATGGTCTTCATGTGCTTGTGCTTCCAAATCGGCATCGTCGAATGGTACAAATTCATCCAAGTTCCCATCGACGGCGGGTCATTTTTCGCATTTACGCTCTTCATGGTCGTCCTCTACGCTGGCGTGGCGGCGGCACTGGCGTACTCGACCGAACATGCCGACAACACGTTCACCTTTCTGCGGAATTTGCCGATCTCGTGGCAGACCGTCGCCGTCGGGAAAACCGCCTGGGTACTCTGCGGAACCGTTTTGGTTCTCATCGGAAATCTCCTGCTCTACGCCGCTTGCATCGGCACCGGATTCGTCACAGATACCGCATTCAACGGCGGACGAATCGCCACTGTTCTCGGTGTCGGCACCATCGAAGCACTCGTCTGGGGATTCTTCTGGTCCACCCGATGCCGAAGTCAAGTTCACGCCTTGATTGCCACGTGTCTGTGTGCATGCGTGTCACTCTATTTTGTTACCTATTTTTTTGCGGGCGATCACTTCGATCCCTTCGAGATGTACTTCTCCGTCATTCCTCACCGTTTGGCAGTTGCCGGACTCGTCGCCCTCGCTGCCGTTTGGGGAATGTCCCGATGGTTCTCCTTTGAAGGAAAACGACCGCTCCTTGCCCGACTCTATCCCGAAAAATTCACGCTCCCCTACCCGAAGCAGGTGCAGTCCCCCTTCTTTGCCCTCGTGCATCAGCACATACGGCATGCGTCGATTATCTATCCGCTGGGCATTTTGAGTATGATCGGCTGGACAATCGGGTTGACCGTCGCCAGTTTGGGGTTCGCATACAACATAGAGTCGCCAAAATTAGACCTCATGAACCGAGGTGATGCGCTTTGGTGCTTGGGTGTGATTCTCATCGCCGCTGTCTATGGCAGTGTCTTTTGTATGGGACTCTTCTGGGCAACGATTTTCGGACATGACCAAAAGAAAAATTCGTATCAATTTTTGAGTCGGCTCGGCGTTCACGAAGGGACGGTCTGGTGGAGCCGAATGGTGCCTGCGCTGGTCTTTTACGTTCCAGTAATTCTCGGTTTTGCCGCTGTCGGGGGTGCAATACTCTATTGGCAAATACATTATGCCGGTTTTTATGCCAATCGAGTGGAGGAAACAATTTGGGAACACCTCTGGCTTTGGGCACCGATGGGGTTTACCATTTGGCTTGCACCGATGGCAGTGGGAGCATTCATTTCTATTTCGTTCCGCAGTCAGATGGTGGCAATCGCTCTCACAGCCGGCGGGTTTCTCCTGCCGATTTTTTGGGGGATGTTCATTTTGCAAATTTTCGGTTGCTCGCCGTGGTGGACAACGGTGCCGATTTGCATTGCGATCCTGGTTGCTTCGCGGATTCGGGCGGCGTATTGGCTTCGAGAAACGTGCACTTGGCGGAGTCGGGTGATTCCGCTGGTTCCATTGTTTGCCGTGTTTCTGGCGGTGCTGACGGCGATACCATTTGTGCGAATCTATTCGGTGCCGCATATTTCTTGGGAGCAGATTGATGCCTATTTCGACCAGGCAAACTTGGGGGACATGAAACGTGACCCGGTCAAGCGAAAGGCACTGTTACAACACATTTCCCAGCACGGCACCGTGCCGCCGAAGTATGAAATTTGGCTCGAAAAGATAAAAGGAAGTGCGTCGGAATGGGAATTGAATATATTAAGCGGTTTGACATTCGAGGAATACATAATATTGTGCCACATGCGCCAATACGACCGATTGGACAAGTTTTTTTCCAGAGATTATTGGCGTGAACAGAGAGAAAGCGGCGGATCGTACTTGTACAACACATGGAGTTGGCTTCCCTTTATGCCGTGGGAACGGACACGTAGGGAACGTGTTCTGCGGTGTAATCTTGTTGCCAACATTGCGGAAATGGGCGGGGTTTCAGAGAAACGTGCGGTAACGATTCGGGATTTATGCAAGCGAAAAACCGACGGGCATGTTCTGCTGGATGATGCCGTGTGGATGGCAACGCCGGGAGACTTTGTGATACGAATCATCTGTTTCCAACAGATGAGGCATGTATTTCAAGCCATCGACAAATGGTATGCGGAGCATGGGACGTTACCGGAGTCGTTGGACGAGTTGGTGGAGAGCGGCTATTTGAGTGCGTTCCCCGAGCATCCCTTTACAGGCGAGCAGATGGAGTATTATCGTAATGCTCATGCGCCTGGTGTGGTGTTTGACGGCTGTATTTTCAGTGGTGTTCTCAGTGCAAATGACACGGACAGGCATGGGATATGGAGTGAGCGACAAGCGCAACGCGATTCGCTACATGAGACATTTCTCCGATTCGGCGGCACGTACTTGCGTTTAGGGAAATGGGTGTACGTGATCGTGGAGGAGGAAAGGAGTCAGGAGGCAGAGTTCAGAAAATGAGGAATATATCCTGCACCAGCGCAAATAACGAACGCGACTTCGACAAAATCTATGCTCCGCTTCACCGCTCGATTCTAGCAGGCAACCTCTCCGGTATTGCCCAGCGGGATAACCGCTTTGAATATAACGTCGGCGGAGGCGGAAAGTTCGTACTGTGGCCCGGTAGCGGCTTGCAAAAGAAAAATGTCAGCAAAAAGAAAGAAGTCCGCACCGATACCGAAAAATCCGGTCTGCCTCATTGGATCGTTACGGCAGAGCGGTTGGAAACGTCTCGAAAATACCTGCGCACCGCCGCACAGATTGATGCAAACTGGATCGAACCGCTTGCCAAACATCTCATTCAGCGCGTTTATCTTGAACCCCATTGGAACGGCGAGACGGGCTATGTCCACGCCTTTGAAAAGGTTACGCTCTTTGGAATCGTGATCGTGCCGAAACGGCGAATCAACTTCGGTCCGATAGATCCGAAAATATCGCGGGACATTTTCATTCAGTCCGCTTTGGTCGAGGGGGATTTGGACACCGCACTCGAATTTTTCGTTCACAATCAATCCATCGGCGACGAAGCGAAAAGGATGCAGGACAAGGTACGTCAACCCGACATGATCAAACCGGAGTCGGCACGTTATCAATTCTATCAAGAGCGGATTCCCGACGAAGTGTTCGACAAGCGGTCGTTGGAAAAGTATGTGAAACACCATCCGACGCAGGATTGGTTCATGACGCTTGCCGATCTCTGTGAAAAGCCTGCCGATGTTTCGGCATTTCCTGATAAACTGCAAACATTCGATATTGAATACCGATATGCACCGGGAGAGTCGAACGACGGGCTCACGCTTGTCGTGCCGCAGGACAACATTCAACAACTGGAACCTGCCCGGATCGGTTGGCTCGTGCCCGGTTTGATTGCACAAAAAATCACGGCGTTGCTCAAATCGCTCCCGAAAGAAATTCGCCGCCAAATCGTGCCGATTCCCGACACGGTCACGGAAATGATGAGCAAAATCCGGTTCGGTGAAGGCGATCTCGAAGGGCAAGTCTGCAAAGAGGTTACACGTCTCGTTGGGCGCATTATCGTGCCGACCGATTTCAATTTGGAACAGTTGCCGCCGGAACTGCGGATGAGCGTTCGGGTTCTCGATTCCGGCGGGGAGGTACTGGGAGAGAGCAAAGATTTTCTATCGTTGCGAAAGGAATTGGCACCGGTTGAAACGGCCGCTGTCAAGCAGCGCAGGACGGAGAAAGAATTTTACGACACGCACAAGCGGGAGATCAAAACACACATCCAGTATTTGCCGGGCGTGGATAAACTGAAACTGTATGCCAAAACATTGCCGAACTTTGATTTTGACGAAGAAGTCGGCTTACTGATCGCGGCGAGGGCACTAGAATATGGTGACATGTGATGTGCCATTGGTGCGTAACCTTTGCGGTCATCGGTTGCGAGAATCGTTGGATGATCGAGATTTGCTTCCGGCGTTGAAGTCGGGTTGATAAATCCGAGGATGCCGTTTACAATGGACTCATGGATCGTTTTCCTGCTTCTCTTGATTTTCTGGCGAACCGGCAAATGCTTTCGTGGCTACTCGTCCCGGTGATGCTTTTGCCTATCGGTACGACGTTCCTGTTCATCTTTGGTCGTGTGTTTGCTCTATTGAACGACTCGTTTTCGGCATCCATACTTGATGGGACGGCACTGGTACTCGGCATTCTCTGGTGTTTGACGTTGGTATTGCTTTTGCTCTGCGTAACATTCCTATTGTTGCGGGAAGAGTCGGAGTGATCATTGACGGATTCGCCGCTAAAATCGCAGTCCATCGACAAGTTTGAAATAAACGGTAGGAAACCGACCTTTGGACGGATTTTCACCGTACTCCGTACTGGTTTTTCAGTTTTTCAGCCATTCCTGCGAAAGCAGGAATTCAGAGGAAGGACATCATACTCTGCGTCTGGATTGCTGCCCTTGCGGGAATGAAGGTCTCTCACTTTTTGCTATTCAATGAGTCGAAGTTGATTGGTGGCAACAAAGATGTTGTTGTGCTGAACTTTCACGGTGAAACCATATTCCTTGCCCGCCGCTTCCAAGTCACTCTTGATGTTTCGTATGTTGATTTTCGCCGGAATCGTTAACTGACCAACAAGAACAAAATCTTCGTCCCTGCGTCCGCCATACAAGTCCGTAATGTTAATATCATGACCAGCAAGATAGCGGCTGAATTCCCGAACAATGCCGGGACGATCTTTGCCGAACGCCGTAATGATGAAAACGTTGTCCGTCGGGACATCAATTTGCGGTAGCGGCTTGTAGCGTCGGGCAATGACCTGGTAATCCTCCCCCAATTCAGGAGAGGAACGGACTTCCGCTGCCAAATCGCCAGGCTCCCTGGTGCCGGGAAGATCAACGGTCATGATGAATGTGAAGTAACCGTCCAGAACAGTCTGACTACATGACAGAATGTTTCCACCGAGGCGGTCCACAACGGAACTCACACCGGCAACAATACCGGGATGGTCATCCGACATTACACTCAAAACATATTGCATGATTAGAATCGACGGGAACGATGTGTAAGGGTGCCTCCATTCTACTGGAAAAATAGGAAACAGTTACCGTTGGTTGACTTCTGCGGCAGTCAAAATTTCCCAAAGACTTTCAAGTGCCTGTGGAATCACTTTTGCAGAGCCGACGGTCGTCATGTAATTCGTATCGCCGTTCCATCGGGGGACAATGTGCCAATGCAAGTGTCCGGGAAGTCCCGCCCCGGCGGCATGCCCCAAGTTGAGACCGATGTTAAAACCGTCCGGCGACATCTGTTGCGTCAAAATTTCTGTCCATCGGTCAATTTCGTGGATCAGTTCCAATTTTTCCGCTTCGGTCAAATCCGCCAACTTTCCGCAATGGCAACGGGGTGCCACGAGAATGTGTCCATTGTTGTAGGGAAAGCGGTTCAAAATTGAAATTGACAGGTCAGTCCGGCGAATCACAAGACGTTTTCGATCATCGGATTCGTCGAACACGTCCTGGCAGATAAAACATTCAGGATCGGCACCTGCTCCTATCGTGCCCGGCAATTCGGAGGGTTTTGTACCCTCCTCAATATACGCCATCCGCCATGGTGCCCAAAGGGTCTCGAGTGTTTTCATGATGTCGTAAAAAAAGTTATCTCTTTGTTACCGGGCAAGTGCCACTCCTTCAATTTCGACGAGTAATTCGGGACGGCAAACATCCGCTATGGTGTAAAGCACTGGTATTCCCGGCAATCGCCGCTTGCAAACTTGCTGAATCAACTCCAACTCCGCAGGACGTTTGACATACACTCGAACGCACTCCAAATTACCGAGTCCGCAATCCATCCCGGAAATGCCGTGCTTATCTAGGTTTTTTCCGTCAATCAGAGCGGCGATGTTGTCCAACGTTTGTTCCGTTTGTTTCACGGGGTCTTCGATATGTCGGCTTTCTGAATCGGTAATGCTTGCCGTGCCGGAAACGAAGATGATACATTCCTTTCCTGCCGCCACTGCCATTGCCCGGGAAAATTTTGGACTCTTCGGACTATGCACCACTCCGTAATGGAACGCCGACGTTTGATTTGGATTTTCCAGCGGCACCGCAATAACATCTGCCCGATTGGTATCGAGGGCAACGGCACTGATCACGACATCCATATCGTCCGCTCCGATGCCGGTACTTGCCGGATAGACTGCCCCCTTATGTCCTCTGGGAAGATACTTTTTGAGAAATTTGGTTTTTCTGAAAAAAACGGTTCTTGCTCGATTCAATTCCTTGTATCGCTGCGTTTTGCCTTCCGGTAAAGTGAGATTCCCTTGGTAAATCCATGTGCGTAGGACTTGACCAAGTTGGAATTCTGTCCAGTCGAGTTCTATGGCGAGCATATCAAAAGCATTGAGTGCCCTTCCATACGCTCCGATGGAACCAATGACTGATTGAAAGCCGCCGCCGAAACACCAACGCATTCTATCGAACTCTGCCGTAATGACATTTCCTGCCAGCGCGTGATTGTTAGAACTTCCCAAGCACTTTCCGCCAATCACCCAGAGTTCAAGAGCAATCTTCGCTCCGCTTGCTGGTGCTTGCGGGACAAAGGTTACTGCCCCGAGAATTTGCGGGAAAATTTCTTTTGTCAGTTGCCGAACGAGTTCCTTCATGCCGATGTCGGCAATGAAGAAATGACACATCGCGGCAACATTTTTGGAGAATCCTTCTTTTTTGTAAACGGCTCGGCACTGTTCGAGCAGAGATCGGACTTGCCGGAGATAGTCTGCCGTCTGCCGTCTGCCGTCTGCCGCCTCTTCTTGGCAAGTGCGGTGCTCGACCGGTTCGCCGACGAGAAACATTTGCCGTGAAGAGCCGAAAGGAAAAACCGAATAGGCGATTCCATGTTCGTTTTTGTGCCGCACGATGGTTTTTCCAGACAAGTCAAAACACAACTACATCTCCATTGTACGGCGAGTGCTTCGAAAAATCAACAGGGGGCAATTCTCATGGATGACACACAGGGTGCGTTAATTTTCAGTTGCGAGTTTGGGCAAATTGGGTCATTTGCCCCTTCGGGGCAATCACAAGGTAGCCGGGGGTGAGCAGTATTCTGCGAACCCCCGGTCAAAGCTTGTCCGCCGAGTGGCATCGTGTCGCCCCCTCTCCAGTATTCTGTTTGGTGTATAATGAGACCGCCATGCACGCCTACGACAATCCCCTCATTACCCGGTACGCCTCGCAAGCGATGGCGCAGATTTGGAGCCCGCATCGGAAGTTCAGCACTTGGCGCAGACTCTGGCTCGCCCTCGCCGAAGCCGAAGCCGAACTCGGACTGCCGATCACTGAAGAACAACTCAACGATCTCCGCCGTCACCTTGACGATATTGATTTCGACAAAGCCGACCAGTACGAACAAGAACTCCGGCACGATGTGATGGCTCACGTCCACACCTACGGCGACTGCTGTCCGAAAGCACGACCGATTATCCACTTAGGCGCAACCAGTTGCTTCGTTACCGACAATGCAGATGCTCTGCTCCTTCGGGAATCGTTGGTGTTTATCCGCAACCGCTTGGCGGCAATCATTGATCGGCTTGGCAAATTCGCATGGAAGTACCGCGATCTACCTTGTTTGTCCTTCACTCATTTGCAGCCTGCCCAGCCGACAACGGTCGGTCGCCGGGCATGTCTCTGGGCATACGATTTGATTCTCGACCTCGAAGAAATCGAATATCGGCTCATCCATCTCAAAACGCTCGGCAACAAGGGGACGACTGGCACACAGGCGAGTTTCCTAAAACTGTTCGACGGCAATCATGAAAAAGTCCGAGAACTAGAATGGTTGTTCTGCGAAAAAATCAATCTAAAACCCTTTTCCATCACGGGACAGACCTATCCCCGCAAGATGGATTCGCAGATTTTGGATGTGTTGTCCGGCATTGCTCAAAGTTCGCACAAGTTTGCAACTGACATTCGGATTCTCGCCCATCGAAAAGAGATGGAAGAGCCCTTTGAGGCACACCAAGTCGGTTCTTCGGCGATGGCGTACAAGCGGAATCCGATGCGGAGCGAGCGGATGTGTTCGCTGGCAAGGTTTGTGATGAGTCTGCAAACGAGTCCACCGATGACGGCGGCGATGCAGTGGATGGAGCGGACTTTGGACGACAGTGCGAATCGCCGGCTGGTCTTGCCGCAAGCGTTTTTGGCAATGGATGCGGTGTTGATCCTGTACCAAAACATCGCGGAGCGAATGGTCGTCTATCCTAAAGTGACCGAAAAGAATCTTCGAGCGGAGTTGCCTTTTATGGCAACGGAGAATTTGTTGATGGAAGCCGTAGAACGCGGCGGCGACCGGCAAGATTTGCATGAACGCATTCGCGAGCATTCCCAAGCGGCAGCAGCAGTGGTCAAAAACGAGGGGGGCGAAAACGATTTGTGGGATCGTTTGTCCCACGATCCGGCATTTTCGGAAATCGACATGAACAAAGCATTGGAAACGTCGGCATTTATTGGTCGTTCACCGGAGCAAGTGGACGAATTCCTTGAGGAACAGATCGAACCGGTGCGCAAACGCTACGGTGATATTCTGTATGCCACCGGTGCGGAAGTGCGGGTGTGAATAAGCGTATTAAAAATTCTCCGCAATTTTATCCAGACCAATTGTTGATGCGCTCAATATGCAATGTTCTTTTTGACCAAGTATTTCGGTGATGTGCCGGTTGACGATTTTATCCCCGTCTCGTTGGAGTATTTGCAAGAGCGAAGGACAGTCGAGAAGGCAGAGTCTCCCAACAAGCCGGAAAAGGAAAAAGCAAAAATGCGAAAAAGTGGTTATGCTCGCAAGACAATCACATGGCACATCGCAATGATCAGGAGAGGGGACAAAAAATTCCAATTACAATGTCTGGAAAACCTCCTTCGCCGCCGCAATCGTTGCTTGAATTTCTGCTTCAGTAATGACAGTGGACATGAAAAATGCCTCAAATTGGCTACACGGAAAATAGAACCCGCGTTCCAACATTCCCCAAAAGTATTTGGCATAGCGACCCGTATCACAGCATACCGAAGCGGATGTCCAGTCGGTAACTTTTCCAGAAAAACTATTCCCACTGGAACTCGTCGCCGTTGACCGCACTACCTTGCCGCCGCCTACCGTCGACTCTAGAACCTGATTATGGGTTCGCGTTCGCTCCATGTCCACGAAGAACAATGTCATCATGGAACCGATTTGTTCAACGTAAACGGGTATATTCGCATCGCGGGCTTCGTCTTCCAAACCTTCGGCAAGCAATGCCATCTTTCGTTCTAACACAGTAAAACTCTGGTTTTCGAGGAGCGTTTTGATGGTTGCGATTCCCGCCGCCATGGCAAGGGGATTCCCGCTGAGTGTACCGGCTTGAAAAACTTTACCCATCGGTAGCACATGATCCATGATTTCCGCTTTACCTCCATACGCCCCTACAGGCAATCCGCCGCCGATCACTTTGCCCAGTGTAATTAGGTCGGGCATAATGCTGAATCGCTGTCCTGCCCCGGATTTTCCTACCCGGAAACCGCTCATCACTTCATCGAAAATCAACACGGAACCGCTGGCTTGGGTCAAGTGCCGCAGTTCGTACAGGAAGTTGGAACTGCCAATGACGCATCCCATATTCCCTGCCACTGGTTCGACAATGACTCCGGCAATTTCGCTGCCGTGTTCTTGAAATGTTTGCCGAACCGCATCAACATTATTGTACGGGAGCAGGATCGTGTCTTGGACGGCACCTGGTGTGACTCCCGGTGAATCGGGCACTCCAAGCGTTGCCGCCGAACTCCCCGCCGCAACGAGTAGCGAATCGACATGACCATGATAATTGCCGATAAATTTGATGATTTTGTTCCGTTTCGTGTAGCCGCGTGCCAGCCGGACAGCACTCATCGTGGCTTCTGTGCCGGAATTCACGAATCGAATTTTTTGCAGACCGGGAACCTGGGCAATCAAAAGTGAGGCAAGTTCGTTTTCGGCTTCGGTAGGTGCACCAAAACTTGTTCCCTTTTTCAGGGCGGATTCAAGAGCGGCAACCACGGCAGGATGGGCGTGCCCTAAAATCATGGGTCCCCAGGACTGAACGTAATCGAGATATTTGTTGTCGTCCACGTCGTAAAGATATGCTCCTTCCCCTCGGGCGATGACAATAGGTTCGCCGCCAACGGCGGCAAAACATCGGGCAGGGCTATTGACCCCGCCGGGCATCAGTTTCTGGGCTTCGATAAAAACGGACCGGCTTTTTTCGTGGTTTAGCATTACGGACACAAGAACTAATTCGCCAACGCCCACCATTGTACCAGAAAAAGGCAAAATGCGGGGTAGGCATCCAGTTTGATTACATGTTTCAAAAAAACTGTTGCCCGACGGTCGTGTGCCTGCCTCTCTCGTTCTACCGAAAAAACGGGTCAGCGTACCGGCACAGGTGCTACGGGAGTGTACTCCGATGTTGAAAAGTCGGAGTAGGTAAAATACTTTTT
>Ga0082212_10004670_pt1 | contig 18897 bp, 17 predicted proteins | sample TergutNt197P3_FD_71548 | JGI IMG/M metagenome (GOLD analysis project Ga0082212, IMG submission 71548) | Neocapritermes taracua P3 segment gut microbial communities from Petit-Saut dam, French Guiana - Nt197 P3 | ecosystem: Host-associated > Arthropoda: Insects > Digestive system > Gut ...
CGATCGAAGACGAGCAAACCTATACGATTTCATTACAGGAATTCCACTTCAACAGTATCGATTCGTCGCTTGGCATAGCGCGCGCGGACGTGCTGGCAAACGCGAAGGAAGTGGTGCTTGCCACTGATGAATTCGACGTCCTGGAGGAGTACCTGCCCTGCATGGAGGAGCTGCGGCCCTGCGGCCTTGATGACAGATTGGTCATAGAGGATTAATTATTAATTACATAAAAAGGGGGCAGCCGGTAATAACCAGGCCGCCCCTTTGTTTTTATGTGATGAAAGGCTTTTAATCCGCCAGCAGATCCTCTACCGCAGCTTTCCAGCTTTCCAGCGAGCGGTGTATGGCGCGGCCGACAAAACTGGCGCGTACAAAACGTACCGCCTCATTGCGGTCGTTCGCCATGCGGTAGTCGGCGTTCTCTGACTTTTCGAGCTCGGCGTCAGACAGCCGTATGATTTCGCGCTTGAATGAGATGGCCTCGAGCGCCATACCCAGCTTGATTCGGAATGCGTCCCAGTCCCCGCTGAACCTGTACACAAACGTCGCCGCCGATTCGCCTGCCGCGCCGGCGAACTCCACGGCGCAGGCGTTTTTGCTTGTGGTCGGCGCTACCAGCCAGAGCATATAGGGGTCTGGCGCCTGGCTGTCCCCTTCCGCCCCGTCTTCGGCCACCGCGCCATCCGGCAGGCTTTCGGCTACTGCGCCATCTGCCAGGACGCCTGCCGCTGCGCCGCCCGCCAGGGCTCCGGCCAGCGCCGACATGAGGCCTCCGGCCACTCCGCCGGCTCCCTCAGCCCCGCCGCCGTTTTCACCCGCAGCCGTGGGCTGTGCCCCGAAGGCGCCCATATCGTTCTTCTTGAACCCGATGCAGACCTCGCCCTCTCCGGAAATCCCGCGAAGGATTTCATAGGTCTCTGCAGCCCGGCTCGCCGCGATCTTCGTTTCAAGCGCGTCGGCAAACGGGGGCGATATCCTGCGTATTGCCCCAATCGGCGCCGCCAGGCCGTCGGGCAGGTATTTTGCGAGTTGTGCCGCCTGTTCGGCGGTGACCTGCGGGGCGAGCTCGGTGATATTGTCGATCGTCTTTGCCCGCAGCGCCCTCAGCGCGTCCTGCACCGCTTTCGAAACCGGGCCGTGCTCGTAGCCGAGCTTGGTGTATATGGTCTCTTTCCCATCCATGGTGCTGATCCTGATGGAGAAGTTCTCGTCCGCAAAACCGGTCGTAAAGCAGAGCGGAAGGCGCCTTGCCGAAAGGTCCGGCGGTAGCGAAAGCACGCAGTTATCATAGACTTCTACCGGCACGCCCAGCACGGCGCCGACATTGCCCTTTGCCCTGACGGCCGGGCTGCCGCTTACAAACAGAGCCTTCCTGACCTTGGCGCCATAAGCGCTGAGCATATGGGCATACAATGGCTCCGTATCCTGGCCAAGCTTGAAGATATCGTACTGGCTCGTCTTTGTATTGATATGGACGACATAGTCCTCACAATGGAGCTGCACGACATCCGCCCACGATACTCGCGTGGCGTCGAGCATGGACGCCAGCGCAAAACCGTCTTCCGAAACCGCGATTTCCGCCTCGCCGTTTACGATGACCGACGCTACGGTACCCTTGCATGTGAAAAGCGCGCCCTTCCCGGCTTCGCCTTCCCCGCCGGGCATCATGTTTGCTAAATCCATACTCCCGCCTCCTCTTTTCTGTATATCAATAATAATTATACTGCGTCCGGTCACGCACAAGATTGTCTTACCGCTATTGCCTTGGCAGCCAAGCATTACGCTTTCCGCTTACCGTTCTCTGCTTACCGCGAAAGGCCGCTCTGCTGCCGCTATTGCCTTGGCGCCCAGGCGTCACGCTTTCCGCTGATTGCTTTCCGCCAGCCGTTCTCTGCTTACCGCACAAGGGCGCCTGCAGTTCCTGCAAAGCGGCAGCCAACGGCCGCCTCATCCGGCAGGAAATTATATACTAACACAAATCCGCAAAAAAAGTGTATAATAACCATCTGCGATTGGTTGCCGCTATGGGTTCGTGGGGATGTAAAGGTCTCGACGGGGGCGCAGAAGCGGGATAAGCGAGCCGTAGTCGCCCAGTCTACGTTAAAAGGGGCAACGTTTAATCTAAACGCGAAAAACAAAACCAATCTCGCATTCGCGGCCTAGTAGCCGCACAGCGACGTCGGTCCGGGTTCACCTGCAGGCCCGGTGTCCGGCGCCAAACATGCAGGAAAACTCTGTGTGAATTCCCGGCAGCACAGGGGACCTACGGGATAGCCAAACCTGCGCTGCGCCTGTGACGCGCGGATGAGGCGAACATGCCGCTGCAAGAGCGGCAAAACCGCAGGCTGCGCTCGGAGAAATTCCCAGTGGAGGCGCTTTCGGACGCGGGTTCGATTCCCGCCATCTCCACCAAATCAGGAAAAATCGTTGAAATTTCAACGATTTTTTCATGTCAAAACCTCCCGTACATGATTTGTACATGAATTCTTGAAATAATATGATTATTAGGGGGAAACCCAAACTCCTGATTTCTGCATTTCAAATGTAGCATTTACCCAATAACAGCATGTGTTCATGAGGGGAAGTGTCCCCTTACGCGCCAGCCAGCAAAGACCGCTGTCTGTCGCTATCCCCTCTGCGGGGGACGGCCCCCGCAACGCCCCCGATGATAATCATAGGAAATATTTAATATTGAACGGAACGCGCTTTGTTTAATCAAGGCGCTTTTTTTATTTATCGCGGTATGCGAGAAAGGAAGTGATTCTATGAAAGTAAAAGACCTGCCGGATGCTGAAAGGCCGCTATTCAAGATGAGATATTTTGGTGCTGAGACGTTATCAAATACAGAGCTGATCCAGCTTCTTACAGGCGTAAGCGATTTTGAGACAGCAAGCAGGATACTTGAAATTAGCGATGGGATACAGAATCTTTACAAGATGTCGACAGAGGAATTTGAAACTATAGATGGAGTTGGCGAAGCGACAGCCGTAAGGATTATGGCGTCTATTGAACTAAACAAAAGATACTCCCTGCCATCCTATAAGGAGACGCGTATCTATGAAGCAGAAGACGTATATAGGATGTTTGCCGCAGAATCTCAGGGGCAATTTCAGGAAATCGTGACCGCACTCCTTCTTAACGCCAAATACGAAGTGATCGGGCGCGAGATGATTTCAAAAGGCGGTATCGTTTCTGCCCATGTAGAGCCGTGTGACGTTTACCGGCCTGCGGTCAAGAGGGGCGCAACCGGCGTTATACTTGTCCACAACCATCCCAGCGGCGATCCGACACCAAGCGAAGATGATATTACAGCAACAAGACAAATTGAAAAGGCAGGTGAGTTGATAGGCGTAAAACTTATAGACCACGTAATTATCGGACGCGGACGGTTTGTCAGCATTATGAATACAAACACAATAGAGTCCAGAGGTCTTCTGAACCAGAAGATTGCAGAGACAAATAATGATAAACATGAAAAAGAAAGGGAAAGATAAAATGAGTAAAGTAATCAGTCTAAAAGGGCTGCCGGATCATATGGTCAGGCGGCTGATCCAAAAAGAGGTCAGCGAAAGCGAGCTTGCATATGCGGGAATAAAGACCGTATTGCTCATTCCAATGGAAGACGGTGGTACGATGATAGTTTTTGACGTAAAGAGCGAGTGGAACTATATAGCCGATACAGATGTAGAGAGTTTACTTTGTCGGATGGCGGGAAGGAGTTAGCCATGAAACCAATGACACCAACTGACCCAATGCGTGAAAACTATGAAGCGGTGGAATTCTTCGGAAAACCTGCGTTGTTCATTAATGTCCGCGTGGACAGATCAATGCTGCCGCCGGGGTTATTTCACTATGATATTCAGCATACTGACAAAGGAGGCATGATACCTTCCGTGATCAAAGAGAATGTCAATTCCGGCTATTTTGGCTCGGTAATCTTGAATGAACCATTAATGCTAAGCGAAAGCAGGTTTGGCGACTATAAGCTGATGGATGATAAAGACCTGAGTTTTCTAAGCGAGGCAAGAACGATTCCTGAGTATCAAAGATCATGCCCGTCCAAGCATCCAGAGCACAAATACCCAGCATTAGTTGAGAAACAGCAGATACCCGAACATTACGAAAGGGAACGGTTTATGAATCGCTAAAGTAAAACAAGAAAAATATGGTTTTGTATCTGAAAGCAACTGGCCGCAATCATGCGGTTATTTTTAATTTTAGAAGGAGTTTTAATTATGGCAAAAGAAAACAAGCAAAAAGTGCAGATACTTTTTCAGGGGCAAGAACCGGATCAGGAGCCAGAGTCGGACAATAATGAGGAACTGGGGGCTGATTTCTGTCCCTTTGTAGACAAGCAGGCGCTCATTGTAATGATGAAAATGCTTATTGACGAATCCAATGATATCGCCGGATATATCGATCAAAACGTTCACTACGGACGTGCTCTCGGTTACGTCGAAGGGAAGCATAACGCCTATGCCGAGCTTGCTATTCGCATTTTAGATGGTGAATTTGATGTTGATACCTGGGAGGAGGTCGATGATGGATATGAAATGTAGCGTGCACCTTAGGCCTGCGCCCGAACGTCAGGCGTATATAGACGTAAAGACTAATGTTATGCTTGCGTACTTCCGGGTGGATGAGGCGGATCGGGAGCGTTTTTTAACGCACCCCAAAACCCGAGAAGTGCTTAAGGTGCTCCGGTCTGTAAACATGACGGTAGAAGATATCGCAGCTTATCTCGGAGGCGATTTTGCCGCCGAGTTTGCAAGGTGACCGCTATGGAGAAAAACACAAAGACAATCGCGATATTTTCGCAGAAAGGCGGGATCGGAAAGACAACTACCAGTATCAACCTCGGCGCCGCGCTTGTTAAAGAGGGGAAAAGCGTATTAATAAACTAAGAACTTAAATGATTTTTCAAAACCATCTGTACTGCAGATTTCCAGCCTGAAATCTTTTTTAAAAGCTTATCCTCTTCCATCGTTGGCGAAAACTGCTTTCGCTCATTACGAGAGAACAATTCAGATTGCTCAAATAAACCCAATGCAATTCCTGCCATATATGCCGCGCCGATCCCGGATAACTCTTCAAATTGAGAAACTAAAACCGGTAATCCTAATATGTCAGACTGAAATTGCATCAGGTAAATATCCTTTGTAGCACCGCCATCAACATATAATGATTTTGCTGGAATATTACTAGCCTCGCACATCTCTTTGACTATATCAAATATTTGATATGCTATACATTCTGAGGCAGCCTTAACAATTTCGGCTTTCCCGGTTGTCCGTGACATACCACATAAAACAGCTCTTGCTTCGCTATCCCAATAGGGAGCACCTAATCCGCTGAATGCCGGAACGAGGTATGTTTGGTCATCCGGGTTTGCTTCTTTAGCGTATTGCGAGGAAAGTTTTGGAGATTCAATCAGGCCTAGATCATCCACGATCCATTTTGTTACAGCGCCAGTGTAATTGATGTTCCCTTCGAGCACATATTCGACTTTGCCGTCCAAGCTCCACGCAATAGAAGTCACAATACCACTGCTGTTGATAATAGGTTTTTCGCCTATATTCATCATGATGGAAGATCCAGTGCCATAAGTAGCTTTCATCATGCCTTTTCGATGACAACCTTGTCCAAACAATGCACCATTTGAATCACCTAAAACACCATAAATAGGAATCGGATTATCAAGATATCCATTAATATCTGTATATCCAAAACAAGCGTTGGAATCGCAGATTTCAGGCAGTAAAGAAACATCTATTCCGAATATAGAACAAACTTCTTCACTCCAGCACAATGTTTCTAAATCTAAAAGCTGCGTACGCGATGCATTTGAATAATCTGTCCTAAAAACCCCGGCTAACTTAAATAACAACCAACTATCAATCGTACCCGCGCACAGGCTGTTTTTTTTACATTCATCAACATTTTCCAGAACCCAGGCTATTTTCGAGGCTGTAAAATAGGGAGATAAATGTAATCCGGTTGTTTTTTTTATTTTGTCAGATTGGCCTTCGCGTGCTTGAATTCGATTGCATATATTTTCGCCTCTCGCACATTGCCATACAATTGCATTGTACACAGGTGCTCCGGTTTCTCTATCCCAGACGACGGCGGTTTCACGTTGATTGCTGATTCCTATGCCTTTTATACAGTTCTTATCTATCCCGGACTTATCAACTGCTAGCTCTACAACAGATATGACATTTTGAAATATTTCTTCAGGATCATGTTCGACCCAACCAATTTCATTAATATATTGTTTATGCGGCAAATCGCAGCGTTGAATCATTTCTCCGTTTTGGTTAAAAAGCATTGCTTTTGTTCCGGAGGTACTTTGATCAATAGCTAAAATATAATTATTTGATGATAGGTTGGCCATAAAACTCTCTATTTAAGTACGTCAAGTATGTCGTAGCCGTCTTTGTAATTACTTTGTGCGGTCCATATTCTGTCAAGGTAATAGCAAACTCTGCAGCCATTCATTTCGAGCTGCCTGTCATATATTCCGCTGGGATCCAATTTTCGCGTGAAGCAAAAGCAGCCTCTGCCTCCATTGAGCTCAAGATGCTTTTCGAACCCCAAAGTCTTTAATGGTTCTGTCAGCATATCCATATTCGGGCTGCGCCGTACATAAACCGGTTTGCCATCCTTACTGCTGATGGATGCTCTGGGATCTTCGTAAGGGATATAGAATTCCTCCCCTTCGTTCTCATGGCCATCAAGAATGTATTCTAAAGTTGCGTAATATTTATCAACATAGCTTGCATCGTGTATGCCGTTGCCGGCACAGAGCAAATCATAGTCGGCTCTGAATTCCATCCAACGCTTCACATTGTTAAGTGAGTGTTCTACCGAGATTCTGCTGTCGAAGAAGTTTCCGTTGATTTCATCCCCGCAGAATAGAATTCCTTCTTTGCGATCCAAAAACTGAAGAGAACCACGGCTATGTTCTTCAATACTATAAACCTCAAGCCCGCGCCCTTTCAGGTTTATGACATCGCCGTTTTGGAGGAAAACAACAGGATAGTCATCGGGTATAACAATTCCTTCAAAATCTTCGAAAGGCCGGCATCTGTTTTCATAACATTTTTCTGACATGTAGATAGCATCAAACTGATAGTTGTTGGCAGTGTGGTCAAAGTGGCTATGCGTATTGAGAATACGGTACAGAGGTTTGTCTGACAGGGTTTGACAAAACTCACGAATGCTTCCGGCGCCCAAACCGCTGTCGATGACAATGATTTCATCATCGCCTTCCACAACATATGTGTAGTCTCCGTCGCTGAGTACCTGCCAGGTACCGGGAGCGATCAGTTTGGATTTGAAGTAAGGTTCACTCTTGGGCTGTATATCCCCATCCTCATCTTCAAGCAGAATATTACTAAATTTCGAAAAGTCCAAAGATCCCAGGTTTCTCTTCCAACGCATATGCCTGCCTCCCATCCTATGCCTGCTCTTTAGTCGTCGCATGACTCATGATAAGCGCCGCGATAAGGATCAGTCCTTTTACTATATTGATTGAATAGTATGGGAAAGCCAGACAATATAGTCCGTTTTCGACCACTCCAATGAGGGCTGCGCCAACGAAAGTACCCCAGGCATTTGCTTTTTTCTTCCCTGCAAGCGACTGGCCGATACTTACGGCAGCGATAGCAGGCATAAGGAAACCACTTCCCGCCGCGGCCTGCACAGTTCCTGCACGGGATGCTATAAGTATCCCGCCCAAGGCGGCAAACCCCGCTGTTGCGACAAATGAAAGCATGCGATAATTATTCACTTTGATCCCTGATAAACGGCCGGCTTCGGCATTTGAGCCCACTACGTATAAAAAACGACCGTGCTTTGTATGCTGCTGAAAAAAGTCCACAAATACAACACATGCAAACATAATTATTATAATCACCGGAGCTTTGCCAATTTGCCAAAAAGTATCCGGGATCTGCATGACGATAGCCTGGCCCTTTGCTCCGGCAACCATCGGGTTGATTACTGATCCGCCAGAATACGTGAGAGAAAGCCCATCAAGCACAAATGACATAGCCAATGTAGCCAGAAAAGCAGGCACTCTGAGTCTGACCGAAACTATTGTATTGACGACGCCGACAACCATACAGACGAGCACAGTAAGTATTAAAGCCGGAATCATAGGTATCCCGTACCAAGCCATAAACGTAATGCTGAACGCGGCCGCGACTGTCGCAACAGCTGCGAAAGACAAGTCAAATATATTTGCGGAAAATGCAAATGTTACACCGATAGCAATAACAGTTGTAATAGAGATTGACCGCAGGATAGTTATCATATTGTCTGGATTGAAAAATGTCTTTGGTGCAGCGATGGAGAATAGAATAAATACGACTGCGATAGAGGCAACTGCTCCCCAGTCCGCCAAGAAAGTACCCACGGTCATTTTTTGGCTATGCATTTTTAGATTCATTTAAATTCCCTCCAGTCGAATAAAGCATCAATTCATCCTCGGTGGTTCCGGCAGTGGCGAATTCACCTGTAACCGTGCCATTGTACATAACATAAACTCTATCGGTCAGGTGAAGTATCTCGGACTGTTCGCTTGAGGCATAAATAATCCCATTGCCCTTTCTTGCGAGATCCACTATCAATCGATAAACCTCGCTTTTAGCCCGAACGTCAATGCCTTTCGTCGGCTCGTCAAAGATATACAGAGACGCCGAAGAATCCAGCCATTTTCCGAGAGTTATCTTTTGCTGGTTCCCACCGGAGAGGAAGGCTACTTTTTGGAACAGAGAAGGTGTCTTGATTTGCAGGTCCGCGACTTTTTCACCCGCTGAATTCAACTCCTTCTTTTTTGATATTGTCCCTATTTTAGTTAAGTGTTTTGGCAGAGTGACCAGTGAAAGATTTGAGTAAACAGGATCATCCAATACAAAACCCTCTTTGCGTCTCTCCTCGGGGATGAAAGCTATACCTGCCTTAACCGATGCGGCAGGAGAATTCCCTGTGAATGTTTTTCCATTTAGTTTTATAGTTCCTTTTCGTTTTTTGTTAGCCCCGAATATTGTCTTACATAGCTCGCTTTTTCCGGCGCCTACAAGACCGAAAACACCAACAATTTCTCCCTTTCGAACGTGCAGATCGACATCGCTGACGGTTTGATCTTTGTCGGATAGTTCGGCAACCTGCAAAATATCATCACCAACAATACGGCCGCTAACATCAACTTCTTCGGCGTCGGCAGATCCAAGCATCATCTCAACGATATTAGGGATTGTTGTTTTTGCATCTAAAACCTGATTACCGGTAACACTGCCATCACGCAGAACGGTGATTCTGTCACAAATCTCAAACAGCTCGTTTAAGCGATGTGATATAAAAATTACAGCGACCCCGTCGTTTTTTAGTTTCAGTACAAGTTCAAAGAGTTTTTGAGTTTCGGGCATACTTAATGGCGCCGTCGGCTCATCCAAAAGAAGATACCTGCAATTTCCCATCATTGCCCGCGCAATTATTACCATCTGCTTTTGTGCAAGGGAGAGTTCGGATACGAGTGTGCGCGGATTGATTGGCATATTCAGACGAGTCAGTACTTTTGCCGTTTCCTTGCGAAGAAAACCCCACTTAATGACGGCATTATTTTCTTTCCCAAAAACAAGGGAATCCATCATAACGTTTTCGGCAACCGATAAATTTGGAACTAAAGCCGAATCCACTTCCTGATAGACAATTTCAATACCATATTTTTTTGCGATCCCCGGGGAACGTATTTCCACAGGTTTTCCGTCAATAAAAATATCGCCGGTATAATGTGAATAGACGCCCGACAAAACTTTCATTAGAGAGGATTTTCCTGCCCCATTTGCTCCAACAAGTGCGAGTACTTCTCCGGGCTTTATGCTGCAATCAACATCTTTGACTGCAATAACGCCCGGGAACTCCACGGTAATGTTTTTCATTTCAATAGTGGCTTGTCCGGTAGTACTATTCATGACGGTACATCCTTTTCACATATTGAGATGTGCCGCCAGAAGACGTATAAACGTCTCCTGGCAGACAAAACTATTTGATTATTTTACCTTAGCTTTTTCTAATTCGGGTGTCAAAAGCAAGTCTGATGAGCCAAAATCCGGGAAGTAATTATAAAGAGTAGCCATTGTGTCATTTGCATTCAATTGTGCAGCAAAGATGCCAACTGCCGGGAAGTTTAATATCTCAGGTGTATCTAGTCCAAGCACTTTTGAGACGCCTGCCCGCACGTTTACAAGACCTATCACATAAGGATCAACAGCGGCGCAGCAATAATAATCAGAAACGTTGATAAGGCGTTGAATTTCTGTGTCGGAAATATCAACTGCAGTTATGGCAACATCATTACGATTTGCATCATTTAGCGCGTCCACAACGCCGTCAAGGAAGAAAGAGGAAGCAGCCCATATCCCATATATCTCGCCCTCGCCGTATGTTTTCATTGCTGCGCTGATAGCATTATAGCAATCGGTGTAAATATCTCCTGCCGGGTTTGGCGATACGGTTTGCAGGGATTCCAACTTGCCGGCATCGATATATTCCTCGATGACAGAATGGCGAATGTCAAAAGGAAGAATCATGCCAAGAATATTAACTTCAATAAATTTAACTGGAAGCTCAGCCCCATTTTCCTGCGCCTTTTCAATCATTGCGTCCAGTGATATTGATGCCAATGATTTGTCATCCTGCGAGGTATATGTAACTCCCGGAACATGCTCGCCTGCGCAGTCAAAACCGGTGACTTTAATACCTTTATCAACAGCGCGTGAAACCAGATCGTATTGATAGCCTTCATTTGCATGGGAAACGATCCAGATATCATAATCCTGATTGAGCGCTTGTTCCATCAAATCCTGCATCTTGACATCATCACCGTCAGACATGAAAGTATCGACTTTATATCCAAAGGCCTCTCCCTCGGAAATACAACCGGCAAAGAACTGAGCCGTATGGTCAGAGTTTGTCATGTTGCGCAGTACAGCGATTTTGCCTCCTACCTGCGTTGTATCGGTATCGGTAGTCGCAGGCGTATCTTCATTTGTATTAGCTGGCGGGGTTGCGGTATCAGTTGTGCCTCCTTGGTTGTTTTGGCAACCTGCAGCCATAACTGACATAATAACGATGCTCAGAACAACCGCTAAGATTTTGAGTTTCTTTGACATTTTTACTTCCTCCTTATTACTTGCAATATACTTAAAAGACTTTTTATAGATAATACGGATTTCCGTTTCATCACTTTCCATGCTCCAAATATCTGGAGACTGTTTCAGCGATCCCCTTTGCGTTTAAACCATAGTGATCAAACACCTGCTTAGAGTTTCCTGTTATAACCGGCTCATCAGGTAGTGATAAATTGATTACGCGCTTTATATGGTTTTTTGCAACATATTGAGATACCATCGAACCCAGTCCGCCGAAAAGGCTGTGTTCCTCGACGGTCGCGATTAGTTTTGTTTCCTTTAGGCAATCGTTTATCATATCTGTATCAAGCGGCTTTACACAGTACATATCCAAAACCGTGGTTGTGTGTCCTTTACTGTTCAACAGTTTTGCCGCATCAATAGATGGTTTGACCATTTCGCCGCATGCAATTATTAATGCATCACTGCCGTTCATTATTTTGGTTGCTTTGTCCATCATGAACGGACAGTCATCTTCACTATAGATATCTTCTACCGCGTTGCGTCCAATACGAATATAAGCAGGCTTATCATCATCAATCAGGATTTCAAACAGTTTACGTGTCTGGTGTCTGTCACTCGGTAGATATACACGCATACCTGGTATTGCGGCTAAAGCTGCTATATCCTGTGCAGAATGATGGGTCATCCCCAATGCGCCATAGCTGATACCTCCTGATATCCCAATCAGCTTAACATTCGAATTTGAATATGCGACGTCAACTTTAATTTGTTCAAAGGCTCGTGTTGATAAAAAACTTGCAGGAGATGCCGCAAATGGTTTTTTCCCGCATTTAGAAAGACCGGCGGCAGTAGATACAAGGCTTTGCTCGGCTATACCGACTTCAATGAACTGTTCCGGTAAAGCTTCGGCAAAAGGCGCGAGCGACGCTGAACCGCGTGAGTCACTGCACAATACAATAATATCTCTATCCAGCTTTGCTTTTTCTATAAGAACATCACAGACAACTTGGCGATTCGTTATATTATTCATTATACGCCGCCTCTTTCGCTGTCAACTCGGACATCGCTAATTCAAACTCTTCAGCAGTAGGCACTCGATGATGCCATCCAGCATTATTTTCCATAAAAGATATACCGCAGCCCTTTATCGTTTTTGCAATTATTGCAGTTGGTTTTCCCGTAAACAGCTTAGCGTTTGAAAGGGCAAAATCAATTTCACCAATGTCATTGCCGACGCAGTTTATCACATTCCAGCCAAAGCTTAAAAATCTGCCTTTTAAATCCTCCTGCGCCATGACCTGTTCTGTCTCCCCTGAAATCTGAAGCCCGTTTCTGTCAATTATTGCGATGAGGTTGTCAAGTTTATAATGACCTGCGAGCATTGCGCCTTCCCATACGGAACCCTCTGCAATTTCGCCATCTCCCATCACCGTGTAAACACGGTAAGAAGAGGCATCCATTTTCCCTGCCAAAGCCATACCTGCAGCTACTGACAATCCATGTCCGAGTGAGCCCGAACACATCTCGATGCCGTTTACTTTTACAGTTGGGTGACCTATAAATATTGAATCGAATTGATTAAGCGTTTTTAGCTCATCTTCCGCGAAAAACCCTTTATCACAAAGCACGCTATACAAGGCATAGGCGCAATGCCCTTTACTCAAGATGAAACGATCACGTTCCGGGTCATGGATGTTTTCCGAAGATACATTCATATGCTTGTTGTACAATACATTCAAAATGTCTATGACGCTTAGATCCCCGCCGATATGACCGGCTTTCGATTCATAGACCATCCGCAAAATGCTTTTTCTCAGATGCACAGATTTTTTATTTAGATCGAGCATCATTCTCCTCTGAGATATGCTTTTATCTCATCCTCGTTTTCATCATATAAATCAGGTTTTACCCCGATATACTTACAAGCTTCATAAAGAATTGGAACTACATCTGAATGTATTCCGACACAATGGTGGATATACGGCCCTTCAACAATCTTTGCTTCAAGCCGCTTCCAGTTTTTCACTTCAATCCAAAGATATGTACCTTTAGTAAATGGTCCATCTATGCCATTTGCGGTTCCCAGCAATAATGAGTATTCACCGTTATCGCCATCAAAACGGCATAGCGTTATTTTCCCATGTTTACATTCGGCTTCTACTGCTCCCGGATAATTAAACGCTAAAGGATAACCCAATACAGGTTTATTTCGTGAAAGGCTCAGAGGCCAAGGGCCGCAATGCTGCAGCAATTCTCCATTTTCATTCGCAGGATGCCGCACAGTCCAGTCGGCAAAAAATACAGGCCATTTATTCATACCGGCTGCTTGAGTTAGTAATGAAGATATTGCGCCATGGATATCTGTTTCACACACCACGGGTAGCCCTTCATCTGTAAGCAGGGAATTAGCACAACATGGCATTATCTGAAGTTCATCCTGCAAAGCGTTCCAACATTGCAGCGCGATCGCATTACATTCGTATTTTTCCGCTAGTGTTCGCATAGCCATTTTTATAGCTGCTATATTCATTAATGTTGCATCATCTACCTGAACATCCATAGCTTTCTTAATGAAGTCAACTGTTTCGGAGATTTGCGCATCTGCTTTCGAGACTTCAACAGCGCACCGCAATTCTGTCATCGGTATTGGGGCTAATTGAATGTTGAAACGCTCAAGTAATTCCCCTTCATTACACATCGTGCTTAAAAATTCAAATGGACGTGTTGATATTTGTAATATTTTTATGCTTTTAAAAGTTTTGACGACATTGCACACAGAAATAAAGGTCTTAATACCTCGCTCAAATTCAGGATCATTCAGTCTACAATTAGTTAGATATGTAAACGGGATATTAGCTCTTCGGAGAGCTTTTCCTGTGGCAAATAACCCACATTGACTGTCGCGCAAGCGGATCCCGTTTTCATCCGGACTTTCATCCCTGGGCCCCCACAACAATACAGGTTTATTCAGTGTTCTTGCAAGCTGTGCAACCGCATACTCAGTTCCAAAATTGCAATGGGGGACAAAAACCCCGCTGATCTCTTCCCTGCGAAATTTTTCCGCAACTTTAGAAACGTCTTTCACATCATATAAAAGGCCTTCATCATTTAGATCATCAATATCAACAAATGCGATTCCAAGTTCCTGCAGACGTTCCTCGGTCAGCTTTTTATACTTCAAAGCATCCGGGGCTGAAAAAATACTTCGTCTGGTTGGTACAAAACCTATTTTGATTGTTTTCATATTTATATTCCTTGAACCACGTTTACCTGAAAATATAATTCAGCTTTATTAGTAACCTGAAATTACTTGCCAGCCGACTAAATGTCAATAAAATATTTAGTAAATCGGATAAATAATTTACTAAATTCGTTGACTTGATTATTTATGTGGTATATCTTTATGGAAAATGGAGGTTTTCAATGGGTATAACAGCAAAAGAACTGGCTAAGAGACTAAAGCTTTCAGAATCCGCAGTTTCTTTGGCGCTCAATAACAAACCCGGCGTCAGTACTGAGACACGAAAGAGGGTATTATATACCGCTAAAGAATTAGGCTATGATTTATCAAAAATCAGCGAACAAACAATATCTTCTAAAAATATAAATTTAGTCATATATAAACGTGAAGGAGCGATTCTTGTTGATACGCCGTTTTTCAGCCAGTTGACCGAAGGTATAGAATTGAGCTGCAAAAAAAATCAATTAAACCTTGTTGTTAATATTCTTCAGAAAAATGATGATATTGATTGGCGTATCAGGCAAATAGCGTACTCCGATTGTGCGGGAATAATTTTACTCGGAACTGAAATGCGTCAGGAAGATTTTGTGCCATTTTCTAAACTGGAGGTTCCGATTGTACTACTTGATGTAGGCTTTGACACTGTGAACTGTGATTGTGTTTTGATTAACAATGTTCAAGGTGCTTTTACAGCAACGTCGTTTCTTATTGAAAAAACAGATAAACAGCCCGGCTACCTTCACTCGTCCTATTCAATCAGTAATTTTGAGGAACGCTCGGATGGTTTTTATAAGGCTATAAGGTTTCATGGCATGTCAACTTCAAAATCTATTGTGCATCGGCTGTCGCCTTCTGTCGAAGGAGCAATGTCGGATATGCTTTCTTTCCTTGAAAGAGGTGATGAACTTGCGGATTGTTATTTTGCAGACAATGATCTTATTGCCATTGGCGCAATAAAAGCTTTTTTGCAACATGGCCTAAAGATTCCGGAAGATATTGCTATCGTTGGTTTCGATGACATGCCAGGGGCTGAGTATATTGAGCCAACTCTGACGACAATGAATGTACCAAAACAATATATGGGAGAAGTAGCTACCCTTAGATTACTTGAGTTAATAAAAAATCCAAATGCTTTACCTGTGAAAAATGAGATATTTACCACTCTGGTAAAACGTCGTTCGGTTTAGCATATTCAAACGGACCCGCTTTCTCTACTGGACAAAACAAAACTTGATGTAAATGATCGTTCCCTATTCTTCGCTATAGTATTGCGATGAAGTCAAAAATCAATCAAATCTCTTGAAAATTGTTATGTAGATAATATCACTTCACTAATTTAGTTAAATGTTGAGATAATACTCTAAATACTCAATTGACATTTAGTTACAAGCCCTTTATTTTCCAAATATGCGGCTTATCTATTGTTCCATTCCTGTATCAATAGGAATAACACTACAGAAGAAATTTTTTATAAAGGAGAGAAGAAATGAAGAAAGTGCGAAAGGTTACAACACTGATAATGGTGCTGGCTCTACTGTTCAGCATCACTCCGGGCATTGCCCTGGCAGAAGACGGCTCAGCGACCTCCGATATCGTCGCCTCGTCAGTCATTGACAATGCTATCCACTATACCATTGCCCCCTGGTATGTTTTTTATGATGTCAGAGGTGGCACTAACTTGAATCCAAACTTAGTGGAGACAAGAGCAGACGGTACGCTGGCTTCTTTGCCGACGCCAACAAGGAGTGGAAGGACATTCCTCGGTTGGTATAGCGAGCGTGAAGGAGGCGAACTGATAACAGCGGATAATGTGTTCACAAAGAATACAAGGATTTATGCTGCGTGGAACGCCAATGCCATCACCTTTAACGCTAATGGCGGTTCGTCAGTCAGCAGTATCACCACAGGTGCAGACGGAAAGCTTGGTACTATACCGACTAATTCAACGAAGAACGGAAGGACTCTTGTTGGATGGGTTACTGCTACTTACGGCGGCAACAATAATACCAGTACTACTCCCAGTCCGATGATTGGCGGCCAACTCGTTACGACAGATACGGTATTCACCAACACCGCGACTGTTTATGCTATATGGCAGGGTAGCACCGTCACTTTGAATTCCAGAGGCGGTACAGCTTTTGAACCATTGACCACCGATGAGAACGGAAAGGTAACTCTGCCGACCCCTGTAAAACCGGCCCAAAACGAGGGAGGTGTTTATAACTTCAAAGGCTGGTATACCGATCCTGTGAATGGGAAATTGGTCACATCGGATACAATAATCTCTACTGATACAACATTGTATGCCATGTATTCATATGACAGCGGAAGCGTTGTAAAAAGTAATCTTGAAGTCATGGATCCCGAAAAGACCCGTGTCATTGTCACAACTGACTGCGAACGTGACGACCTTTCATCTGTAGTGCAATTCTTGATGTTCAGTAGCGATTATGAAGTCGAAGGTATCATTCATACATCGTCCAGATGGCATAATGCACTGCCAAACGCGAATGGCTATTGGTGGGCGGGACCCGAAGTTCTGCTTGAATGGGTAGACGCTTACTCAGAAGGCTATGAAAACTTGATTAAGCATGAGCCCGACTATCCGACACCGGAATACATTAGAAGTGTCACAAAAATGGGCAATATTGTTGGCCAAGCGACTTACGAATCTGATACCGAAGGTTCCGAACTCATTAAAAGTATTCTTCTTGACAGGACAGACAACCGTCCTGTGATGATTTCGAACTGGGGTGGTCCTAACACAGTATGCCGTGCGCTTAAGTCCATTGAAGACGAATACTCAGGCACACCGGAGTGGCCCGAGATTAAAGCTTACGTGTCGAACAAGGCCGTCCTCCAAATGGTCCTCGACCAGGATGGATCTTATTGGAGCTATATCATGAGAAATTGGCCTGATTTAGTAACTTATCATCAAGCTGGCGATAATGCTGGAATATCATATTCATACCTACTAGGTTCTAACAACAATGCCAATGCTCAGGGATATGCGAAGTATTTCCAAGCACCATGGACGAGAACATATTTTGTTGATAAGTTCCAACATCATAGTAGCATTACAACATCCAACATCAATGAAGGTATTTTGATGACACACCTCTACTTCAGAGGCGGCGGTAAGACTACGCCGGAAGGTTCTGGTATGGAATCTGGCACACAGTGGACATGGAACGGATCAGGAGATTCAATATCATTTTTGAACTTAATAGAATACGGCTTACGAGCTTCTGAAGACGGTCTTTACGGTGGTTGGGGTGGTCGTTTTGAACATAGGTACAACCCCTATACGCCTCCAACATTCTGGGGGAGTTATGTTGCACAGATTCCTGTTGGCGTGACTGGTTATACTGTAGGTGTATGTGATTCCTTCACTGAGGACTTTGTACCTTGGGGCAATGTTACCGACAGATACAGAAATGCTGTATCCCGCTGGGTGAATGATTGCCAGAATGAGATCGCGGCTCGTGCGGCATGGCTGATCAGCCCTCCAGGAGAGGTCAGTACCGCGCCGGTGGTCAGCGTAGATACGGAGCTTGATATTAATGCGACAATCGGTCAAGAAATCACAGTGAACGGTAGTGCCAAGAATCCTGATGGCGCAGATGTTAAGCTGTTCTGGTTCTATTACAGAGACGCAAGTTCTTACGCGCATGTTCCTGCCACAAATTCTAATAACGGTTCTTCTGTTACCATCGGCAGCTATACCGCGACTGTGCCCTATACTGATGATGGCGACGGCAAACTCACATTCACCGTACCTGCCGACGCAAAAGTGGGCGACACCATCCATATGGTCCTCACCGGCACGACACAGAATACAAAGGACGGACTTGAACGCAGCAGATACCAGCGCGTGATCGTGACCGTCAGAGCCGCCGCGGACTACGATGCTGTTGATGCAGCTATATTCAGTGCCGGCGAGATTGACAGAGATCTGTATACGCCACAAAGCCTCGCGGTTGTCGATGAAGCGATTGACGCAGTTGTATGGGATTTGCTGGATGTTGATCAGGAAAAAGTGGATGGATATGCTGCAGCTATAAATGAGGCGATCGATGCTTTGGTGCTGATTGCGATGATTGATGCAAAAGCTGACTCAAGCAGCTTCATAAGCATTGTAGAAACATCTAAAAACAGCAGAGTTTGGGAATTGACATTTACGGTAACGAAGATATACAACGATGGAACGACTGAAGACGTGCTGTATTTAATCAACCTGAACGGGAATAATGCAAACCTGGATGGGGTATACGAATTCGGTGAAGATTCTGACCTTTCAGGATACAAGCTGGTGTACGACATAAAAGGGAATGGGAGCAATATAAAAACATTTGAAATTCTCATTGCATAAAAACAGATAATACGCTCTCAAGCAATCAACTAACAGAGCGGCAAAACAAATGCCGCTCTGTTAGTTTTTATTTTGTTACTCAATCGGCATGGACAAGCGGGTCTGGTCGATTTGAGTAGGGGATT
>Ga0082212_10004671_pt1 | contig 18897 bp, 12 predicted proteins | sample TergutNt197P3_FD_71548 | JGI IMG/M metagenome (GOLD analysis project Ga0082212, IMG submission 71548) | Neocapritermes taracua P3 segment gut microbial communities from Petit-Saut dam, French Guiana - Nt197 P3 | ecosystem: Host-associated > Arthropoda: Insects > Digestive system > Gut ...
GGCTCGAAAATGGATGAGGTGATTTTTGAAGAATTTAAAGGTACCGGCAATATGGAATTGCAGTTGGACCGTAAACTCTCGAATAAGCGTATCTACCCTGCCGTAGATATTGTCGCCTCCAGTACGCGACGCGATGATCTGTTGCTCGACGACGCTACCATCAACCGTATGTGGATATTACGCAAATACCTGTCGGATATGAATTCGATTGAAGCCATGGAGTTTGTCAAAAAACAAATGGAAAATACGACCGACAATATGGAACTGCTTGCCTCGATGAACGGATAAAGATTAGTGATTAGTGGTTAACGGTTAACGGTTAATTATTTATCTGTAGGGGCGTAAGGCTTACGCCCATATTATAGTTAATAAAAACAGGATTGTGTACCGGTATTTTATTTACATCGCCTACAATGGGACACGTTATTGTGGATGGCAAAATCAGCCAAACGGTCTGAGCGTTCAACAATGTCTTGAAGAAAAACTGACTGTCCTGCTACGTCAGCCTGTTTTCATCGTGGGAGCAGGCAGGACGGATGCCGGTGTTCATGCCAGACAAATGGTCGCTCATTTCGATGTGGAAAATCCGATTGACGATTTGGAACTTTTAGCCGGCAAACTGCAAAACCTGCTTCCGTACGATATTGCTGTTGATAGGATTGTTCGTGTGCGCAACGAAGCTCATGCCCGTTTCGATGCACTTTCGCGCACTTACCGGTATTACATTTCAGACCGCAAAAACCCGTTTAACTACGAATGGGTATGCCGTATGTCGCTGAAAGGAATTGATTTCGACCTGATGAATGAAGCCTGTAACATCTTGAACGAATACGCGGATTTTACCAGTTTCAGCAAATTACATACCGACGTGAAAACCCATATTTGCCGCATTGCGTATGCGCAATGGGAACAGGAAGACGAAATGTGGGTTTTTACGATTCAAGCCGACCGGTTCTTACGAAATATGGTACGCGCCATTGTCGGTACGCTGTTTGAAGTTGGCCGGGGCAAATGCTCCCTGTCAGATTTCCGTCAGGTGATTGAGGCCAAAGACCGTTGTAAGGCAGGCACTTCTGTCTCGGCACACGGATTGTCGTTGATAAATATTACGTATCCTGCGGAGTTGTTTTGTGCAATTTGAAAAAATAATCTTATGGAAACTTCTATATTCGATAATATGAAACGTCTTTTCGTCTTTTTAATTGGTGTTTTTATGTTTTTTGCGGTTTCAGCGCAAGACATGGCTTCTTTTTTCATACAAATCCCTGACCTTTATCTGCCTCATCTGGAAGATGCCTGGAGAAAAGATTTGGTGGATATGTATAAATCAGGCAAACCTGCCGTGTTGGAAAACACGATGAGCGGACGTTCTACCCTGCAAAAACTCACGCCCGACTACCTGTTGTTGCAATCAACTGAACGAAGTAACTTGGAAATACGTTTTCTTCCATTGATAAATAACACATTCATTGCCTGTGTAATAACTACGGTTTTTGCGCCGGTAGCAGATAGTCGCGTTGCATTTTTTACGATGGAATGGCAACCGATACCGGCATCAGAGATATGGACACCTGCATCGACGGAGAGTTTCCTGAAAGAAAACATCGATCGCAACGATGAAAATTTTCAGGAAGCCCGCTCTTATTTAGATATGGACTTGATTCACTATCATTTAGACGCCGAACAGTTGACACTGAAAGCAGTATATACCACCCCCGAATACCTGTCCCCCGAAGAACACACAAAAACAAAACCCTTCCTGAAGGAAAACCCAATAATATACATTTGGAAAGCCGGTAGGTTTGAAAAATAAAAAAAACCCGCTTGTTGCGGGTTTTTTTTATTTTTTTGCTCTGTTGCCGTAACGGCTCATAAATTTATCCACACGACCTGCGGTGTCCACCAATTTGGCTTTACCAGTGTAAAATGGATGAGAAGTGTTGGAAATTTCTAATTTGACTAACGGGTAGGTAACTCCGTCTATTTCAATCGTCTCTCTCGTCTTTATGGTTGAACGGGTAATGAAGGTGTCTTCGTTCGACATGTCTTTGAATACCACCTGACGATAACTCTCGGGATGAAGTCCTTGTTTCATTGTTTGATCTATTTTATTTGTTATTATTCTTTACGACCTGATGATTTGGGGCGCAAAGGTAAGCATAATAATTGAGACTTTACAATAGTGATCAAAAAAAACAGCGATTCCAAGCGAAAAATCAGTATATCCGTTGCTAAATATGGCTTTTCGGGGTTGAAATGAAAATAAAAATTACCTGACAGGTCTGTCTAAATAATAATATGCGACAGAAGAAACATCGTCTTGCCTGTAGAAGTTAACCCATGCTTTCGGGAAGTCCGGATCGTCCAATGCCAAAGGTTTTTCTGCTTCTAACAGTTTATGGAATCTCCATTCGTCCGAATGATCTACAGTTACAGGAATCAACGGCACATTCGCTTTATATAACGCCAATACCCTTTCATAAGGCGCTCCGCCTATTTGCTGTAACGTCATGCGACAACTTTCGGAAAACAGGATTGGATCGGGTACATGAAAACGATAAAAAGACCACAGTCTGTCTTTTCCTGCAATAGGACATCCCTGATACCTGTGACTATAAGCGCCTAATCCCCACGCTGTTCCTAAGTAATCCTCCACGCCGGTTCCGCAAAGACTCGGATAATCCTTATCGCCGTCTAAGTAAAACTTCACCTCGCCTTCGCCCCACCAACTACCCCTGTAAACAGGATTGTCAATGACACCAAAACTGACGCCCAAAAACCGGCCTGCTCCTTTTGTTTCGGGAAGCACCGTATAATCTTTCCCTAAAATGGTAGGATTTTCGCGATTCCAGTAACAATGAAAATACATCATATCCGGATTCCATTGTTTCAAACGGATGAGGTTGATGTCATAGAACAGGTGAACAAGATTCGAATCTGATTCATTGACCAACACTACCCGTGCTGCAGTACAAAAGGGCATTGGAATCGATGAATTCATCGAGCGTCCTTCGGGGTTGGAGAAATAACAATTCTCGAAAACTGTCATGGTGGCGCCGCCATTACAAAAGAAATCGCCGAGCGGAACGGAAACAGCCGGAATAGAGGCATCATCCCAGTACATCTTTATTTTGAGCGCCCGTAACATCTCAGGCTTACGGTCGCTCACCGTCATCCAGATGCGATTGATAATTCCCGACCCTTTCATGTCCAAAAGTATACAACTGTCGCCGGCTGCAATTCTGTCGAAAGCGTGACCCTTTGCGCCTTTATTCTCCTGAGCTGCCACTCCTTTCGCTCCGCTGAGGTTTTCAAAACTTGTCCATGCGGTTTGCCCCTCCTGTTTCATGTAAACTTCCTGAGCAATAGCGCTATTAGCCGCTATCACAGCCAATGCCATGCAAATTATTATTTTCTTCATTGGGTAAAAAATTATATGTTTATTACTTTTATTGGCACAAATATAATACAAATCATGCGCACCGCAAAATTACATTTTTTCATTTGGGGATTTTAAAAAATAATTCTTTGACTCTTTGCGGTGTTTTTCGTATCTTTCCTCTGTAAAAAAAATATTTTTCATTTCGCACGCTTGAAATTCCTGAATTTTCATGTAATTTTGCACCTCAGAAAATTTCAAAAATAATAATTATGAGTAAAAAAGCGCTTTTAATAATATGTGACGGATGGGGAATCGGGAATAAGCAAAAAGGAGATGTAATCTACTCAGCTAAGTCAGACTACTGGAAATCACTTTTAAACGATTATCCGAACTCGCAATTACAGGCGTCGGGCGAAAGTGTGGGATTGCCCGACGGACAAATGGGTAATTCGGAAGTAGGACACCTCAATATCGGCGCAGGCCGCATAGTTTACCAGGATTTGGTAAAAATCAACCGTGCTTGCCGCGACAATTCCATATTAGACAATACTGAAATCAAACGCGCCTACGGATACGCCAAAGAAAACGACAAACAAATCCATTTTCTCGGATTGGTTTCCGATGGCGGCGTACACAGTTCACTCGAACATTTGGAGAAACTGACCGGAATCGCACAGACTTATGGCATCCAAAAGGCTTTTGTACACTGCTTTATGGACGGTCGCGATACTGATCCGCGAAGCGGCATAGGATTTATCCGCGCATTGGAAGAACATCTGCAAACGACAAGCGGTAAAATCGCCTCCATTGCCGGCCGCTATTATGCGATGGACCGCGACAAACGCTGGGAGCGCGTCAAAGAAGCATACGATTTACTGATAAAAGGCATTGGAAAACCGGCCGAATGTATGGTAACAGCCATGGAAGAATCTTATGCCGAAGGCGTTACAGACGAATTTATCAAACCAATCGTACATACCGAAAACGGTAGGCCGGTAGCTGTCATCGAAGAGGGCGACGTCGTGATTTTCTTTAACTTCCGCAACGACCGCGCCAAAGAACTGACCATCGTACTGACGCAACAGGATATGCCCGAAGCCGGCATGTTGACCATTCCGAACCTGCAATATTTCTGTATGACGCCTTACGATGCTCATTTTAAAAATGTGTTTATTCTTTTCGACAAGGATAATGTAGATAATACATTAGGAAAATACCTGTCTGACAACGGATTAAAACAGCTCCATATCGCAGAAACAGAGAAATATGCGCATGTCACCTTTTTCCTTAACGGCGGGCGTGAAGAACCTTTTACAGGCGAAGACCGGATTCTGGTGCCTTCTCCCAAAGTGGCAACCTACGACCTGAAACCTGAAATGAGCGCTTTTGAGGTAAAAGACAAATTAGTGGAAGCCATAACTTCCCAAAAATATGACTTTATAGTGTGTAACTATGCCAACGGTGATATGGTGGGTCATACCGGCATCTATGAAGCGATCGAAAAAGCTGTACTCGCCATTGACGCCTGCCTGAAAGATACAGTCGAAGCAGCGAAAGCAAACGACTACGAAGTGATTATCATTGCCGATCACGGAAATGCCGATTATGCACTCAACGACGACGGTTCACCCAATACAGCCCACTCGTTAAACCCCGTACCCTTTGTGTATATAACCAAAAACCTGAAGGCCAAAGTGTCAGACGGTTTCTTGGCCGACGTAGCCCCTTCCCTGCTCCATATCATGGGCTTGCCGCAACCGAAAGAGATGACGGGACAGCGTCTGATCGATGATTAACATTATCTTAACTCAGTGTCTCTCTGTGCCTGCTCTGTGGTTCTCTGTAAAACAAATATAATTACACTGTACACAGAGAAGACACAAAGTTACACAGAGAAAAAGCAACAAAATAAAAGACATGCTGCAAATTGAGGACACCTTAGTCAGTTTAGACCTGATAGAATATTTTTTCTATTGCGACCTGCCGAAATGCAAAGGAAATTGCTGTATCGAAGGTGAAGCCGGTGCTCCTTTAGCAAAAGAAGAGTTTGAAATACTCCGGAAGATTCTGCCGACGATATGGAATGACCTTTCGCTAAAAGCGCAGAAAGTAATTGAAAAACAAGGAATAGGCTACATTGATATCAGCGGCGAAACGGTTACTTCCCTTGTAAATGGCAAAGACTGTGTGTTTACAACCTACGACACAAACGGAATTTGCCGGTGTGCTATCGAAAAAGCCTTCCTCGAAAAACGAATCACTTTTCAAAAACCGATTTCCTGCCATCTCTACCCTGTCCGCATCACGCAATACGAAAACTACCGTGCCGTCAATTATAACCGCTGGAAAGTATGCCGTTCGGCAGAGATATTAGGCGAAAAATCAAAAATCCCCATCTATCGTTTCCTGCGTGATCCCCTGATCCGTAAGTTCGGAGAAAAATGGTACGACACACTCGACCTTTGCGCCCGCGAATGGCTTAATTCTAAAAAAACCTTCTAACACGTCAGGCCATGATTTATACCTTAAAAAAACATATTGACGAAGAAATAGTTCATGAAATCGTTTCGGGCGATCAGGGAGCGTTTAAAAAGTTATTTCAGAAATATTATAAAAGGTTGTGTCAATTTGCTTTTTTGTTTGTTCGCTCGAAAGAGTTAAGTGAAGAAGTTGTATCGGATGTATTTTTCAATGTATGGATGAAACGCGAACAACTACACCCGGAGCGCAACATTCGCTCATTTCTTTATACATCAGTGCGAAATCAAGCCATCAATTATTGTCTGAGAGAAAATCCCATACACTCGATGGATAATATTGACGTTTATAAATTGGAGATAGCAACCATGTATCCGCCTTTTGACGACATGATTGACAATAAATTATTCAGCGAAAGGCTGCAACAATCTTTCAATACATTACCTGAAAGATGCCGGATGATTGCACGAATGCACTTCAACGACCAATTGCAATCCTCAGAAATAGCAGAAATTCTTCAGATTTCAAATAGTACCGTGAAAACCCAAATTACCATAGCCATTCAAAAAATAAAAGACATATTCGATAAATACGGATGGAACAAATAATTTTCTAAAAAAATCCGATTTCTTTTAGTCTAAACCATCCGATTTCGTGTATTACATGAAAACAACGTTATTTATGCTCTTCAACCGGAAAAATAAAATTCGACAAACCGTTAAATTTCATGATTTTTGGATGATAGACGACCGTCAGGTTGCTTCGTCATACCAAAAATTATGGGAACGGATCGAACACGCTGCACCACCACAATTATCCAAACCTTCTCTCAACCTGTGGAAAGTATCAACCATAGTTGCTTCCGTCGCATTATTGGTCATTGGCGGATTGTATTTGTTTGCCATTTCCCATCAGGCTCCGCCCCAAGTAGAGATTGTATACATATTTGATAAAGCTTCTCAGTTGTCGCTGCCTGACGGAACGAATGTTTGGATGAGTGCCAACTCGCAAATACGTTATCCGAAGAATTTCAACGGTAAAACCCGCGATGTAACTCTGGAGGGAGAAGCGTATTTCGAAGTAGCACACAACAAAAAACAACCATTCCGCGTACTTGTCGGCAAACAAACAATAGAAGCATTGGGCACCAGTTTTAATGTGCGGGCATTCGACGATGAAGAGGATGTGAAAGTTACCCTGATGGAAGGAAGTGTCTGGGTAACAGATAATATAACAGGACAAGAGGCGGTTTTGTTACCGGCTCAGGAAGCCATTATTCTTAAAAGCACCGGCTCAATAGCTGTAATCAACACAAATACAGAAATGTTAATGTCATGGAAAACAGGAAAATACGTATTCAATAACATGACTTTCAAAGAAATTGCCGAAATTCTTGAAAAAGGATTCAATGTGTCTATCCAAATTGAAAACGAAGCCTTGAAAAGCAAACCTTATACTGCACGCTTTGAAAATGGCGAATCGCTGGAAAAAATATTGGATTTAATACGGATCAACGCCAATTATTCTTATTATTATCATAATGGAATTGTTGTAATCAAGTAGGATTTTTTTAACAATAAATATTAACTCACTAACATCTATATGCCTATGTAACAACCCTGTTAAACAAAAAAATAGCCTGTAATGCTCTCAACATCACAGGCTGAAAAAAATTTCAGTTAAACGTATTAATAACCAAAAAATTTGACAAATGTACGAAAAAATTACATTCGCAGAATACTATCTGCGACAAAAACAAACAAAAAAAACAAGACCAAGTAAGTTTTTCAGAGTAATGAAGTTGACGGTTTATCTATTTATTTTTTTTGGATTAAGTGTGTCGGCAAATTCTTATTCTCAAAATTTCAGACTTACACTTAACAAAAACGATGTCACTATCGCTCAAATATTCAACGATATAGAAGCGATGAGTGAGTTTTATTTTGTCTATAGCCCCGAGGAAGTTGATATCACCAGACGCGTATCTGTTAATATTGACAATGGGCTTATCACAGACCTCCTTGCTTCCATCCTGGATCCAAATGATATTACCTACCGGATCACCGATAGACACATTGTCCTTTATAAAGCAAATCCTTTGATTTCAATAGGTCGACCGATATTACAACAGGGTATTGGAATCACCGGTAAAGCGACTGATAACGACGGTTATCCTTTATCGGATGTAAATATTGTGATCGACGAATCAGTAAAACGAACTTCAATACAACAGGGAATTGCAATAACCGGTAAAGTGATTGATAACGAAGGCTTTCCTTTACCGGGAGTGAATGTAGTGGTAAAAGGAACTGTGCAAGGAACGGTAACCGACTCTAATGGATCATTTTCCTTGTCGGTACCGAATGATAACAGCATCATAGAATTCTTGTATATCGGATTTATTACGCAGGAAATAAAGGTTGGAAACCAAAGAAATTTCAACATTACGTTGAGAGAAGACTCCCAACAATTGGAAGAAGTGGTAGTAGTAGGCTACGGCACACAGAAGAAAATGAATCTGACAGGATCTGTTTCTTCTATTATGGGAGAAGAATTATCAGGTTTACCTGCTCCAAGCGTGGATGTATTATTGCAAGGCAAATTACCCGGTGTAGCCATTACATCAACATCAGGGCAACCGGGTAACGAAGGTACTTCCATTCGCATAAGAGGTATAGGTACCATGAACAATACCAATCCTATGATTTTGGTTGATGGTCTGGAATCATCATTGAGTAATGTTAATCCAAACGATATCGACAATGTAAGCGTTCTCAAGGATGCCGCCGCAGCTTCTATTTATGGCACAAGAGCGGCAAACGGAGTTATCCTGATTACTACAAAGCGGGGAAAAATCGGAAAACCTACATTGACTTACAATGCATATATCGGTAAATCGAATGTGATCAGGAAAATGGAAGCACTGTCATCTGCAGAGTTCGCAGAATTCTTTAATGAAGGCAGGCGAAACGAAGGTAATACGCCCACCTATTCACAAGCAGATATTGACAAATACCGCAATGGAACCGATCCGGATAATTTTCCAAATACTTACTGGCTGGATCTTCTTTTGCAGGGAAGCGGATTCACGCAAAACCATAACGTCAGCATGACCGGAGGTAGTGAGAATATCCGATATTCCACATCATTTGCCTACTATAACCAGATCGGATTAGTCAAAAACACAAAACATGACCGCTATACTGTCCGCATCAATATGGATAGCAATGTTACTGATTGGATGACCTTTGGAATTAACTCCAGTATGTCGCGTAGACAGGTTGACGCTCCAACCAGCCCTTATGGCGGACTTGGCGAATTTTTCCGACAGGCAAACAGAATTCCCAATACATTTGTAAACAAGTATCAGGACGGCACATGGGGACGACACATTGATGGTAATCCGGTTTATTGGGCTGAATCAGGTGGAGAAGAAATTAACCAATATTCAAATATATTGGGAAGTCTCTTTGGAGAAATAAAGATTATTGATGGATTGACTTTAAAAGGGACTGTCGGGGTCGATTATAATTTTCGCGACAGGAAAACCCATATCAGGGAACTCACTTATGGCGATGGTTCTGTGCAAGGTCCAAATTCAGTAGCTGATTTTCTGGATCGCAACACTACTATAACGCTCCAGGCGTTAATGAACTACGAAAAAAGAATAGGAAACCACTATTTCAAAGGACTGCTGGGTATTTCACGTGAGTCATATTCAACAAGTCGTACAGAAGCGTATCGCAAGAATTTCCCAAGTAATGACCTGACCGAATTGGATGCAGGTTCTGCCAATGGATGGACTAACAATGGCAGTGCTTCAAGTGCTAATTTAGGTTCTTATTTTGGCCGCATCAACTATGACTTTGCCGGTAAATATTTGATTGAATTTAACTTACGAAGAGATGGTTCATCTAAATTTGCTGCTGAAAACAGATGGGGCGTATTTCCTTCTTTCTCTGCAGGATGGCGACTATCTGAAGAACAATTCATGAAAGATTTCACTTGGTTAGATAACTTGAAATTCAGGGGGTCATGGGGCAAATTGGGAAATCACCGAATAAACGATTATCTGTATTTGTCAACAATAGCATTGGCTCAAAACTATAATTTCGGTGGAGCTATTGCAGATGGAGCAGTACAAACTGTTGCCAATAATCCGATGATTAGCTGGGAAAAGACAACCATATTAGACCTTGGTTTAGATGCAGGTTTTATGAACGGATTGCTCACAGTATCACTCGATTATTATGATCGTTTCACGGACGATATTTTGGCTGTGGTTCCGGTTTCTTATATTTACGGATTGAATGCTCCGACAACGAATGCAGGTGCAATGCGTAATCGTGGCATAGAATTATCATTGGGACATTCCAATATAGTTGGAAAAGTACGATATAATGTGAATGGATACATTACAAAAAATAAAAACAACGTAGAAAAATACCCCAATCCGAGTAAAGGCAGTACAATCAGAATGGAGGGATATCCATGGGATTCGTTTTATGGATATGAATGTATTGGAAAATTTATGTCAGACGAGGAAGCTTTAAGCAGTCCTGTTCATTCCACCCGTGCAAGAGCAGGAGACCTTAAATTCAAAGACCAGAACGGGGATGGGAAAATTGATGCTGACGACCGTGTGGTACTTGGCAATACCATTCCCAATATCACTTATGGATTCAATTTCGGCATTAATTATCAGGGATTTGATATACTTGCAACGTTTCAGGGTGTAGCGGACGTTAATCGTACAATCGACACGGAAGCTTTCTGGGGACTGTATAACGGGGCTACAGCCAGAAAAAGAAATTTAGACAGGACATTGGTCGAAAATGGCATAGTTACCAAATTGGGATATTATCCGCGCACTGTAGTTACACTATCACACAATCGCGATCAGAGTTCTTTCTTAGTGCTGAATGCAAGTTATTTACGATTAAAAAATTTGCAAATCGGCTATACCATACCTAAAAACGTCCTTAATAAAGTTTCGTTGAATCGGGCAAGGATATACATCAGTGGACAAAACTTGTTGACATTCACCAAATTCGTAAAAGATGTGGATCCGGAAGTGTCTAATGGCAATGTAAGTAGTAATTATCCGCAGGTAGCCATTTATACTGTGGGGTTGGATATAACATTTTAATAATAAAGACAATGAAAGAATTATTTAAAATACTGCTAATCGTTTTGTTTTCAACAAGTATATTTTCTTGTGGAGACAGTTTTTTAGACGTCACACCGAAAGACAGATTAACGGATGCCACTTTCTGGTCAAATGAACAGGATGTGACCATGGCGCTAAACGGTTGTTACAGAGGTTGGGAATCAATATTCAATATTGTTTATCTTGATGCCGCATCAGACAATGGTTATGAACAGTTTAATTATAACTATCAGAGTATTGCAAATGGAACGCTTCGGGCGTCGTCATCGATCGGTACAGGAAGTGCATTTGTTGACGGTTTTTCCACCAGATGGTTCCTGTTCGATCGCAACCGCAAGTATAACAATTTTTTAAAGAAAGTTGAAGATGTGGAAATGGATGCTAATCTAAAAAGGCAATATCAGGCAGAAGTTCGCTTCCTGAGAGCGTACGACTATTTCAATAAAGTAATGCTTTATGGAGATATGCCGTTAGTGAAGGAACTTATTGAAGACCCGACAGAGTCAAATCTTTCAAGAACACCGAAAGCTGAGATTGAGGCGTTTATTCTGGATGAACTGAATGCTGTTGCTCAGATTTTGCCTGAAAAGAATGTCATTGAATCAAAAGGACATATTACAAAAGGTGCAGCATTGGCACTAAAAGCCCGACTGGAACTTTATCTCGGTAAATATGAAGATGCTCAGGCTTCTGCAACAGCAGTTATTGCCATGCCATGTTACGAATTGTTTCCCCAATACGAAGAAATGTTCTGGCCATCATCCGAATCAACCAATAAAGAAGTCATCTTAGATGTAGAATATATGCCCAATGACTATTCTTCCAGACTTCCACAAGCAAACCTGCCTGCAACAGAAGGCGGATGGTCTGCAGTGAACGCTCTATGGCCATTGATAGAAGCTTACGAAACCATCAATGGTAAATCTATTCATGATGATCCAACTTATAATCCCGATGAACCGTTTAAAAACAGAGATCCACGTATGACACAAACCATTCTGTGTCCCGGTGAATGGTATTATAATCGCTATTATAATCCATTGGATCAATTCATTGATGGACAGGCTGATCGGAAAAATCTCGACTATTTTGCAGAGGCAGCTGCTTCACGAGGCGGGTTACTGGTTAAAAAATATATTTTCCCCATGACAATCGACGAAGCCAATGTGTATGATGCAAATGCTATTGTGATCCGTTTAGCCGAAATGTATCTTACTTTTGCCGAATGTGCCCTTAAAACAGGAAGAGATCAGGATAAAGCGCTTACTTATATCAATAATATTCGTAAACGTGTCGGCATGCCGGAAGCAGCAGCGTTGACAGAAGAACTCGTCCGTAACGAACGTCGTGTTGAACTTGCTTTTGAAGGCCTCCGTTATTTCGACTTGAAACGTTGGAATTTGGGACCGGCCACTCTGAATGGATGGGCAATTGGATGTCGTGATGGATCAGTTGATTCTCAGACAGGTAAAGTGACATGGAAGGATAATTTTTTAAGGCTTGAAGAACGAGTCTTCTATCCCGAAAGAAATTATCTGCTTAACATACCTCAAGCTGAATTGGACAGAAATCCAAATATGACACAAAATCCCGGATATTAGTATTATTTTTGCTAAAAATTTATGGTAGCAGGCGTGCCTGCTACCATCTTTTAAAACTAAAAAAGAAGCAAAACAAACTAAACTATAGTAAAATAAGAAATCAAACTAATACATTATGAGACGTTTCATATATCTATTTTTTTTGTACATCATTGGCATCACATTTCATTTATCGGCAAATGTTTACCAAATACCTTCGTTTGTAGAGGGCGTCAAACAGCCGGTTCTGTCGCTTAATGGCGCCTGGCAATTTCGTTTCACGCCAACAGGCAAGTGGGCAACTGTACAGGTACCCGGTGAGTTAGCCATGCAAGGATATGCCATAGAGCATGATAAACCCTACACTTACCTGAAAACTTTTACTGTTCCGGCTGATTATAAAGGCAAACAGGTTATTCTACGTTTCGACGGTGTATATAGCTATGCACGCCTCACCATCAACGGTAAATTCGTACGCGAACACTATGGTGGTTTTACACGCTGGGAAACAGATGTTACCGATTTTGTAAAAACGGGAAAAAAGAATGAAATTCAATTAGAAATTACCGATCGGTTAGATGAAATATCATACGCCTCCGGCTATGCACATCATCCGGTGGGCGGTATCCTTCGCAACGTAACTCTTTTTACACTTCCACAGACACATTTATTCGACTTATCTGTGGAAACGCTGATGGATACGCTCTATCAAGACGCACAGTTGAAAATCGGTTATTCGGCCATAAACGATGGGAATGATTTGGAAATCATATATTCACTTTCAGACAAAACCGGTGCAATAAAAGCCAACTATTCATCAACCGTCAGACAGAGTGGAGATTACACAAATATCATAAACGTGAAAAGTCCGGAAAAATGGGACGCCGAGCATCCGAACCTCTATACATTAAATGTGTCATTACAAAAGCAAGGCAGACAGATTGCTCAATTCGACTGTAAAGTAGGTTTTCGGGATATTAAAATAGTCGCAAACCGGATGCTTGTTAACGGACAGCCCGTCAAACTGCGCGGCGCCAACCGTCACGATGTCCATCCTCTGTTTGGACGCTCTACAACTGCTGAAATAGATAGCTTGGATGTAATGTTATTCAAAGAAGCCAATATGAATTTTGTCCGGACGTCGCATTATCCGCCTTCGGAAAAATTTGTTGAATATTGCGATCGTTATGGTATCTATGTGGAAAGTGAAACGGCGGTTTGTTTTGTTAATACGCACCGCCAACAAAACTATAATCCAAGTAGTACGCATGATGACCCCGCTTATACCGACCGTTATTTGTCGCAACTCCGTGAAATGGTACAAACGTTCCGTTCACATCCATCTATCCTGTTTTGGTCCATAGGAAATGAGAACGTTTTTGGCGATAACTTTCGAAAAAGTTGGGAATGGGTCAAAGCAAATGATACCACGCGTCCTGTTATTTTCAGTTATCCCGGTCATGTGCAAGATGAAAATAAAGTATATGATATTTTAAGTATGCACTATCCTTATGTTGATGGCAGTCTGACACAATATGGAATGACCACAGTAAAATTTCAGGGACATGGTATTCCGGCTTTGTTTGATGAGTGGGCGCATCCGGCATGCTACACTTATAAAACTTTGCAAGACGATCCGAATATCCGGGAATTTTGGGGCAAATCTATCGACATGATGTGGAGCAATTTGTTTGAATCGCCCGGCGGCTTGGGTGGCGCTATTTGGGGATATGTTGATGATATTTTTATGCTTCCGGTACCAAAATCCGGAACTGCATGGTGGAATGAATTCACTCGAAGAGATAAACCGGAAGATATACTGGGTAATTGTGTCGGTTATGGCGAATGGGGTATTGTGGATATTTGGCGGCGTAAAAAACCGGAATTTTGGTCGACAAAAAAAGCCTATTCACCGGTGCGGTTATTACTTGAAAAAGTGACGGACTTTACATCAGGACAACGTCTCATCCTTCCTGTGCATAATCGTTTCGACCATACTTGCCTCGACGAAATCAAAGCCTACATTACATATAGAGGCACTCGCAAAGCATTACCGCTTCCATCAATAAAACCACACAGCAAAGGCGCATTGGAACTTACCGGCGATAGTTGGGAAAATGGCGAGCATATTACAATTGAGTTTCTCACCGGCGATAATCAGTTGATCGATATTTATAATGTAATACTGGGAGAAGAGAAGATCGAACTCCCACGTATGGTTTTTCAAGGCGGATTAAGTATCGAAGAGACAGGTGAATATGTAATTGTAAAAGGAAACGGTTTTGAGATTCCTTTCAATAAGGAAACAGGGCTTATCAACAATGCCAAATCAGGCGCACAAACGGTGATCGAAAAAGGCCCGTTCTTGAATATGGATGTAAACCTGAATCAACTGACAGGCGCCGAAGTTCGCCGCAACGCAAGAAAATACGTATCTTCGGACGCCGATTGGAAAAAGACTGATTTTGCCTTTCAGCAAAAAAACGGTCATGTATGGGTAACCATCGCCGGTGTCTACGGAAATGTTCGCGTCGACATACAAGCAGACATATCGCCTGAAGGGAAAATTACATTTGATTACACTACCGGAGGCGAACTCAACGGCTATCTGCGCGAAAGCGGACTGAAATTTTACCTTGCCGATGCCATCGACCACCTTCAGTGGAAACGTAAAGGTTATTGGAGAAATTATCCCGAAAACGACTTTGCAGGAAACGAAGGCGAAACCCCGTTTTACAGCGACCAACAAGCGCTGTATGGTAAACAACCTACGCAAACCTGGCAAATGGATACGCGCAATTATTTTTATTGGTCGGATGTTGGCGCCGGAAGTTCCAGACCATTAACACAAACAGCCCGGGGGATGAAAGAAAATATATACGCTTATACCTTGTCGACAAAGGATAAACAGGGTTTTTCTGTGATAGCGGCCGATGCGTCGGTTGCCTGCCGTACCGACAGATTGACAAATGAACAATTAACACTCTTTGCCAATAATCGTTGGGATTATCCCGAAATAGCCTGGGGCAATTTTTGTAAAAATCTTGAAAATATCCCTTGTTATGGTAGAATTACATTAGTTTTATTCTAATACATCAATATTTTTTCACATTATATATTCATATTTTTTAAACATTCAAACACTAAAATCATGTTAATAAAACGTTTTACATATATATTTTTATTATGTGTCTTTAACATTTCACTTTCTGTTTCGGCAAACGAACACACCTATCGCATTTTATCATTAGTTGATGGAGTTAAGCAGCCGACACAATCTCTTAACGGTTCCTGGCAGTTTCGCTTTGCTCCGAACAGCAAGTGGGAAACTGTACAGGTTCCGGGTGAATTGGCCATGCAGGGTTATGCCATTGAGCATGATAAACCCTATACATATCAAAGAACCTTTAATATCCCTGCCGATTATGCAGGCAAAAGGGTTATCCTCCGTTTCGACGGAGTATACAGTTATGCTCGCCTCATTATCAACGGGAAATTTGTACGTGAACACCACGGTGGCTTTACCCGTTGGGAAACAGATGTTACCGATTATGTTAAAGCCGGTAACAGGAATGAAATCCAGGTAGAAATTACTGATCGTAGCGACGATATTTCATACGGATCCCGTTATGCGCACCACCCGGTGGGCGGTATTCTTCGTGATGTAACAATCTTTGCACTTCCGCAAACGCATTTATTTGATTTTTACGTAGAAACTCTGATGGACACACTGTATCGGGATGCGCAATTGAAAATCGTTTATTCGATGATCAACAACGACAACGAGACGGAAATCGTTTATTCACTTTTTGACAAAACCGGAGTAAAAGCTACTCATTCGTCAATCAAAAACAAGACCGGTGATTATACGGATATTATCAATGTAAAAAGCCCTTCGAAATGGGACGCCGAACATCCAAACCTCTATACACTGAACGTTTCGATCATGCAAAAAGGCAAACAAATAAGCCAATTTGATTGCAATGTAGGATTTCGTGAAGTAAAAATCGTTGGTAACCAAATGTTTGTAAACGGCAAGCCTGTGAAACTGCGCGGCGCAGACCGACATGACATTCATCCTTTGTTAGGACGCACTTCCACAGCCGAAATGGATAGCCTGGATGCCATATTGTTTAAGGAGTCAAACATGAATTTCGTTCGGACATCGCATTACCCGCCAACGGAAAAATTTGTAGAATTTTGCGACCGTTACGGCATTTACATGGAATGTGAATCTGCTGTTTGTTTTATGAGAGCAGGCGGATCACAGACTGACCCTGCGTATGCCGGGCGTTATATGTCACAATTTCAAGAAATGGTTAAGTCATTTCGTTTACATCCCTCCATTCTGTTCTGGTCGTTGGGGAACGAGAGCGCTTATGGCAACAATTTCCGGTTATGCTGGGACTGGATAAAAAAAGAAGATACCACACGCCCTACTATTTTCAGTTACCCGGGTACTGTGACAGATGACCCCAAAATATACGAAATCCTGAGCATGCACTATCCATCTGTTGATGGAAATTTATCACAGAATGGCTTGTCTACAGTTCGTTTCCAAACACGTGGTATCCCTGCTTTATTCGACGAATGGGCGCATCCTGCTTGCTACACTTACAAGACTTTGCAAGACGATCCGAACATACGTGAATTTTGGGGTCAATCCATCGACATGATGTGGAGCAATCTGTTTGAATCGCCCGGTGGCCTGGGCGGTGGCATCTGGGGATTTGTTGATGAAATATTTATGCTGCCTGTGCCAAAAGTCGGAACAGTGTGGTGGAATGATTATGCCCGAAGGGATAGACCCGAAACCTTTCGGGGAAATTGCATCGGATACGGTGAATGGGGTATTGTAGATGTCTGGCGGCGTAAGAAACCGGAGTTTTGGGCAACAAAAAAAGCCTATTCACCGGTGCGGTTAATGCAGGAAAAAGTGACGGAATTCACACCTGGACAACGTATTATTCTTCCTGTGTATAATCGTTTCGATCATACCATGCTTGATGAGATCAAAGCGTACGCCATTTATAAAGGTAATCGCAGCGAGTTAAAACTACCGTCTTTGGTACCACATAGTAAAGGTATAGTAGAAATTGCCGGTAACAATTGGGAAAACGGCGAAAAACTGACAATTGAGTTTTTTACAAACGACAATCAACTAATTGATATTTATTATGTTACGATTGGAAATGAAAAAATCGAACTTCCCCGCACGGTCTATCGAGGCGGATTGAATATTGAAGAGACCAATACACATGTGGTCGTAAAAGGCAATGGTTTTGAAATTCCTTTCCGAAAAGAAACAGGACTTATCGATAATGCCAAATCAGGTGGTCAGGTGTTGATTGAAAAAGGGCCGTTCCTGAATATGGACGTGAATCTGAATCAATTATTGGGAGCAGAAGTAAGAGGCGGAGAAAGAAAATTCATATCATCCGACGCTGATTGGAAGAAAACGGATTTTTCATACCTGCAAAAAGGTGGTAATGTATGGCTTACCATCGCCGGATCATATAGTGATATAAGTATAAATATACAAGTTGAAATTACGCCTGAAGGAAAAATCACATTTGATTATGTTACCAATGGCGATGTCAACGGTTTTCTACGTGAAAGCGGTCTCAAATTTTATCTTGCCGACGCCATCGAACATCTTCAGTGGAAACGCAATGGTTATTGGGGCTATTATCCTGCTGATGAATTTGCCGGAAATGAAGGGGAAGCGCCGTTTTACAACAATGGACAAGCACTGTATGGAAAAAAACCAGTGCAAGCCTGGCATCTTGACGACCGCAATTATTTTTACTGGGCTGACGCCGGTGCAGGAAGTTCGAAGCCACTCACACAAATGGCTCGCGGAATGAAGGAAAATGTGTATGCTTATACTTTGACAACAAAAGATAAACACGGCTTCTCTATCGTATCGCCTGATGCTTCGGTAGCTTGTCGTACTGACAGATTACCTGATGAGCAATTAACATTTTTTGCCAATAATCGTTGGGACTATCCCGAAATTGCATGGGGAAATTTTAGCAAGAATCTCGAAAATATCCCATGTCACGGAAGGATAACAATTGTTTTATTTTAAAAGTTTTTTATTAATACAGTTTGCCAAGTGTAGCAGTGAGTAATTATTACATATTTTTATTATGAACCTTTCCATCATTGATATTAGCATTTTCGCAGGGTATTGTCTGCTTATTTTGGGTATTGGGCTTTTTGTTTCGAAAAATAAAAAGGGACAAAAGAAGGATAGCAGCGACTATTTCCTTGCAGGTCGTGGC
>Ga0082212_10004672_pt1 | contig 18896 bp, 12 predicted proteins | sample TergutNt197P3_FD_71548 | JGI IMG/M metagenome (GOLD analysis project Ga0082212, IMG submission 71548) | Neocapritermes taracua P3 segment gut microbial communities from Petit-Saut dam, French Guiana - Nt197 P3 | ecosystem: Host-associated > Arthropoda: Insects > Digestive system > Gut ...
GGAGCTTTGTGAGATGGCGTGGTCGCGTGGGTATTATTTACGTACAAAAATCAGGGCGGCTATTGAGTATCTTGATCAGCTTTTCCAATACGGCGATGCAGGTATAATAACTGCAGGCGAACTGGATCAGGAAACATATGACGAGGAGATACCTTTGCCTGATGAACTGTGAATACAATTCGAAAATAACTTCACCATAGTATCATGGTTCCGCAAGGAGGTTTATTATGCTGCGACGTATAGAAATCAATAACTACAAAATGTTTCGAGATTTTAAGCTCGACTTCACTCAAGGCGTAAATATGATTTGCGGACCGAACGGTGGCGGGAAAAGTGCGTTAAGGGAAGTGTTGTTTTCATTAAGAAACTTTCTGGCTATGCCGGATGTCGCTGAGCACTTAGCGCTCTCTGTAGATGAGTGTTTTCCCGTTCAAGCTTTTTGCCGATGGTTACCACAAGAGCTTGGATTCAGCGATATAGAAATTCTTATTGAGTTAGGCGTTGACACTGAGTGGTTTAGCTATAGCTTGAAGGTCAGGAATAATTACCATGATAATAAAAGCAGGGTTCATGAAGAATCGCTTAGCTATTTCAAAGGAACCAAGGAGGAACTGCTCTTATCCTTCAAATCCGGAAAAATAGAAATGAAAACCGCTGGTCAAAAGACCTTGGTATTCAACAGTGATTGGAATATGTCCGGATTAGTACCAGGATCAAGCAATAACAGTAATATAAAGAGATTCGGAGCATTAGTGTCCCGGATTTTTGCCATGCATTTGGATCCGTCTGTTATTGCAAATGATTTCCATGAAGGAACACAAACCCTTGGGGAACTAGGCGAGAATTTCTCAGCTTGGCATTTTTACCAAATGACGACCAACTCTGAGAAAATCAACCAATTGACCGAAGAATGCAAGAATTTTATACCTGGTTTCGTTAGCGTCAACAGTCCGAAAAGCGGAGATTTATTCCGCCTAAAGATACGTGTACAATACAACGATAAGTCATATGAACTGGCGCTGCGCGAGTTGTCTGACGGGCAGAAAATCTTATTTGCACTATATTCCCTTTTAACTTATGTGCCAGACGGGTCAACCATTCTGATTGATGAACCCGAAAACTTCTTGGCTCCATCAGAATTGCAACCTTGGTTAAACGCTGTTAACGACGCTTGGGAAGAGCATGACATTCAGTTTGTTCTAATTACGCACAATCCAAAAACATTGAACTGGCATCATAAAGAAGCCGTGATTTTCTCTATAGTCGATGAACCTCCGCGAATCATTGTTGAAAAGAATGATTGCAATTCCAATACCACGCTGTTTGAGAGATTGGCTGAAATGGAGTGGTCAAAAGATGGCTAAAAACCCGATGCATTATAGAGTGCGAGTTCTTTGCGAAGATAATAATCACTACCATTTCATTCGTAGTTTTCTTGGAACACAGGGTTTCAATGAAAGGAGGATCGTGACGTCTTTTGATCTTCCTGAAGGATCGCAATCCGGAGAGCAATTTGTACGACAGCATTTTGCCGGTGAGTACAAGGAATACGCTCATGGAGAAGAAAACGTGTTATTAGTTGTCATGCAAGACATAGATACTGCACATCGGCAGCCTAAGGACGCAATGGATGAATTCAATAAATTGGTCGGCGGAACAATAGCCGTGTCGGACAAACTGTTGATGGCTTTTCCAAAGCGCAATATTGAAACGTGGTTTGAATGGATCAAGCATGATCCGCCGCGAGTTGCAGTTAATGAAAGCACGGATTATCGTCAGAAGCACTTTGGAGCAAAACCAGCCAGTCTCGGCAAGGAAGCTGGCGCTATTTATAATGCAAGCCGAAATGATACTTCAGTTTGTGACAATGCTCCTGCCTCATTATTGCATGCCTGTAATGAGTTTGTAAGGCTGTGCGACATTATAAGAAGATAAGCTAAAGGAGCAAGCTTTTTTTGCACGTGCCTAAGTTGGGTTCGTCACTGCGTCAGCGTTGCGCTCGACTGTGAATGACACGGAGGCGCCGTCGCTGACGCACGTTATCATTCCCTGCATATCCGTCCTGTACAGAGTTACATCGGCGTCTCGCAGTCGGGAGAGCAGATTATCATGCGGATGACCGTATGAATTATCCTGACCGCACGAAATTACGGCGAATTCCGGCATTATCTCACGCAGAAACGGATACGTCGTTGATGTGTCGCTGCCGTGATGCCCGACTTTCAGGACTGTGCTTGACAAGTCATACCCGGCTTCAAGAATGTCCTGTTCGGACGGGCGTTCCGCGTCGCCGGTGAAAAGGAAGCTTGTGTCGCCGTATGTCACCTTGAGTACTATGGATGTATCATTCGTATCGCTGTACCTGCCGACCGGCCCGATAATAATAACATCCGCACTGCCCAGTCTAAATGTGTCCCCGTGTTTTGGCACTGTGATCGACTTACCCTGCTCATTCAGGTATTTCACAAAACTCCTGAATGCCCTGCTGTCGTATTCCGTTACGGGGCAAAGCGCAACGCCGGCGGACGCGTAATTGAGAGCGCCTGAAAGCCCGCCTACGTGGTCTTCATGTGCGTGCGTGGCGACAATGTAGTCAAGGCGCTTTACACCATGACTCTCTAGGAACGAATAAACAAGGCTCGAATCAGCGGCATTGCCCCCGTCTATCAGCATTGCCGCGCCATCACAAATGACAAGGGCAGAGTCAGCCTGCCCGACGTCGAGGTAATATATGACAAAACCTTGCTCCGCCTCTGTACCCGGGGGCGGATTGTTGCGCTGAGAATAATACATGACCAGTGGTACAATAACCGTCAGTATTACGAGCGCTGCGACAATTATGTACATGGGGTGGCCGTTTCTTCGCGGTCCTTTATTACCGGCAGGTTTTTTACCCCGGGGGTGACCGTAGATATTACCCCATGCCTTTTGCGCAGGCGCATAGCGACGCCCGCTTTGATACTTATCAACCATCAACTCGTCTACCAATCTATATCCCAATCCTTTTTTCTTTCTTCGTACTTCGCTTTGAGATCCGCGTCGTCTTTGAAATCGTCATCGTCATCTGAGCGAAATCCGGTCATGTCTGCAAGGCCTGAACCGCTCAGGGTTTCTTTTATATAAGCATAAACACTACCCGGCGACTGTGCCTTTGATCCGACTTCAATAAACTGCATGAGAGTTTCATCGAACACAGGCTCGTTATTGTTTTTTGTCAGGAATTCAACGACGCGGTTGATTTCCGCGCTTGAAACATACGCGCTTCGTATTTTTGATGGTTTGGCCGAATATGCCGGAGAGTACAGTATATTCCCGTCACCGAGCGTTTCAGCGCCGGTTCTGTCAAGAAGTATACGGGAATGCTCCGCGTCCTGGACCTTGAAAGCAATTCTCGCCGGAATGCAGTCTTTCAACAGTTCAGTAATTACGCTGCGTTCCGGTGATTGAGTGGCGAGAACCAGATGAACACGCGCGTCCCTTCCTTTCCTGCCGATTGCCTTTACGACCTCCATCAGCCACGGTTTTGCATGTATCATCAAACCTGAAAACTCATTTATAATAAGGATAAGATACGGCAAATCACCGGCGCCTGATGATAACGACGCGATTCTTCTGTCCAGTTCGGAATATATATAGAGCAGGGCGCTTATAGCCGCATTTATTTCTGTGACAGCCGGACAGTAAATATGCGGCATTCCGTTGTATTTTGAGAAGCCGCCGGAATTCAGGTCGGCTAAAATCATCCTGACTTCATCGGGTGAGGATTTGCGCAGAACGCTCATTATTATTGAGTCCAAAAAAACTGCTGCGCCTGTGCAGGAATCCCCGCCGATCAACAGGTGCGGCATTTTTTTGAGGTCGCAAACTATACTGCCGCCGGAATCGTCTTTTCCAAGCGCTAAAGTCAAACATGAATCTGACTCTATAAACTCCAGTGATTTGAATACGTCACCGATTCTGACGAGATCTACGCCTTCGTTCAAAGCTTCGATACAGAAGACGCCGTCTCTTGTCGTCTTTGCGACGCTTATGCTGTCAGCGCCGAGATGAAGGGCAATTTCTTTTGAGTATTTCCGCAGCGCAGACTCGTCACACCCGGATGCCAGATTGACTTCATATGCCGTGACTTTGCTGAATACATCCTCGCTCAACACAACGCCCGGAATATCGTATGTATTCAGTATCACTTGCAACAGTTCTTTTCTTGCAGCCATCGTTCCCCCCCGCTTGTACTCACAGACCTGAAAAACTCTAATAAATATCGCGTTGACTCGCTTTATTACTCCAGAACCCCTAAGTAAACGATGATTAAACAACTCTGTTGTCATCCTGAGAGTAGCGAAGGATCTTTTCCATGGAACTGCAAGTAAATTACGATGGCAAGATTCTTCTCAAACCCCTTTGTGCCAATGGAGTTGATCAGAATGACACTTAATCAGAGTTTATATAAACTCAATTACTTGGGCTTTGGCACATTGGCGTGACTTTCGATCGCGTCTTTTACAGCGCGGGCGATAGTTTCACCTGAAATATATGCCCCCTGGACACGCTTCGGAAATAATGCGCCTGTTTGCTGATAAAGCATATCCCCGCCGCCAAGCAGTTCCTCGGCGCCGGACCTGTCGAGTATTATACGCGAACCTTCCGCATCCGGAGTCTTGAATGCAATTCTGGACGGACAGTAGGTTTTGATAGTATCGGTAATAATTTCAGGGTCGATTCTCGATGTTGCCAGAACCAGGTGTATACCGGCTGCTCTTGCCTTGATCCCAAGTTTTGAAACAGCCTTTTCGACCTGATCGCGGGCGGTACTCATTAAGTCAGCCAGTTCATCAACTATTACAACGACGCGCGGCATTCTTGCCCGGTCGTCGTCATTTCCGATTGTGTTGTAATCATCGATGTTGCGAATTACTCCGCCATTATAATGGCTGCGCAGGTTTTTGTTCTTTTTGATCACATCATGCAGAAATCTTGAAAGGACGTCAAAAGAAGCAAATCTCTGCTGTATCAGATCGCTTAATGAGTCGAGAAATCTCGCGGCTTCTCCGGTTCCGGTAATCAACGGGTGGGCTGCATGCGGTACTCCGCAGTATTGGGAAAACGATTTTGAACCGGGGCTGACAAGAACAAGGTTAACGTCGACGGGAGATGATTTGCTCAGCAGGCTTATTATCAGCGAATCCAGAAAAACACTTTTACCGAAATCCGCGCTGCCGCCTACCAACAGGTGAGGCATTTTTATCAAATCACCTATAACATTGCTGCCGAATGAGTCTTTCCCGACCGCGAACGCCAGATTTGATTCCGACCCGGTAAACTCCGGGGAATCGAGAAGCCCGGCTATATCCACAGGAGAGGTATACCTGTATGGCGCTACAATACCATAGGCGTTTACTTCCGGCAGTTTTGTTATTGTTATGCTCTCCGCTCCAAGCTGCCGCGCTATTTCGCCCGCATACTTGCTTAATGACGTGTTCCCTTTCTCCGGCTGCCGTATGACTTTATACACTATCGTATTTTCAACGATCGCCTCGTCTTCGACATTTCCCGGGATTTCATATGAGTTCAGGATAGCTTGCAGAAGCGCGATTTTTGAAACCATCATATTTCCTTTCCCGGATCACTAATCAAACAGATCAAAGGATGGCGCGACATACGGTTTTTCCGGTCTCATTTCCTCGATTTTGGCTTCAGCGGCTATCTCATCGATGTTCAATGTCTCGACAGCCAGATCCTCTATCCGCTGCGCTTCGACGACAAGTTCTTCAATATCCGGAATTTCCCATGCTGCCTCGCCAAGGTCTACGTCAGGGGCGCCGCTATTTGCAGAAGGAGCGCCGGGAGGAGTACGCGGTACTCGCGGCATTCTCGATACCTGCGACATTTGGTGTTCGATCTGACGCTTGAGTAAAAGGGTCATTATCACGACCACTGCAATACCTGCGGCAAGGAAAAACAGCGCGAGATTCGGCATGAAATCAAGGATAATCAAAGCAAAGGCCATTACCGCGATTTCTCCAAATAGTGCCGCACGTACTTTAGTCATTCACCTGCACTCCTCTCGGAACAGTATTTCAGATAACAGCGCCCTGGTAGTTACCAGTCATTCTGGGAAGACATCTCTTTATGCTGCAATCAGGATAACAGTACCCTGGTAGTTACCAACTGTCCTGCGAAGACATCTCTTTATGCTGCAATCAGGATAACAGCGCCTTGTTAGTTACCAACTGTCCTTCGAAGACATCTCTTTATGCTGCATTCAGGATAACAGCGCCCTGATAATTACCAGTCATTTTGGGAAGACAGTTCGTTGCCGTCTTCCAGCTTTCTGATGGCAGCTTCACCTTTCGCAGCGAGTTCGCGGAACTGCTCAATGTTGTGTTTCATGACAGGCAGCGCATTCTGCTTGAAGGAGCTGACCTCGTAGAGAGCCGCCATGACATCTTCAAAAGCCTCTTTCAAAACGTCCACCGAAATATTCGCTTCCACGGATTGTGTGTGGATTTCGCCCCCCTGATCCCTGAGCATCCTTGATGTGGCTGAAATCATGTCGCTTGTCGTTTCGTTGAGGGCCTGGATTTTCTGCAGGACGATTTTCTGGTTATACAGGGCGTAGGCTACCATGACTGCTGTCCTTAGCGCGGATATTGTCACGCTTTTCGCCCGGTCGACCCCGCGCATAAGTTCCTTGTTGTTGCGCTGGATGACTTCCATCGCTATGACGCCTTGGTGGTTCACTACTATCATCTGCTGCATATCCATGATGCGCTGACGCAGCGGGAACAGAATCTCCTCTTGTATGAACCGGACCCTTTCGTCTTCTTCGTTCTCGTCCTGAGCTCTGTCCAGCCTGACCGAGATAGCCGTGTCCATCAGTGTGGCCATCTCTGTCTCCTGCATAAGTTTTTTGGTATAGCCGCGCAGGTTCTGCTGCTCTATTGCCAGGGTCGTGTTGTCGTTTTTCAAAACCGCTTTGCCTTTGTCAAGGGAAACAATGATCGAGGCAATGACGGCTTCGGCTTTTTGGTATCTTTCGAAATAGTTCCTCACCGGGTTGAAGAGTTTCGCGAAAAAGCCGCCGCCTTTGAAGTTGACAAGGCTGGGATCCAACCCCTGGACTTCCCTTCGCAGTTCGAGCAGGCCTTTCGACACCTCTCCGCCTTCCTCCCCGGCTTTGGCCAACTTCCCGACCTGCACCCTCAGCATTGAATTTTTCGCAGACGACTTCATCATTGTGTCGAGGCCGAATTTATCTGTGTTGGAGGCAAACTTCTTCTTATCCTTAAGTGAGTCAATATCCATAGTGAACAGGGCCTCCGCGTTGCTCTCCGCCTGTTCTTTCAATCTGCGGACTTCTTCCGGCAATAACTGCTCCTGCGCCGCTAACTCCTGCGTGATCATATCTGTGTCCGGGATTTTCATTGAAAACACCGCGTTTTCGCTCATCGTTTCTTCCTCCTTGCTCTTAAATCCCGTACAGCCGGGTATCACTTATTGCTTCATCCATATTACACAGCGCGCCCATTGCCTTCTCCAACTCTGCGTCGCTGAGCCTGGCCATCTCTAATATCAATATATCCATTTTCAGTATGGCGCTGTCGAGTTGCTTTGACACGCCCAGTGCATAGTTCTTGTACTCATTTTCCACGACTTTGTGCGCTTCCGCTTCTTCAAGGCGGTTTTGCTGTAAAAACCGGTTGATCTTTTCTTCGTAATCCGCTTCGTCGAACGCTTCCATCTTCGCGAGCAGGTTGCCCGCAAGCTGTTCCAGGTAACTCTGAAGGTCATCTACAGATGATGAGAATTTACTGAAACTGAGGCCTCCCGCGCCGAATCTGTTCTCGAGGACACTGTGGATGCTGGCGTACCTCTTTTGAAAGTTATCAAATTGCGCTGGCATTTGGCCGAGTGTTTCCCTGAAGAACGGCGTCGATTTGTTCCTTGCAAGATAATCCGATATGCCCACCCGGCGGGTCAACAGTAAGTCTTCCTTAATAATATCTTCCGGCGCTTCCTCAGTTTCTTCCTGCGGCGTCAGCAGATCGCTTATCTTTTTATAAACGCGGGACGCCGCGAGATTGACGAGAATGGTTATTGCTATTGCGGCAAAAACCATGATGATGATCCGGATCACTCCGTTCATCGCAGAGGGCAGCAGGCTCCCGGCGCCCGTAATCATTACAACCGCCGATATTATGACTATTATTACGCCAAGCCCGATAAACTGAAGTTTACTTTTCACGTTATCCCCCTGTCACCAATGGTTACAACCATGTGCTGACGCTCCATTGCAATACTTAACGCAATCAATAAGGACAAAATCTATACTATAAGCTACGTTTACTTTTGCAATCAACTTTCTACCGATGAAGTGGTCGATGTGGTTGATGAAGTTCATTCCGTTAAATGCAGAACTAAGTTCCAGCAGGACGACAACGAGCTGAATGCGAAAGAAACATCCAGATAACAGTTGTTCAGAGACGCAGGCAGAAACAAAGTGCGAGTATTATTAGCAAATTTACAAAGCTTTTCCCGAAAAAAGCGCATAAAATAGCAGGCGATAGGACGTCGGTGTGCGAGACTAACTTCCAGTCACTTGAGAAGAAGTATAGTTCCGACCGCACATAATATGATTGTTAAATGCCTTAAGTGTTTTGCTTCTTAAGTAACCCGGGTTTCAAATAAACTTCATCCGGCGGTATGCGCTTGAGTTTCAGTCTTCGCATCAGCTTACCGTTCTGAAGCAGTTTGGCCAGATCAAGAGGGGTGTTCCCGCCTAAGCTGTCTCGGGCAAGGCTGTTGATATGGTTCGCCATGAGCGTAATATCCTCTTGAGTATAGAAGTCGAATGGTTTGCCTTTAGGTACTACATACCTTATGAACTCGTGGTTTTTCTCCAGCGCTCCCTTTTGCCATGAACACTGTGGGTCGCAGTAGAAAAGCTTTGTCCGCCGGGATTGCCCCTGATCAAATTCGATGGCACTTGGGCATTGAAATTCAGTGCCGCGGTCAGTTAGTATGACCGGGAATGTATTTTGGAATATCTCCTCACCCAGTTCCTCATATAGCCAATCAAAAACGTCCAAGAAGGTTTCTTGCTTCAAATTTTCCAAGAGGAAGCAGAGCATCAGGGAACTGTTCCTAAAAAACATGGTGAGCAACACTTTGCCACCCTTGATACCTTCCACCGTGTCCATCTCAACGACGCTGATGCCGGGATTGTTCTCAATATATCTATTGAAGTCAAGGTATGTGCGCCCGCGGCTGTAATTGGGCTCCATACGGGGTGGCTCGCGGCGTTTCTTTCTGGGCTTGTAACGCACTTTCCTCGGCAGGTCGATATTCTTCGCACTCAGAAGCCCTTGGTCAATGTAGTCATACAGTGTTCTTCTTGAGCAGGGTATATCCTCCCCATGGTTGGCGTAGATATGAGCCACCGGCTGGCCGTTCTTTATGAGCGGCGTTACAAGTTTGTTGAGCGTATCCAGATCTTCAGGGGACAAGTCTATACCGCGCCGACACTCTTTCAGCAAACTATAATACGAGTTGTCGGCATGCCGCGCGCGATAGTAGTATTTGTTGAAACGGCATATCTGCTTCCGCTCACAGGCATTGCATACATAAGGTGGTTTATCGATTTTTTCACATGAGGTCTGCGCATAATCGCTGCAACGCTTTTCACACCTGCCAGTCTTGCATGTAGCACAGTAAAAATCGCAGCCTGTTTTGTGGCACATATGCTGTTTGCGGCACTCCGGTGCTTTATCGCAGTCGCTGCCGGTACGATTTGCCTTTCCATACTGTATTATACGGTGTTTTCGCACCTCCTTGGATATCGTTGACGCATCCTTGCCCAATGCTGTCGCTATTTCCTTGAATGTCATTCGTGACAACAGTCCATCCTCTATATAGCAACGATCGTCATACTTCAGGTGTTTGCCCTTGGTTTCATCCTGCTGCAATGTAATTCCTTCCTGTGCGGGTCGGATTTACATTCATTATATATCTTTCTCTGTGCAACACTAAGTTCTACTTTCGCTTCTAAACTGGATCTTACTTCTGCACTTTAGGGATGAAGTTCATTCTAAACCAACCGGTGTCCGATAAAACGGACTTTTAAACAATTCTTTTTCGCACGAAGAAAATTTCTTTCTCAATGACCGGCTCGCCGGTTATCCGCTCCCAGACTTCCGCATACGAATCAAGTTGATTTTCATAGTTTTTCCGTATGTCGGACGACACCTCATTCCCGTCGTAAGTTTTGTAGTCAATGATCACCCATCCGTCATTCTCCCTGAAAACCAAATCGATGATACCATTTACATAAGTGTCCTGTTCATGCGCTTCGCCGGCCAGCGGGCTGTCAGCAGACGCTTTATAAGAGAACGGCACTTCCGTATAAACTTTGCTGGATTTTTTTATTCTATCCCATAATGATTTATTCCTGAATTCTTCGGCGATGCTTTCCAGAAATTCTTTCGTAATAAATTCGTCGTCGCTGTCTTCCAATATCAAGTCAATCGTTTCCGGAAGCGCCGTTTCGTTTGAGACAAGAACATCCAGAACTCTGTGTACTATGTTTCCGACAGAAAGTTTCCCTGCTTTGATACTTGCTTCCTCACCGTATATTATGACTTCCATAGTATTCAGCGAGATCGCTCTCTCAAGTTCGCCGGCGTCGTATTCCGGGCTGATTCCGGAATCCCGGTAATCTACGTCATCAGGGCCGGTTCCGCTATCCCGGCCTGTCCCGGCGCCACGCACCGATCCCGACTCGCGGGACGGCGTGTAAACTCTGTATGTGGGGCGGTTTTCCGCGAACGCATCGTCCCGGCGCGCTTTAATATCATTGAGTTCGCCGTCAATATCCTCATCGCGCGAATGGGCACGCTCCCGCTCAGCAGCACTAGTCTGGCTGTCAGAAAGGTACGCCTTTTCGAGCATATCAACCTTACCGGCGGGGAGCATCTCTACGAGCTTCTCCCATGGGTTATTCTTTGCCGCGCTGTCGCTGACGATCAGCATGTTCCTGGCTCTTGTAGCCGCCACATACAACAACCTGTCGCGCTCCAGCGCCTCCGCACGTTTCGCTTTATCCTCGATATCTTTCCATCTGAGCGGCGCGTAGTATGATTTTGACCATGCAGCTCCAGGATTTCTGTCGATACGGATGTAACCGCATGTCTGCTCCGCGCCGTCTTCATCCAGGCCCTGCTCCGTGTAAAACGACGGATCCGGCATGTTGCCGCTGCACGGCGCGCAAAGGATAACGACCGGCGCTTCCAGGCCTTTCGCTTTATGTACATTCATGAACCGGACCGCATCGACGTCTCTTCCCTCGATATCTATGTCTTCCTCAAATCCGTTTTCGATCATTGAAGATAATTCTTCTATAAATAAATTGAGCCCCCAAACGTCCGACACTTTTTTCAGCCTGATTTTCTCGACAAGGCTCACGAAGCTGCCCATCCCGGCCAGCTTTTCGTTGGACGTCAGATGGACCCGCATTATTCCGAGTTCGTCGATTATTCGCTCCGTCGCGGCGGCGGGATTGAGGTTTTGAATATAGTCCGAGAACCTCCGAAGTTTGGCAAAGCACCCCCTGACGGCGTCGAATACCGCTCTGATGCCCTCGTTGAGAAGGTTTACTTCATAGAACGCGTCAAAATCGAAGTATATTCCAAAATCCCCGCCGCGCCTGATAAATCTGTATATTTCGTGATCGCTGAAGCCGAAGAAATCCCCGCGCATGACATTGTAGACATAAGCGTTTTCTTCAGGGTACGCGAGCATCCTTATAAGTTCCGCGAAGGATATGAACTCGCTCGTCCGTTTTGTTATGTCAGCCCCTGTTATCCGCACAGGTATACCCAACGCCGCGACCCCGTTCGCTGTCTGCTCAAGCTGCCTTTTCTTTCTTGCCAGAACCATAATATCCTTGTACAGCACCGGTCTTTTTATCAGGGCAAAGCTCCCGTCCTCATTCCACACACGCCCGGTGATTTCACCGCTGCACACCAAATGGGATATGATACGCGCCAAAACAGCAGGCTCCGCCGCCATGATATTTCCTATCGTTTTCTCGTCGATCCGGTAATACGAAACTCCTGAAAGCGTGCCTTCGACCGGCGGCAGCACCGTATCCATTTCTGTGAACACAGCCTGATCATCACCTGCGAGCAGCTTCGGGAAAACAGAGTTGTTCCAATCGCCCAAATCGTCAGTCGCCCGGAAATTTGTCCGCAGCTCCACCACCAGACCTCCCGAGTTTTCGATATGTTCCCTGAACCTTTTATACAGTCTGAAATCAGCGCGGCGAAAACCGTAGATAGATTGTTTCGGATCGCCAACTACGAACAACGAGCCTTCCCTCGGCGTGATCCTGTGCCAGACTTTCTCCTCCGTCTCCGCGCCGGTCAGAAACATCGCGATCTCCGCCTGTATCGGGTCGGTATCCTGAAATTCGTCTATCAGGATCGTCTTGTATTTACTCTGAAAATATGTCCTGACCTCCGGATGATCCCGGAGCAGGCGCGACGTCATCATAAGTAAATCCTGAAAATTCAGCGCCGAGACAGTCCGCTTATGATGAATGTACATGTCTTTTGCTTTCATCGAAAATGGAATCAGCAGATGATCGTACACGGTGGCGCCGATCAAGTCGATCACAGGCATGACCGACATATCCCGGAGGTTTTTGAATTCTTCCCCCAAAGCTTTAGCGCGTTCTTTAGTCGGTTTGTCTTCACCCCAGCATTTTTGCACAACTTCTACGGACTTTTTTGTAGAAAATAACATCAGAGTTTCTATAAGCGCTTTGTTTGACAAACTTGAGGACTTTGTGCCAAGTGTCTTTCTCCGGAACGCCATCATGCTTTTTTGCAGTTCATCGGCTCTGGCGCCTCCGGCTAAAACATCGACCGGGATCAAATCGTAGTTCTCGCGGATCAGCGCATATATTTCCTTGAGCGTATATCTGACGCGGTCAAAGATTTCTTGCGGGGCAATGCCGGTATGATGCGGACCCTCGTCGGCAGCACTAAAGGCAGCGTCGTCAATTTGCAGTGCTGCGTCATCATTATTCGGGGCAACTCCGTTAGTTTGCAGTGCTGCGTCATCATTATTCGGGGCAACTCCGCTAGTTTGCAGTGCTGCGTCGTCATTATGCAGGGTAACTTCATCAATCTGCGGGGCTTCGTCGTCATTACGCGGCGCTTCAAAATTGACGTCCTGATTATCGCATACAGCTTTCAGCATCGTTTTTGCCGACTCTTCACTGACACCGAAATCATGCATGAGATGAAGGATTTGCTTGTCGTCTTCGTCCGCTTCCATTACGTAAGTTTCCCATGTCCTCTGCCTGATGATATCATCTCCGGCGTCGTCGATTTCCACAAAGCCGGGATCAACGCCCGCCTCGATCGGGCGCTCCCGCAGCATTTTCGCGCAGAATGAATGGATCGTGCCGATATAACACTCATGTATATGATCCAGAGCCGCTTTATGCAATTCGTTTCCGGCTGCCGCGTATTCCTTTTCCAGAGTTTTACGCACGCGCTCGCGCAGTTCGTTGGCGGCTTTACGCGTGAACGTTATGGCGACGATTTCGCCGATTTGCCTGTAGCCTGAACTTATAAGCGCGAGTATCCGCCTGGCCATTTCCTCTGTTTTTCCGGAACCGGCGCCCGCCTCGACAAGAAGGTTCATGTTCAGTTCCTGCGAAATAATATCGCGTGCCCGCCGGTCCTTCAGAACCAATTCATTCACGTTTGTTAAATCCCGTCTGCCTGCGGCGGATACCATGTTATGGTTTGAAAGCTTGTCTTTCCCGCTTTCTCCAGTCCGTCCGCCTGCGGCGGATACCACACTATGATTTGAAAACTTGCTATTCAAACTTCCACCCCCGTTTCGGGCGAACAAACGCATACAGCCGCATACCCGCAGTAACGGCAATTCGGTTTTCTGTCTTTCTCCTCAAGCCCGACGGCGCCCTTTTCCGGCGGGAACAGCCCTTTCTCTATCTCATCCACAAGTTCCGTAAACGCAGCTTTGTATATTTTCTCCGAATCATCATAGACACGCATCGAAATAGTGTCATACTCACCCTTTGCAGTGACGAACTGGTACGACATGCTCGTTATATCCTGCAGCTTTGCCATATCCGGATCGTCGCTGACTCCGGCGAGTTCCTTTAGCGCCAGATAGTACAACGCCAGTTGGGCGTTTGCTTCGGTAATCCCGGCGACCTGAGGTTCCTGCAGATCCTCGTGAATCCATTTGCTGCCTGTTTTGTAATCGGTTATCCCGACGTCGCCGTCTTTCGTTATGTCGATCCTGTCTATAAAACCGGACGCTTTTATCCGCCTGCCCTCGCCTAATCTGATCGCAAGCGGTTCATCCATCCCAAACGCCATTTCAACTTTCGCAGCTCTGCGCTCCGGCGCCTTTTCGACCTCGCTCGCCGCGAACCTGGCGGCGTTCTCCAGCACTTCTTTTCTTTGCCTCTCGGTATGGAAACTGCTTGCCGTGGGGAGTTCCTCCTCACACCTTGCGATCTCAGCTTCCGCAATAATGCTGATCCCCTTTATTGCAAGCGCTTCATTTTCCAGAATCCCCGGGTTCTCCATCGCGTGATAAAGAAACTTCTCAAAAATCGCGTGGTAAATCGTGCCGGTCTCCAGGCTTGTCAGCCATCCCAGCGTGTCAAACTCACGGGCCCTTATCTCCCTCAACCGCAAAATATTTTTGAGGAAAAACTTGTGTTTGCAGCTTAAAAAGTCAGACAAGGATGACGCTGACAGTACCTTCTCCGACATTTGTTCAGAGAGTTTCCACATTGGCGTCTGTGACGCTTCTTCGGGCTGCTCCCGTACATCGCCGCGGAAAACAGCCCCGCTGTGTACTCCTTTGTGCATCCAATAATCGTTCCCGTCAATGAAATGGCCCGGTTCTTCCATGATAAACCCCACATGGTCAACACCCTCGATTGAGGCGTTTTCACGAAGCCGGTGGAATAACGTCGCCGGGTAGCGTTCCCGGTTCTCTACGGTATCAAAAGAAGAGTAACTGCAGGTAAGCTCTCCGCCGACGCTTCCGATCAGGCTGTTCATGATTTCTATGTTTTTACTGATTTTCTGAGCCGAAGTGATCATCGGATCCATCCGCTCGTGGTCCAGAAGCAGCGGGTCTTCGATCGCCATACCCGGAAAGTTATCGGCGCCCAACCCAACAAGGAATACGTTTTCACGCTCTATCCAGGCGGCTTGTCTGTAAGCGGCAAGGTGCATTTTACCAGGCTCCGGGGACTGACTCATGATGCGTATATCCCTCATATGCTCTTTGATTATCTCAATAGCCTCGGGCAGCCGCGCCCGCCTGCCTTTGATAGTCGTGTTCAGTTCGTATAACACCGCGCTCAAGCCCTGGCTGTCGAAAGCGTTGAATACACGCTTGTATTTTTCTACAATAGTCTTCAGCGCAGACAAAAGCGATTCCACGCCGATCATACCGCTTTCATCCTCCTGCGGTATCTTCTCAAACGTGTCCGTAACAAAGCCGGTCAGCCAGCTCGCAGCCTTTACCGCATTGATATTTTCCTCCGGGCGCATTCTTAAGTGAGCAGAATATTTGTTGAGACACGGTATATATGAGCGCCGCTGCCATGTGAGCCCTGAGTTTTTGATCACATTGACGACGTTGAGCCTGCCGAACCTGTCCTCGCGCACGGGCATAACCCCGTCCGCGCCGCGCTGGTCGACTCTTATATCAAACACGCCGCTTGAAAAAACATTGATGAGCTCCTGGCTTCCGTACCCGCTGCCGATCCAGTCAAGCAGCAGCATAAGCAGCTTCGCCGGCGACGACATCAGGAGCGGCAGCCCCGTCCCGAATGTTATCGGTAATTCGCGCTTTTTATCAAGCGCGTCATTTTTGTATGTATATTGCTGTATAAGCTGGAAGAACAACTGTGAGTAGGGCTCGCTTACCGTAGATACTATCAGTACGTTGTCAAACGGTATCTTCCCGATAATTATCCGGCGCAGCACTTCCTTCACTTCGTTATACTCACCGTAGGCGTCGAAAAACATTGTCCGCTTTGCGCGCAGGTTCGGCGCGATGCTTGCGGCGGGCTCGGCTGGACCTACGTCCGAACTTCCAGAAATGGACCCGGCTGTTGTCTCGTCCGCGCTTTCCTGAGCGGACCTGATTGGCGTCCTGTCTGCGCTTACCGGAGCGGACCCGATTGGCATCCTGTTTGCGCTTACCGGAGCGGACCCAATTGGCATCCTATCTGCGCTTTCAGGGTCGGCGCCGACCGGCGTATCACCCGTGCTTTCCGGTGAACTCTCAATTCTGTAATGGGCATCTCCGCTGTTTGAAGCATTATTGCGGATACTTTGGAGACGACCTGCAATGCCGCCGCCGGCTAAAACAATATGCAGACCTATCTCGTTCAGTAGCCGGGTTTCCAGTAAATCAAACTCGCACGCTTCAAGCTCGTAACTGCCGGAAAAGGCGGCCTTACGTTCTTTCAGCGCGACCAGCGCCCGCTCGATCACATCGGTATAGTCGACGTAACCGTTTGCTTTTTTCCAAACGGTGTATGCTTCGATGATTTTCTCCAGATCCATACGCTTGAGTTCGTTATCAACGCCGCCCAACCCGATTTCACCGTGTAAATAGCCCCATCCGAGCAGTTCCGTCACTGTTTTGGACAGGGCCTTGCATATCCCTGACGTTATTTCGATAGCGCTGAAGAAGCACAGTTCGCCGCGCTCGCGCAAGGACTTCAGCACGTCTGTCATTGCGTCCGTGACGCCCTTGCCGTCCAGGACTGTCAACCCGGCGATCCGGACACTGTGCTCCGCTATTTCGTATGACAACTCCCGGACAGTCCTGACCGCCATGTTCAGCGGATAAACGCCGTGATCGCCCAGCGTCTTCAGCAGTTGAGACCTGATGCTGGCGCTTGGGATGATTAGCAGCTTCGGCTCCGTCAGGTATGCGGTGCATAGGAGACGTATTTGGTCTATGTCGTTTTGCATATGAGTTTCATCCCTTATTGGTTTTGTGGTAAATCTAACACTTTTTTGATTAATTCTGTTTATAACTTAACACAAAAGAGGACTTTATGGCAACAAAATAGAGGATTATTGTTGTTGAGGGTTAACAAGATGTGACGTAAATGTGATTGTTATATAGTATAATGGTCAAAATGTGACATATCTCGGGGAGAAATGTCTAAAATTTTATACTTCTATGTCTGGTGCAACTGAAGAGGTAGGGGAATCAGTATGGAAAGGATGTTTTCGTTATGAATGATTTTGACAGAGATTTTGAGGACTTTATGGGCTATATGCTGACCCACCCAGAGGACGACCCGTTCACTTCTCTGCCGAAGAATAACTATACACAATCTGAGAATTACTATACTGAAGATTATCTGGAGTTAGATCTGGAACTAGAGCGAGAATCAGAGCGAGAGTGGGAGAGAGAACGGGAACAGGAGTCGCAAAGCACTTGCTCTGTTCGTAAAGACTTATCAAATGTGCGAGGTAAGAAGTGGACAGGGGAAGAAAAGTTCGGCGTCTTTATCGGATTCGCATTTATTCTCGGGATAATAGTATTACTGGCCTGGATTTCACCGGGGCTTTGCGGATTAGTCATTTCTATTGGGCTTATACTGATATTTGGGGGTAATGCCGGGAAGCGGTAGGGGCGTAATATCTTCAGGTTGTCTACGGCGATTAAGCGATACTATACGATTCTATAAAGAATTTCACCGTGCTATTGGTTTTCGTTGCTAATAATGAGTGTTGTTGTATGGTAAAAGAGCCAATTTCCTTACAAACGCACAGTTGGGAGAAAGAAATAACACGGCTATTTACTTCTTTATGCACCATACCTGAATAATATGCACCACATTTTCATTGAACAACCGAGAGACAGGTGCTATACTACTCTCAATAATTGTAGATTTATATACATAATATAGATATTAATGTGTAGTATTTAAGCTTCTATTCCTATGATAAGTGTGAAAAATGACTGCAGAGGACAATTGTGACAGAACTATTTGCACGGAAAAATGAGTATGACAAACAGCTACTGTCTGAGCATCTGGAAAATGTAGCAGAGTTTTCCGCAGCATTTTCAAATTACAAGAGCATTTCGCGATTAGCCGGCTATCTTCACGACCTCGGAAAAGCCACGCCTGGGTTCCAGGAACACTTAACAAGCGATGATAAGAAAGGTAAATTTATTCATGCCTTTCAGGGTGCTTTCTATATCGACGAATATACAAGTAATTCGGCGGATATTAATTCTGCGCTGGCAAAAGAGATAACGGCAATGGTTGTTGCCGCGCATCATGGCGCGTTATACGACGGAGTTACTCCTGATGGAGGCTCCGTGTTTCTGCAAAAGCTTGCTGATAGGGAGAATAAAAAGTATCAATATAAAGATGTAAAAAAGAATAAGACTCGCGCCTTCTCAGATGCAGAAGCAAATATGGAAAGCCTGATTAGACTGGCAGGCGAGGATGTCCGCGGCATTATTGAGCAGATCAACAAGGTATATAGCTCAAAAGAATCGGCGCAATTTGCATTAGGCTTGTTTGTTAAGTATATATTCTCATGTTTGATTGACGCCGATCGGTTAGACGCCTACCTTTTTGATATAAACGAACTATTCAACCCTGTTGCTGTTGACTGGGGCGAGCTTACAAAGATTTATGAAGAGAATATAAAGATTTTTAGCGGTAACAATGTCATTGATAGCGCACGACTATCTGTCTCAAATCAGTGTAAAGAAGCTGCCATAAGAAATACTGGAATTTATCAGCTTTCTGTTCCGACCGGGGGCGGTAAAACGCTATCTTCACTCCGCTATGC
>Ga0082212_10004673_pt1 | contig 18895 bp, 14 predicted proteins | sample TergutNt197P3_FD_71548 | JGI IMG/M metagenome (GOLD analysis project Ga0082212, IMG submission 71548) | Neocapritermes taracua P3 segment gut microbial communities from Petit-Saut dam, French Guiana - Nt197 P3 | ecosystem: Host-associated > Arthropoda: Insects > Digestive system > Gut ...
TACCAAAAGTAACCTGGCCATCCCCGGCAATGGCTGTTTGCCCGTCCTTTTTTACCGCTACTATGGTTGTAGCATGAAATTGATTAACTGATCCGTTCAGATTGATTTCCATAGGCTTACCCCCTCTTTAGTTCAGGTAATAGGTGATAGGTGATAGGTGATAGGTGATAGGTGATAGGTAATAGATAACAATTTAAGTACCTGTTATCCGCTTTCCAGTAGGATCGCAAAAATCTGATCAAGCTTCTCTTCCTGCTCACTCAAATAAAGGTATCCTATCAGAGCTTCGAGCCCGGTTGCCAAACGATAGTCCTGTACTGCTACATGGGGAGGCTGATGCCCGCTTTTGGCATTGCGTCCCCGCCGCAAAATATCCGCATCCGCAGGTTCCAGCAGGGATTCGATCTGATGGCAAAGCCGGGCTTGGCGCTTTGCCCTTACCAAATCAACTGCTGCCCGGTGAAGCTCATTAACTTTACAAATCCCCTGCTCCAGCAAATGCCGGCGAATCCGCAACTCATATACAGCATCTCCCAGATAAGCCAGAACCAAAACGGGCAGACTAGCCGCTTTTACAGCACCGGGAATCCCTTCACTCACAAACTCACCCCAATTCTGCAGCCCTTATCTATTGGGATCTCTATTAAAAACCTCTGTCTTTCCCCTTCTCTTGGAAACAGCAGAGGTTTTTCAAAGTCAATTTACATCTGTTTGATTTTGAAACATTTCATAAATATCCAAGGTCGAAAAATAATCCCGGGGGGTTTCGGCACGCCTGATCAATTCATAGGAACCATCCGCTCTTTTTAAAATTTCCGCACAACGCAGTTTGCCATTGTAATTATATCCCATCGCGTGTCCATGGGCGCCGGCATCATGAATCACCAGAATGTCGCCGATATCAATTGGGGGAAGATAGCGGTTTATAGCAAATTTATCATTATTTTCGCATAGAGAGCCTACAATATCATATACCCGGTCAGATACCAGCTCTTCTTTTCCCAAAACAGATATATGGTGATAAGCCTTATACATCGCCGGACGCAGCAAATCGACCGCGCAGGCATCAACGCCGATATATTTCTTGTAAATATTTTTTTCATGGATGGCAGTTGTGATCAACTGTCCGAACGGGCCTGTAATATAACGTCCAAATTCCGCATAAATATGGAGATTTTCAAGTCCTGCCGGAACTAACACCCTGGTAAAAGCCTCACGGACTTTTTCCCCTATATAGTGAATATCAACACATTTCTGTTCAGGTAAATAGGGGATGCCAATACCGCCGGACAAATTGACAAAAGACAGCTCGATTCCCTGATCCAGCTTTAAGCGGGCAGCAACGGTAAATAACATTTCCGCAAGCGCCGGATAGTAATCATTGTCCAGACAATTACTGGCCAAAAAAGCATGTATCCCCAGCTTCTTCGTCCCGCGTTTTTTTAATTCCGATAATCCTTCCACCAATTGCCGGTAGGTAAAACCATACTTGGCTTCAGCCGGATTATCCATTATCTCATTATTGATTTTAAAGTCATCCCCCGGGTTATAACGGCAACACACCTCCTGGGGAAGCCCCGATACGTTATCCAAAAACCGGATATGCGTTATATCATCTAAATTGATTCTTGCCCCAAGTTTCATCGCATATTTATATTCATCCGCCGGGGTATTGTTTGAAGAAAAGAAAATATCAGCGCCAGAGAGGCCCAAGGCTTCAGCCAACATCAGCTCAGTATAAGAAGAACAATCAACCCCGCAACCCTCTTTGTGCAAAATCTTGATAATAGCCGGATTCGGGGTTGCTTTGACGGCAAAATACTCTTTAAACCCCTTATTCCAAGAAAAAGCAGCCAAAAGCTCTCTGAGATTTTTGATGATCCCTTTTTCATCATAAATATAAAAAGGAGTAGGATATTGCTCTTTTAATTTTAGCGCTTCCTGTAAGGAAAGTATCGGATTCATAGTGGCCTCTTCCTCGAATAGTAAATATCAATTACAATTCTCATTAACCTGAAAGTATTATATAAAAATCCCTAAGAGAAGTCAAGATTTATCTCAGCTTATTCTCTTCACACTTCACACTCCACTCTCCACTCTCCACACTATTAAAGCTTTTTCCACCTCATCCCCTCCCGGGTATCTTCCACAATGATCCCCAGCTCCTTTAAACCGTCCCGGATTTGGTCGGAGGCGGTCCAGTCTTTTTTCTCTCTTGCTTGGCGGCGCACTTCCATCAGCAGGTTGATCAGGCCTTCGATTTCTTTGCTGTTATCCTGATCGGCTTTTGCCGCAGGCAGGATCATCCCCAACACCTGATCAAATTCAGCAAATAGTTCCACTGCTTCCTGCAAAGTCAGGGCGGGGGCTTGCTTTTGACCTTGCAGCCAAGCATTGAGCTCATGGCAAAAATCAAAAATCCCGCCGATAGCCAGGGCCGTATTAAAATCATCATTCATGGCGGCTGCAAAAGCCTCCCGCGCCCGGACGATTTTCTGCCGGAAATCTTCATCCATACCGCCGGCTTGGGACCGCTTATCAGCCTCCATAAGGAGGAAATAACTGGTACGGATCCGCTCCAAACTTTTTTGAGCCACAGCGATTTTATCGTCGGAAAAATCAATAGGGCTGCGGTAGTGGGTACTCAAAAGATAAAAACGCACCACATCTCCGGGAAAATGATCCAGGATATCCCGCAGAAGAAAGAAATTACCTAATGATTTAGACATTTTTTCCTGATTTATCGTAATAAAGCCGTTATGCAGCCAATAACGGGCAAAACTGCCGCCATTGCCTGCCACGGCTTGGGCTATTTCATTTTCGTGATGGGGAAAAATTAAATCCACCCCGCCCCCATGGATATCAAAATCGGCTCCTAAATATTTACTGCTCATGGCCGAGCATTCAATATGCCAACCGGGACGGCCCTCTCCCCAGGGACTTTTCCAGGCAGGTTCCCCCGGCTTGGCAGCTTTCCACAGGGCAAAATCCAAGGGATTGCGCTTCAATTCCCCCGGCTCCACCCGGGCGCCGGCTTGCATTTCCTCCAGATCCCGGCCCGATAAAATTCCATATTTTGGAAATGATTTAACATCAAAATAGATATCACCCTCCGCCACATAGGCGTGACCGGCAGCAAGAATACCTTCTACCAGGGAAATAATTTCCGGGATATGCTCGGTTACCTTGGGATGAATATCGGCAGGAAGAATATTGAGCCGGGCGGCATCCTCGAAATAGGCGGCAATATATTTTTCGCCGATTTGAGCGGGAGAAAGACCTTCTTCGGCTGCCCGGCGAATGATTTTATCATCAATATCAGTAAAATTCTGGACAAATCTAACCTGATAACCAAGATAACGCAAATAACGGCGGATAGTATCAAAAACCACAAAAGGACGGGCATTACCAAGGTGGATGTAGTTATAGGTAGTAGGCCCGCAGCAGTAGATACCCACGTTGCCTTTGCTTAGTGGTGTAAAGTTTTCTTTCTGCTTGCTTAAAGTATTGTACATTCTGAGTGACATTTAAGGACTCCTCTCAAAAAGGTAATAGGTAATAGGTAATAGGTAATAGGTAATAGGTATTGTAGTTTCGCTCCGCGAAACATTTTTTTAATTTAATAATGGCTTTTGCGCAGCAAAAGTTTCCTAACCTATTACTTATTACTTATTACCTATTACCTTCTATCTATTTCCGCACATGCTTCAATCTGACCAACAAGTTCTCTTTCCCCAACAAGGCCGCTAACTTGTCAATATCCGGGCCGTGGCAGCTGCCGGTTATGGCTACGCGTATGGGCATAAATAAGGCTGCTCCTTTTAGGCCCAGTTCCTTGCCGGTTTGTTTGATTGTTTCCTTGATCGTTGCCGGAGTCAGTTCTGATAAGGTCTCTATTTTTGCTGCAAAAGAGCTGATCAGGCTCATAACATGTTCTTGGGCTAAAACGGCTGCGGCATCCTCATCGCAGGTTAGGGGTTCGCTTCCTTCTACCAGGGGCAAAAAGTTGCAGACATCGGAGAAGGTCTCTATATGGTTGGTCAGGGTTTCTGCCAGGAGCAAGCGCCTTTCTTCTGTCCATTCGTCAGTCAAAAAAGCAGCTATCCCATCAGCGATTTGCTCTTTTGGCAGCGCCCGCAGATACTGGCTGTTGAGCCAGCGCAATTTATTGAGATCGAAAACGGCGGGGTTTTTCGCTACCCGTTCCAGGGAAAATTCTTGTTCCAGCTCTTGCATGGTAAATATTTCCTCTTCTCCCGCCGGACTCCAGCCCAAAAGAGCCAGAAAATTGACCAGGGCCTGGGGCAGATAGCCCTCTGCCTGATAATTGACTACCGAAACCGAGCCATGACGTTTGCTCATTTTGGAGCGGTCCTCTCCCAAAATCAGGGAAATATGGGCAAAGGCAGGGCGAATCCAGCCCAGGGCATCATAAAGCAGCAGCTGGCGGGGAGTATTGGAAAGGTGTTCCTCACCCCTGACGACATGGCTGATTTCCATCAAATGATCATCAACTACCACTGCATAATTATAGGTGGGAATGCCATCGGATTTAATAATAACAAAGTCCCCGCCGATTTCTTGGCTCTGAAAAACCACTTGGCCCCGGACTAAATCTTCGATCAGCAATTCCTCATCTTTTGGTACGGCAAAGCGCAGCACCGGCTTGATCCCTTCAGCCTCCTTGGCAGCCCTTTCCCCTGCCGAGAGCCGGCGGCAGCGGCCGTCATAATGAGGAGTCTCCCCCCGGTCGATCTGCTTCAAGCGCATGGCTTCCAGCTCCAGCTCCGAACAATAGCAATAATAGGCATGACCGGCGTCAAGGAGTTTTTGGGCCGCCTCATGATAAGTCGCCAGGCGCTCCGTCTGGCGATAGGGGGCATGGGGGCCGCCGATATCTATGCCCTCATTCCAGGTTATGCCCAGCCAAAGCAGGGATTGTTTGATATTCTCCTCCGATTCCGGACTGGAACGATCCCGGTCGGTATCTTCCATACGCATAATAAAATCGCCGCCTGCTCCCTTAGCCAGCAAGTAATTAAAAAGCGCCGAGCGGGCGCCGCCAATATGCAAGGGCCCGGTAGGACTGGGAGCAAACCGCACCCGCAAGCGGTCTGGATTATCACGCATAATGATTAAAACACCCCTTTTTTAGTTAATTTATTATAGGTAGTAGTGGGCTTGTTGAGGTTAAGCGATAGCAAAAAAAACAAGAATATCCTGGATTCTAACCGCAATCATTTTCACAGGTCGAAAAACCACCTATTCCAACCTCCGACCTCTGCTATTATACCACTATTTGGGGGAAGAACACAAGTAAAAAATTATTGAAAGAAATGATTTTGATTTTCCCCTAGTACAACCGGTATAATGCCCAATATCGACAACTGCTTTCCACCAATGCGTGATTAAATGCCCTCATCACAAAGATCATTGCACTTTTAGCATCTTTCGTGTATAATAATGCCTATAGCACAACACGGATGCCCATTTAAAGAAATGAGGATCAAGGTAAAAGGCGCTCTCTTAGATGATTCTTACTTTGAAAATATGCATTCGGAAGTGGAACAGGGAATTGTCGATTTTTTGCAATCAAATAAATAGGCATAAAACTATTATTTTACAACAAAAAGGAGAAGAAAATGAAAATTAACGGAATCCTTGGCCCTATTGACATTGCTGACTTGGGGCCAACCCTAATTCATGAGCATATTGCCACTTTAGACCAGGCTATGTGTTTAGCGTATCCGGATTGGTATGACTATGAGGACACCTTAAACCGGTTTGAGATAGAAATTAATAAGGTGAAGGCCCATGGCGTAAAAACCTTTGTGGATGCTACCCCCATCACCTTGGGGCGTAATGTGAGTTTGCTTATTGATGCAGCAAAACGTGTTAATATTAATATGCTATGCTGCACTGGCTTGTATTGGTATGAAGGCCCCTGGTATAATGCCCTCGAGCCGGAAGTACTTGCCGGGTATTTACTCCGTGACCTGACAAAAGGTATCCAAGGAACAGACGCAAAAGCAGCCTTTGCCAAATGCTCTACCGATGCTTTGTTTGGCGCCAGTGATATAAACCGCAATATGATTATCGGAACCGCTATGGCGGCTAAAGAGGCTAATGTGCCTGTTTACACGCATACCAGCGAGGAGCCGGCATTGAAGCAAGGTCTGTACCAGTTGGATATACTGACTGCAAATGGGATTGAACCATACCGCATTTGTATTGGTCATGCCTTTACCTCCAACAACCGTGAATACCTCATAGAGCTTGCTAAGAGTGGTGCTTATATCGGTTGTGATCAGGTTGGATATGAGAACTTACTGCCCATTAAGGATTTGGCTGCCACTGTTATTTATATGTGCGAGCAAGGATATTCCAAACACATTATGCTCTCGAATGACAAGAATATTACCTCCGACTTTATGTTCGGACTGAATAAAGCCCGGCGTTCTTCTGAGAGTTGGGTGACCGGCAACTACAGCAGAGTGCATGAAGAGCTGATTCCATTGCTGAGAGATGGCGGTATTTCACAGGAACAGATCGATGATATGCTTATCAAAAATCCCCGCCGATTTTTCGAGCAACAGCCAATCAGATAGAATAGAGAAGAAAACTATCAAGAATACCATTTAAAATGGGGTGGCAAGAGAAAAATAATCCCTCGCTAAAGGCGGAAGGATTATTTTGTTCTTTCTGTTAAAGAGACAGCTGCCGTCACTGGGTTTATTGGTTGATCACATAGCTATCCAAATCACCGGGAGGTACTATAGTCACATCGTTGAGGGATTTCAGATTTAGCTGGGAACTGCATTTTATTACGGTTTCCTGCTCACTTACGGACAGAGTTAAGTCAAAAGATAACTCATAGGATTTAAGAATATTATCGTCACCCACAACCATTTTGCATTCCGCATCACCGAATTTCACAGATTCATTACTGCTGAGGCCGGCCAGAAGGCTGCCCAAGGAAGTTAGGATCTGTTTGCTCATCTTGGTCAAAGCATCACCTTTGAGCTTAAAGAAAAGCTCCTGACCTCCGGAAACGCTTTTTACCTGAGAATTAAGGATGGAGCTGGCCGGGAACTGTAAGATTTGGATATTGGCCTTACCCAGCATTTCCTCAACATCCATATTCCTTTTGGTTTTATTGCCGTCAGATTCCAAATAATACCAGCCATCCTGATAGTAGGCTTTCATATCCAGGGTCGATCCGGCCAAGGAAAGATCAAAATCCAGCTTTATTTTCTCGGGAATCCCCTTAACAAGCTCCTCCTGAACAGTTCCCCCCATAGACAGATCCATTTTGGCCGACCCCAGGACAAAACCGTAAACAGCGTCCACTTCCCATTCGGCAGACGAAATAGCAGCCATAGCCTGGTTCATATTCTGATAATGACTAAAGGCCTCCCCCCCCCGGCCGGACCCGCAACCGGATAAAAGTAATGCTGTAAAAAGCAAAACCAAGCCCGTTAATTGATACTTTTTCATTAAATCTCCCTACCTCCGCTCATTTATTATTATTTTATATTGTATACCAGCCAAAGCTTGATTGCAAGCAAAATTTGCATAATATCTATATCAGACGGATAAACACCAAATAATGGTAATCAACACCAACCCCTACCCTCAAATCAGCCAATTTATGAATTATGCATTATGAATTACAATCTAATTCCGCTTTGCTTATCAAAAATATGAACCTGCCTTCCCTCCAGGCTGACCCAGCAATCCTCAGCCAGCTCCCCGCACAAGGAAGATTCCTGCCGCGCCGTCAGCTTAAAGCCGCCGCAATCCAGATGAACCAGGCTGTCCGCTCCCCGCATCTCGACAATTTCCTTACGGGCAAGCCAGGCCCCCGGTTTTTCCTCCCGGTAAAGTACTATATTTTCCGGGCGTACCCCTAAAGTAGCCTCTTTGCCCAGGTACTCTTGCAAACCGGCGCTTTGTTCCGGGCTTAAAGTCAGGCAGTGGGCGCCGCAAACAGCCTGAACAAGCTCCCTGTTTTGTTCCAGGCGGGCCGGGAGAAAGTTCATTTTGGGTGAACCTATAAATCCGGCTACAAATAAATTATAAGGCCGGTTATATACCCCAAAGGGGCTGTCTACCTGCTGGACGACCCCCTCATCCATTACCACGATTTTGCTGCCCAGGGTCATGGCTTCGGTTTGATCATGGGTCACATAGATAAAGGTAGCATCCAGCTTTTGATGAAAACCGATCAGCTCGGTGCGGATTTGATCCCTTAAAGCCGCATCCAAATTGGAAAGAGGTTCATCCAAAAGAAAAATATTAGCCTTTCGGACTATAGCCCGGCCCATAGCCACCCTTTGCCGCTGACCGCCGGAAAGGGTTTTAGGTTTACGGGGCAGCAACTGATCGATTTCCAGCATCCGGGCAGTTTCATCGATCCGCCGCTTGATTTCCGGCTTGGCGGTTTTGCGCAGCTTAAGGCCAAAAGCAATATTATCATAAACGCTCATATGGGGATAGAGGGCATAGTTCTGAAAAACCATAGCAATATCCCGGTCTTTGGAAGGCAAATCATTGATTCGCCGGCCATCCAAAAAGAGATCTCCGCTAGTAATTTCTTCCAATCCGGCTATCATTCGCAAAGTCGTAGATTTACCGCAGCCGGAAGGCCCAACCAGCACCACAAAATCTCTCTCTTCAATATCCAGGCTCAGATTATCTACTGCTACAATATCACCTGGATAAATCTTGGAAACATTAGTAAGACTTAGTTTTGGCATACTTCTCTCCATTCTAATTACGCATTACGAATTACGAATTGCCTTTTTCCTCCTCCAGGAGACAATTGCATAAACAAGTAATGCAGCCATAAAACCCCAGAATAATCCTAATCCTAGCAGGCGATAGTCAACTAATGGCGCGATCTTATTCAGCCAGGCGCCTTCTGTCAATATCCCAGCCAAAGGGGGCAAATCCTGCCAGCTTAAAACCATCGCCATTGTCCTGATCAATAAAATTAAAATCACAACAACCCCTACCAGCGACAACAGGAGACAAGCAGCGGATTTGAGCGCCAGTTTGCGGTTAGAGCGGAGGAACTCTTTAGGATAGAGATGGCGTAATTGCTCCCGGGCAAAACCTAGCTGCACTTTCAGCCATACAATTCCCCAACGGATCAAAAGAGAAAAAATCAGGCAGTGGAACAAAAACAAGGCCACTAGCCACCACTGACGGTATTGATGGGCGGCTGCTTCCAGGCTTACTATATCATAAGCGGACTCCTGCACCCCCAAGTCCTTGAGAGCGCTTGCAGCATAGGCCAGAGTGCTTTTACTTAAGGCCAGCAGGCTTTTGGGGCTGCCTCCGCTTTGGCTGGAAGGCAGATAGGCCCTGACTTCATCTTCATAATCATCCCGGATCACCCCGCTTACCAGCCAGATTTCCCCATCCAGCTGCAAAGTGAGACCGATAATATCATTACCTCCCAAAATATGGAAAGCTGCCTTTTCGTTGAGGACAAGCTGCCGTTCTTTGCCCTTCCAAGCGCTTTGGCTCCAAAAGCCCCCTGCCAGCACGGGATAATTCAAGACAAATGGGTAGCAGCTATTGGTTCCGACCAGGGTTGTGCTATAAGCAGTCTGGCCATTATTGAGCCGGCCGGAACCGGTGATCTCATAGGTAACTAGAAATTGATCCTCACAGAATTCCTCAATATTATTGATATTGAAACCAACGGAAGCCAAAGCCTTGGGGGTGACCAACACCAGGTTGGCCCAGTTTCCCGGGGGCAGTTTCAGGCTCAAAAAACCGAGAGCAATCAGGAGCAACACCACCACCACGGCCCATAAAGACCTGGTTCCGGATCCCTTATTCATGGATCAGAACACCTCCTGAACAGCCCTTTTTCGCAAAACCGCATAGCTCATCCTTTGCCGGGAATAACAAGTCCAATAGTCCCAACTTCCGGCCTCTGCTCCTATCTTTCAAAAAAATCACTCGCATTCTCCAAAATAATGGATTCCCCCGCGCTCACCGATTTATTACTCGTCACCATCACCGGCTCGGTAAAGAAAAACCCATCGGTAATAGCGGTATTTTGGCTGTCGGAATCACCGATATAGACCCCCTGGCGAGCCAGATAGTATTCATCGCCCATCAGGCCTTTGCGTTTGCGGACCACATAAAGATAATAACCCTCGTTATCCTGGTTCACAGCCCCGTTAGGCACCAAGGTATAGGCAGTGGTGCTGCGTTTTTCAAAGCGCACTTCAAATGTTTCCCCCGCAGTCAAGTCCTCGGAGCTAAGGGTTATACTGACTATTTTATTCTGGCCGGCGGTTTCCAGCTTGCTGACAGTGCCCCGCGGAGTATGGGTAGAATTACTCAAAGAGCAGGTATCCCCCACCGCCACAAAATTGTTTTCCAATGATATATTACATTCCACAACAAATTCCTGACCGACGCCAAGGGAAAAAATAAGGGCATCCTGATTGATTTTGGCGCCTTTTTCCACATTCAAGCTAATCAAAGTTCCATCAAAGGGAGCAGTAATAACAGCATTGGCCGCATATTCCGCCAACTGCTTGCGATAAGGATCTTCCTGAAAACTGATATTATCAATATCCATTTGTTTAGCCAGCAAATCCCTTTCCAGGCCGGCCTTTTCCGTATCATAGTCAGCCAGCATCTTTTCCCGCTTCAGCCGGAGGCTTTCTAAACTATTCTCCAGACTTTCCAGCTCCTGCTGGCTAATACCTTCGATGGCAAGCAAAGCCTGGCCGTTCTCCAGGGATTTTTGAGCCTTATCTATATCCGCATCCAAAGTGATCAGGTCATAACCGCCGGCTTTGTTTTTCTCTACCTGGGTAATTTTGTTTTTGATATTGTCCAGATCCATTATCAATTTCTGGCGGTTACCAGCCAGCTCCTGCAATTTGCGCTCGGCATCCTCCTGATCAAATTCCAGGCGAAAAAGCTCCTGTCCTTTGGCTACCGCTTCCCCTTCCTGAGCCAAAACCTCTCCCACTGTGCCGCCTATGGGAGCAAAACCCTTCTCCACCACAGCCCATTCGGCAACACCGGAACTGATTTCCAGTTTATTGAGAGGACCCCGGGAAGGCTTAGCGCCCGTCACCAGAGGCAAATTATGGGTATAAATAGTCTTAGAAAAGAAAATCAACAACACAATAAGGACGAAAAACGCCGCACCGACTGTTTTCTTGTTTATGACACTTGATAATTTACTCATATTTTTGCTCCCCAGTTTTGAAAATTCACGATTCACAATTCACAATTATCGCGAATTGTGAATTGCCTTACTTAACTCCTGAAAGTTCTATTCCTTTTTCCAGATCCTTTTGTCCCAGCAGTAAAAACCATAGAGGTAGAAACATATATAGACAAGAAGCAGAGAAGACTATTCCCATCCAGCCTTCGCCCATCCGGGAAAGAAAAACGGAGAGGGGTTCTTTGGTATAATCATCGATGAAAATGACCGCTTGTTCCACCAAGTTCCAATATTCGATAAAGACCAGCATGCACAGGGCAGCAATAGAGGATTTGAGCTGGGGCATCACCACCCGCCAAAAAATCTGCCAGTGATTGGCTCCGTCCATATGGGCTGCCTCGAAATAGGCCGGGGGAATGAATTTCATGCTTTGCCGCATCAGGAAAACCCCAAAAGGCGAGAATATCCCCGGAAGAATGATCGCCAGATAATTGGCCTTGATGTGCAGCATATCGGCAATGATATAATTGGGGACCAGTACCGCCTGCAGGGGCATCAGCATTACCACAATATAGACCGTAAAAATAATTTCTTTGTATTTCCATTTCCAGACTGTAAAACCATAAGCGCTTAAGAGAGCCACGATCAGGGCGCCAAATGTCACCGGCACCGCGATTTTCAGGGAGTTGAGTAAAAGCAGCAAAAAAGCGGGTTGATTGAGCAGAACATCATTATATTGGCTCAGGCTCACTTGCTGAGGAATCAGCTTGATTTGCTGAAATTTTTCCTTGATCCCGGCTATCAGATCAAAAGAAGTAAGCTGGGTGGTAAAATTCCAGGTGATTTCTTTTTCCGTCATCAAGGAATTAACAATAGTAACAACCAAGGGCAGCAAAAAAATCAAAGCCACAACCCCGACCAGACCCATAAGCAATTTCTCATGTACTGAACCCTTGCCTACTATCTTCACGTCAATAACCATTCCCTTCAAGAAACTCCCAAAGATAAATCTACTATGCTGATGCTCTTCTCTCCAATCGCAAAAGGGTTTGGGTGAACACCACTACAATCAGTACCAATACCGTGGTAGCCGTGGTCAGGCGCGGATAGTTGAGGGAAGAGAACATATTGTTCATAAAATGCTGCAGGGTATAGATGCTCTCATGGGGATAGCTGCCGGTAATCAAATAGATTTCCTTAAAAACCTTAAAAGAATTGATAATGGACATGATCAGCACCAGTACACTGGTGGGCGCCAGCTGGGCAAAGGTAATATGGCGAAAAGCCTGCCAGGGGCGGGCGCCGTCTACCTGGGCCGCCTCATAATAATCCCGGGGGATATTGCTTAACCCCGCCAGATAAAGCACCATATTAAATCCCAAATTTTTCCAGATAAATATGATCACCATCACCAAAAGAGCCAAACCTGAATCCAGCCAGTTAACTTTACCTATTCCCACATTTACCAAAAAGCCGTTTATGGCCCCGTCATAGGAAAAGAGGGCTTTCCAAAAAAAGACCATGGAACCGGAGGGGATGACCAAAGGAGCTAAAAAGGCCAGAGAGAAAAGCTCCTTATATCGCTTGATTTTGTTGATAAGCAAGGCCAATCCCAGCGATAAAGCCATATTCAGAGGAACGGAAATAGCGATAAAGCGGAGAATATTGGTCAAACCCAGGCGATAAGCCCTGTTCTGAAAGAGGTCAAGAAAATTCTTGAAGCCCACAAAAGTCCCATTGATCGGCTTATCGACAAAAGCATAACCCAAGGAAACCACAAAAGGCCAGATAAAAAAGATAACAAAACCCAAGAGCCCCGGCAGTAGGAAGATGAAGCCGGATGGAATGCGATGTTTTTTTTGCATAGCCTTTAACATAATTGCTCCCAATCTTAAGAGGTAATAGGTAATAAGTAATTACCTATTACCTATTTTGTTACCTGTTCTTCTTCTATTCGCTTAAATACAGATCCACCTTACCCTGCAAGGCGCCTGCTACTTCTTCTGCGCTTTTTTCGCCGCTAAAGAAATAATCGACCTGCTCGGTAATCATGTCGTCTACCAAGGTGTCCCGGATATTATAGGTGTTGATCAGTCCGGAGAATTCTTCCAGAGCTGTTAAATATTTATTCAGTACTTCCCTGGTCTCATCGTCCATAGGCTCAGGCTCAGGCAGCCCTCCGCCGGAAGTCCCGCCGGATGATATGGCATAACCCCCGCCCCCTATTCCGCCGGGACGGCCCATAAAGGTCCCGGTAAGCATCATTTCGGCTTTTTGAGCCCGGGCGGCTTTATGAACGGGGTTGCCCATAGGAGAAAGAGTGGTGGAGACTTGTATTTCCTCACTGAGAAGGAATTTTAGGAAGGCCCAGGCTGTGGACTTGTTAGCGGAATTGGCATTGATGCCATAGGCCTGATTATAAGTGAAAGGCACCTGGTTGCCGCCATTGCTTCTGATCCCGGCAATTTCATCATCTTCATCATTGCTGGCGCCTGCTCCGGCAAACATCATATTCAGGCGCCGGGTGGAATTTTTGCTGAAATGCTGCTGCAAGGAAAAAGCGTTTTTGCTTTTGAAGAAGTGACGGTCGGCATCAGCCAACGGGTTACCTGCCTGGCCGGCAGTAACGGAACCGCCCCCGCCCGAGCCGCCGCCGGGGGGACGCATTTGGACACTGCTTTGGGCTTGGGCCATCATAGCCGCTCCTTGGTTCACATAGCCTTCCTCGCCGTATTCTTTGACCATTTTCAGCAAATCCGCAAAATCTTGGCTGTTAAAGTTGGCCTTTTTATTTTCCAAATCAACAAATGAACCGTATTTTTCGGCAAGCAGCAAGCCAAAAAGGTCTGCGGTCATGCCAATTCGCATGCCCTTCATATAGTCCATATTGCTGAAAATTTTATGCTCACCATCATAAAGGGACATGCCCAGATCCAAGAGCTCCTGGGTACTATAGGCTTTGTCAGGGCCGAAATTGCCGGCCATACTTTCCGGCACCAGGGAGCTGTCATAGGCATAATAGGTGAAATCATAATCCAGCGGCAAAAAGTAATTACCACCGGCATATTTCCCGGCTGTAAAGATATTTTCCTGATAAGCGGCCAGGTCAAATCCGGGGTCGTTGTTCAGATAATCCGTCAAATTGGCCAGATTGCCGCTTTCCACATATTTTTGCAGAGGCAAGACATCCAGCGCAAAGATATCCGCGCCCGATCCGCTCATCAGGCTGGTGTTAACTTTGTTGACATAATCGACCCTACCTTTGGGATCGTCTTCCATTCTGATGGCTGCCATTTGGGTATTACCGCTGCCGCCGGTCCTGATCTCCGGCATAGCGGAAAAAGTTTCCACATTGACCTTGGTTCCAGGATAAGCAGACTCAAATTTTTGAGCCGCTTCCTCCAGGAAGTTTTTATAACTCATTGAATCATAACAGGAAACAGTGATCTCCCCCGTAATTTCGCCGTTGATCACTTCATCCGCATCATCAGAGCTGCCTTTTGTTCCTTTAGTACCGCAAGCTGCCAAGGAAACAAGCAAAACAAGCATCAGGCAGATGAGTAGTATTTTTTGGGTATTTTTGGAAATAATAAAAAGCCTTTTCATAGTTTAAACCTCCCAGTTTTATATTTATTATGTTACCCTGAAAGCATAATAATAACTTGAATTTATCATAATGCAAACTTCTTAACAGAGGCTTAAGATAATTATTAAAATTTCGTCATCTTATTGCACTACCTTTACAGCAGAAAATAAGCAAGAGACGGAAGCAATCCGTCTCCATCGATTTAGGTTGCATTTGGGTAAAAAGGCAGGTAATGTTCGATAGCTCAAAATAATCTGATCTCCTCGCCTTTTTCTTCATCCGCTAAACTGAAATCTATCAGCCGTTGCTCCAGATCTACCGCAGCCACTACTACCCGTACCTCATCCCCCAGCGCAAAGGTTTTACCGCTTCTCCTTCCTACCAGGGTAAATTCCTCCTCATTGAAATGATAATAATCATCTTCCAAACGGCGGGCATGAACCAGGCCCTCAATGCTGTTTTCCAGTTCTACATAAAAACCGTAGCTATTGACTCCGGTAATACGCCCGCTAAATTCTTCACCTATCCGCCGGCTGAGATATTGACAGCATTTGGCTTTTACCGCTTCTCTTTCCGCCTCTTCGGCCAGGCGCTCCCGGGCGGAGCTGTGACGGGCTATATCTGTCATTTCCCCGGTCCAGCGCCTCGCTGTTTCTTCTTTGAGGCTGCCTAAACGCAGATAGGTTTTGATCACCCGGTGAATAGCCAGATCCGGATAACGGCGGATAGGAGAAGTGAAATGAGAATAATAGGGCATAGCGAGGGCAAAATGGCCTAAAGGCCGCTGATCATAGCAGGCATGGCTCATAGCCCGCAGCAAAAGGACGGAGATTAGAGTCTCTTGTGGCTGCCCGGCGGCTTTTTCCAGCAACCTCTGAACCCGGGCCGAACTGATCCGCTCCCCTTGAGGCAGATAATAACCGAAGCGGCGCAAGATAGGTTCGATCTCCGCTAATTTATCTCCCCGGAAAGCTTCATGCACCCGATAGAGAAAGGGCGCCTGCCGGCTATAATACTCTGTGGCTACTGTCCGGTTAGCGATGATCATCATTTCCTCAATAATGCGCTCACCAAATCCCTGCTCCCGCTTTTCTATCTGTTCTACCTGGCCATTTTCGCCCATAATCACCTTGGTTTCCCCAAAATTAAAATCTATAGCCCCATCGGCAAAACGGCGATCACGCAAAATCAACATTAATTTCCCATAATTTTCCAATAATGATTGCAATTGCTCCGGAGTATTTCCCTCGTTCACTTCCTGATAGGTGAGGCGATAGGATACTTTAATTATAGTTTCGGCAATCCGATGCCGCACTACCCGGCCCTCCTGATCAATTTCCATGATGCAGCTGAGGGCCAGTCTATCTTCAGCGGCATTAAGGCTGCAAATCCCGTTGGATAAAGCAGGCGGCAGCATGGGCAAAACCCGGTCGGGGAAATAGATGCTGGTAGCCCTCTCTTTAGCTTCTTTGTCCAGGAGTGTACCGGGGCGTACATAATGGGCCACATCAGCAATATGCACCCCCAGTAACCAATTCCCCGTATCTGTCCTGCTCAGGGAAACCGCATCGTCCAAATCCCTGGCATCGGCTCCATCCATAGTCACCAGCAATTGATCCCGCCAGTCCTCCCGGCCCTTTTTGTCCTCTTCCGTCAGATGCGCCGCAGCTTGTGCTTCCGCAATAACGGCAGGAGTAAACTCCTCGGCCAGATCGTAATGGCGTATAATAGTTAAAATATCCAGATTGGGGTCACTGATCCGGCCCAAAATCTCGATTACTTTCCCTTGAGGCGGCAGATCCTCCTTGGGCCAGGCAATGATTTCCACCACAACTTTTTGCCCGTTCCCGGCCCGCAAATTATCCCGGGGGCCAATGGTAATAACAGAACCCAAACGCTTCTGATCCGGCGTTACCAAGCCGCACTTACCGCTTTTTTGATAAGTTCCCACCACACGCCGGTTAGCCCGGTGAATAATTTGCCGCACTTCTCCGGATGGACGCTCCTGAACGGCACTTTTAATATTGCGGCCACCCTTGCCTCTCTGCTTTTGTCTATAATCGTTTTTCGTTCCGCGAAAAGCTTCCCGTCCGGCTTCCGGCCTTTTGCCTCCGACTTCAATTAAAACTATATCATTGTGCATTGCACCGTGAAGCAGGGATGCAGATAAAAAAATATCAGAAGCGCCTTCATCCTCCGGGATAAAAAAAGCATAGCCCTTACCGCTACCCTGGATCCGGCCTTTATACCAGCCCAGCTGCCCAGGAGTTAACAAACGGCTTTGTTTGCGCCCGCCTCCCTCTCTATGCCAAACCAGTTTTCCTTCTGCCAAAAGGCGCACCAAAACCGGCTCCACCTCTTCGGCAGGCCAGACCAACTTACTCAAAAGCTCCCGCTTGCTAGGGGGCCTACCCTCACTCAGTAGGGCAAAAATATCTTCTTCTATGATATTTTTATCTGATATTACTTTTAATACTTTCATTCTGCCCGCTACCTATAAAATATCTTTATAGATATCTTAATCCCTAACCCCTATCACCAGCGTTTCTATATTGCCCAAACAATCCTTTAGCAATTCTTCCCAATCAAATTTAGCTTCCTCTGCCTCTGTCTCATTGATCCTTGGCCGGATTTTTGGATAATTTGGCAGAAAGATAGTACAGCAATCTTCATAGGGCAAAATAGAGGTTTCAAAACTGCCTATTTGTTGGGCAATTTTTATAATCTCCTCTTTATCCAGACCCACCAAAGGCCGCAAGACCGGCAGTTTTACCACATCATTGATCACGGACATACTCTCTAAAGTTTGGCTGGCCACCTGCCCCAGGGATTCCCCGGTATAAAGAGCCAAGGCCGAGCGGCGGCGGGCGATTTTTTCGGCAATGCGGAACATCATCCGCCGCATAATAGTTATACCGTATTCCTCACGGCAATGCTCATGGATGGCCTTTTGCATTTCCGTAAAATGGACTACATGCAGCTTGACCGGGGCGCCCTGCCGGCGGGATAGTAAACGGCAAAGGTCGATCACTTTTTCTTTGCTTTTTTCCCCGGTGAAAGGAAAACTGTGAAAATGAACCGCTTCCAAAGCAGCGCCCCGCTTCATAGCCATCCAGCCGGCCACCGGGCTGTCGATGCCGCCGGATAGCAGCAGCATGACCCGGCCGCCGCAACCTACCGGCAGGCCTTTGGCTCCGGGCAAGCTTTGCCCGTAAACATAGGCTCCTTCCGTACGGATCTCGATATTGACGGTAGCCTCCGGATGATGCATATCCGCCCGGTATTCCTCCCCTATCCGGTCAAAAAGATAAGAGGCAGCCCGGCGGCTGATTTCCGGAGACTCGAGAGGGAAATTTTTGTCGGAGCGCCTGCTTTCCACCTTGAAGCTGCCGCCAGCCGGTAAGGCATCCAAAAGCACCTGCAAAGCCGCCTCAAAAATAGCTTCCATCTGCCAGGAGGCTTCCAGGACCGGGGAAAAAGAATAGATACCAAAGACCTGGCTTAAGGCCTGCACCACCAGATCAAAATCATCACCGACCTCAATCAAAATCCGCCCCCAGGTAGATTCCACCCGCCGGGGCGGCAAATCAGATAGGGCAGTCTTGATATTTTTTACCAGGCAGTTGATGAACTGATTTCTATTTTTACCCTTCAGACCCAGCTCACCATAACGCACTAATAACAACTTATACATATTCGCTTTATTTCACCTCTCCAAATTCCATTACCTATTACCTGTTACCTGCCTTATCTCCCTCACTGCCTTAACCGTAGCCCCGGCTGCCAGCTCTGCTTCAGCTAAAGTGTTATCCGGGCAAAAGCTGTAGCGGATGGCTGATTCTATTCGGGCGGGGGAAAGACCCATAGCTTGTAAAACCGGGCTCTGGCTCCGCTTTTTGCTGGAGCAAGCCGAGCCTGACGATACATAAATCCCCTCTTGCTCCAAATAGTGGAGCAAGACCTCGCTTTTCACCCCGGGAAAACTGACATTGAGGATATAAGGAGCGCCGTTTTGATCCAAATTGCTGTTAAGCAGGGCGCCTGCATCTTGCAGCCCTTCCCATAATGTGTCCTGTAAAGCCAAAAAATGAACCTGGTTTTCT
>Ga0082212_10004674_pt1 | contig 18895 bp, 16 predicted proteins | sample TergutNt197P3_FD_71548 | JGI IMG/M metagenome (GOLD analysis project Ga0082212, IMG submission 71548) | Neocapritermes taracua P3 segment gut microbial communities from Petit-Saut dam, French Guiana - Nt197 P3 | ecosystem: Host-associated > Arthropoda: Insects > Digestive system > Gut ...
GAAGACATTATCGCTCTTATAGAAAACTCAGCTTCATGCCCTGTTTACTCGCTTTTGAAGCGGGAAGACGAAAAATACGTCACCGAGCGCGCCTATGACAACCCGAAATTTGCCGAAGACCTGGTCCGTGACGTATACACCAAAATAAGAGATTTAGGTCAGTTCCCCTGGTTTTCCGTGGAAGCCGAAAACTTTGAAAGCATACACAACCACAGCGCCTACGCCTTTACCGAGTACCGAATGAAGTAAAGCGGGTGATCTACCATGCTATTGGTGAACAATCGCCTTCCGGTGCAATGATGGTAAATGTTTCCCCGGAGGGTTCAATAACAAAAAACCCGCTTTTCAGGGCAAAGGCCCGCTCGTTTTTTTTCATAACCATTCCTGCGATGGCGCCGAAGAATTTTCGTTTGTCGTTTCTGCCGTCCGCCCAGATTCTGATTTTCTCCATGCGTTCGATATGCTCTTTTATGTCTGCTATTGAGGGCCTGGATTTGATTTCGACAATCATTGCCTGCTCCCTGCTATCAAGGAAGGCGTCAACCTCGGCAAGAACACGGTTTTCTCCCATCGCATGCCAAGGCTGGGGATACATTATATCAAAAACGAAACCCAGCTCGCTGAATCTTTGTAACAGGTTTGGCCTAACCATGTGCTCAATCATCTCTCCGAAACGATCGCCGAGTTTACTGATTTTTCTTTCGGTTTCTTTTGAGCGCTCGGCAACTTCCCGCAAAATCGCCCAAATGGCTTCAGCATTTGGCGATTCTGCTTGTGTTTGTACTGTTTCCATAATGGCTCCTCATAACCCATATACTGCACGGACATGCAGTTTACTTCAGGAAATTTGGAAAAATCTAAAAAATTATTGATCCCTTACCCTACAAACGCATCCTTCAACAGCGCGAGATCAAGCTCCGGATACACCGGAAAGCGGTCAAGGAGTTTCTTTACCCTGTCCATAGCTTCGGCCTTGGCTTTTCCGTCGATGAGGTACTTGGCCTTGCTCTTTTTTGCGGGGTCTTTGGCGTCCGGGGCCTGGCTTGTGTTTTTCAGTATCAGGGCGATGATGCTTCCCAATTCGTCCATCTCAGCCTTTCCCATGCCAAGCGTTGTAACCGCGGCGGTACCGATACGAAGGCCGGATGTGTACCAGGGGCCGTTGGGATCAAACGGAAGGCTGTTGCGGTTCAGGGTAATTTTACATTCGTGGAGGGCGCTTTCGGCCTGGCGGCCCGTTATGCCCAACACACGCACGTTGGCCAGGAAAAGATGGTTATCCGTGCCGCCGGTGAGCACTTCGATGCCGTTATTTATACACGCGGCAGCAAGGGCCTGGGTGTTGTCAACAATTTTCTTCGCGTAGTCACGGAACTCCGGCCTCGAAGCTTCCTTAAAAGCTACCGCCTTTGCGGCGATCACGTGGGGCAGGGGGCCGCCCATGACAAGGGGGCATCCCTTGTCCAGAGACTCGGCAAATTCTTTTGTCGAAAGCACGAGCCCGGCTCTGGGCCCCCGTAAGGTCTTGTGGGTGGTGCTTGTAAGAACATGGGCGTGAGGTACGGGATCGTAATCGCCGGTAAAAACCTTGCCGGCTACGAGGCCCGCGAAATGGGCCATGTCCACCATGAACACCGCGCCAACGGAATCGGCAATCTGCCTCATTCTCTTAAAATCAATCTTCCGGGGATAGGCGGAATATCCGGTAAGCAGAATCAGAGGTTTTATCTCCTTTGCCTGTTTTTCAATCGCGTCGTAATCAAGAACCCCGGTCTCTTTTGAAACCGAATAGGTAGAGACATCAAACATCCGGGACGATTGATTATGACGGTAACCGTGCGTGAGATGGCCGCCTGAATAGTAGTCCAAGGCCAAAAGGCGCTGATTGCCAAGCTCCTTTTTTAGTCCGCTCCACTGTTCGTCCGTCAATTTATACAGATTGGTCTCGCCGTATTTTTCAAGAAGGGGGACTTCAACCCTGGTGGTAAGTATCGCCCAGAAGGCCATGACATTGGCGTCCGCGCCGCAGTGCGGCTGCACATTTGCGTATTCGGCCCCGAAGAGCTTACAGGCTTCTTCCGCGGCCAGCGCTTCCACGGCATCCACATTTTCAGTTCCCGCATAAAAACGGTGGTAGGGCACGCCCTCTGCGTATTTGTCTGTAAGCAGGTTTCCCATGGCGAATTGCACCGCCATAGAGCAGTAATTTTCACTGGCAATGAGTTTGACCAGCGTCCGCTGGTTTTCCAGCTCCTTTACAATAGAAGAAGCCGTCTCCGGGGAGACCCGGGCGACCTCGGTTAAGTTACAGAGATAAGCCAAAAAGCCGTTGTCAATTTTGTCGGGACTGACCGAAGCCAGGTATGAAGCTACCGGATTTTTATTCATATTGCCTCCATTTGTTCGGTGGCGATGCCTCCAAACCTTGAAATCAGCTTAGCTCTGCTGGGTCAAATTGGCAATACCGCACGTACCAATCGTTTTACCTTGTTTTTTAGCGCGGAATAGGGTAAATTATAATTAAAATGGTAAAGATTACCATTTGGGGCAGGGTTTTGGAAAAAGCTGTTATCTTCAATGTGATGCGGTACTCGGTTCATGACGGGCCGGGGATAAGAACGACAGTTTTTTTTAAGGGATGTCCTCTGTCCTGTAAGTGGTGCCATAACCCGGAGAGCTTTTCGCAGGGGCCGCAGCAGATATTTAACCCGGGGAAATGTATTAAATGCGGCCATTGCGCTATCACAGATAGCGGTGATAATTGCCCAACCGGAGCAAGAGAAACCATAGGCTATGAAATCACTGTTCCGGAACTAATGAGAGAGATAAAAAAAGATCTGCTCTTTTACGAGCAGTCCGGGGGAGGCGTTACGTTTTCCGGAGGGGAGCCGTTTTCGCAGAGCATTTTCCTCCTTGCGGTATTAGAGCAGTGCCGAAACGAATATATCAATACCGCGATTGACACTTCTGGCTTCTGTGATAGCGAGGCTATGCTCAAAGCGGCGGAAAAGACCAATTACTTTTTATTTGATATCAAGTTTATTGATTGCGGGAAGCACGAAAAATACTGCGGGGCGCCGAACGATCTTATTTTGAAAAACCTGAGAGACCTCGCGGAAGCAAATACGAAACTGCTGATACGAATTCCAGTTATTCCAACCATCAATGACGACATGCGCGAAATGACAGGTATATTTGAATTTATTAAGGGTCTTAAAAATATTGAAACTGTTCATCTTTTGCCGTATCATAATTTACAGACTGATAAATACAAGAGGATAGGAATAGAATATGAGCTTTCTGAAATTTCCAATGATGAAAGCCCGAATATGAACGAGATTATCAATTTGTTTGCCACTAAATTCCGGACCAAAGTAGGAGGATAGGAAAATGACAGAGAGAGTCAGCAAGTTACGGCAGGAAAGCCTTGATACGATCCCCACGCTGTCAATTGAACGTGCGTTAATCGTAACCGACGTTTACAAAGAGCATGAAGGAAAAGTTTCCATCCCTGTGCTCAGGGCATTGTCCTTCAAGGCGATTTGCGAGCGTAAAACTGTCATCATCTACGACGGCGAACTCATTGTTGGAGAAAAAGGCCATAAGGCGAAGTCGGCTCCGACTTACCCGGAACTCTGCTGCCATACCCTTGAAGACTTTAAAGTTATTAACGATCGCGAAAAAGTATTCTTCAAGGTAGACGAAGAAACATTAAAGGCCCAGAAAGAAATTATCATCCCCTATTGGCAGGGCAAATCCATGAGGGACAAGCTGTTTAATTACGTGGCGCCTGAATGGGTCTCGTGCTACGAAGCGGGGCTTTACACCGAGTTTATGGAGCAGCGGGGCCCCGGCCATACGGCCGGCTCGCGCGGTATCTACGAAAAGGGGTTTGCCCAGCGCAAGCGTGAGATCGAAAAAGCCATGGAAACGCTGGACTTTTGCAACGACCCCGAAGCGGCGCAGAAAAGGGAACAGCTTGCCGCCATGGGTATCTGCTGCGACGCCATCATCACTCTCGGAAAACGGTACGCCGCATATGCCCGGGAGCTTGCGGAGGCGGAAACGGACGCCGGGCGGCGCGCCGAGCTTCTGCAAATCGCGCAAAACTGTGACGCCGTGCCCGCGGAAAGGCCGCGGACTTACTGGCAGGCGCTTCAGATGTATTGGTTCGTCCATATCGGCGTGACGACGGAAATAAACCCTTGGGATGCCTACAGCCCGGGCAGGCTGGATCAGCACCTCATCGGCTTCTATCGACAGGATCTTGCCACAGGCGCCCTTGACCGCGAGGCAGCCCTGGAGCTTCTGGAATGCTTATGGATCAAGTTTAACAACCAGCCGGCGCCGCCTAAAGTCGGGATCACTCTCAAGGAAAGCAGTACCTACACCGACTTTGCCAATATCAACACAGGCGGCATAGACCCCACAGGCGAGGATGGGGTCAACGAGGTGAGCATGTTGATCCTTGACTGTATGGACGAGATGCAACTCCTCCAGCCCAGCTCCAATGTACAGATCAGCCGAAAGACGCCTTCCAGATTTTTACTGCGCGCATGCGAGATAGCCCGCAAAGGCTGGGGCCAGCCTGCCTTCTATAATACAGAAGCCATTTTGCAGGAGCTTCTATGCGCGGGCAAGTCCATCCAGGACGCCCGAAAAGGCGGGTCGAGCGGATGCGTGGAGACCGGCGCTTTTGGAAATGAGGCTTACATCCTCACAGGCTATTTTAACCTGCCAAAGATACTGGAGATTACCCTCCATGGAGGCGTCGACCCGGTGAGCGGCAAACAGCTTGGCCTGCCCCTGGGCTGCGCTGAAGACTTCTCCAGCTACGAAGAGCTCTTTGACGCCTATGCCAGACAAGTGGCGCACTTTATAGAGATCAAGGTGCGGGGCAGCAATCTGATCGAGCAGTTATACGCCGCTTATATGCCTGTCCCTTTCCTGTCTGTGATCACCAACGACTGTATCGCTGCGGGGAAAGACTATAATGCCGGCGGCGCCAGATACAACACCAGTTATCTACAGGGCGTGGGCATCGGTACCATCACCGATTCACTGGCGGCGATCAAATACAACGTCTTTGACGAAAACCGTTTCACCATGGGGAAGCTGATGGATGCTTTGGCCGCCAATTTCGAAGGCGCCGAAGACGTCCTTTATCAAGTCAGAAACCGTACCCCTAAGTACGGTAACGACGATGAGTATGCCGACGCCATCATGCGGCAGGTATTCACACTTTATAGGGACGCTGTCACAGGCCGCCCCAATGCCCGGGGAGGCGCCTGGCGGGTCAACATGCTGCCCACCACCTGTCATATCTACTTTGGCGAAGTAATGCTAGCCAGCCCTAATGGCCGGTTTGCCCATCAACCTGTATCGGAAGGGATCTCCCCTGAGAAAGGGGCTGACATACACGGGCCGACTGCCGTCATCCGGTCCTGTGCCAAAATGGATCAGCTTAGCACAGGCGGCGCCCTGCTCAACCAGAAGTTTACCCCGGGCGTCGTAGCCGGGGACGCCGGGCTTTCCCAAATGGCTAACCTCATCCGCGCGTATTTCAACTTGGATGGCCACCACATCCAATTTAACGTCGTCGACAGGCAAACCTTGCTGGACGCCCAAGCGCATCCGGATGAGTACCGGGATCTGATCGTACGGGTGGCGGGCTACAGCGACCACTTCCGCAATCTAAGCCGTGCGCTCCAGGACGAAATCATCGGCAGGACGGAGCAGACGCTATAGCCGCCGCTCTGTTTACAGATCGATTTCCGTGGGCTCTTCGCCTGAAGCATTGACGATGCAGGTTACGTTGGTTAAATAAAACATCGCCATTTCTCCGGGCCTATCCTTGTACATTTCCTGCATCCGGGGGTTGTGCTCCAGAATGTAGTTCTTCGCTTCCTCGCTCTCATCGAGCACTGCGTCTCCGATGACCCTGATCCAATCCCGGTTCGGCTTCATTGCCGCCAGGGATACTTTCGGGTTGGCAATTATCTGCCGAAATACGTTTTTCGACCTTCCCATACTAAAGTAAAACCTGCCTTCATACTCCATATTGGAGCCAAAAGGCCGAAGCTGCGGCTGCCCGTTTTCCTCTGCCGTGGCAATGAAGTATGCCCCCGCTTCCCTTAGAAATTCTGCACCTTTTCCCATGCTAAGCGCCTCCTTTTTGCTCACATTATACTTCTTTCCCATATGAAGCACAATGCACCCGGCGCCGCTATGCTCCCAGCCCTGCTGCCTCAGCCCTGCTACCCAGCCTTGCCATGCAGTTATGCATGGGCATATCGGCTGCAGTTCGCTAGCCGTATCCGTTAAGATAATGTCGCTTATCCTATTATTACGTGTTGAAAATTTGTATAAAAAGTTAAGTTTCTTTATCATTTCTGTATAATTATTTACGATATTACCTTGCCGATGTATAATTCTTCACAATAGGCAGTCATCATCGTCTACATTGCCTGTCTGATGTATCCCTATTCCGATCGTGTGCAGGGTCTTCCTGTCCTGGGAGGTGAATGGCGGCGCGATAAAGATGCGATTGTCACCTAGACGAAGTCGGCGCCTTACGACGAAAAAAATAAGGCAGCGAAAGCCAAACCCTGCGGCAGGATGCAGGGTAGATCACCAACGAAAAGAAAAGAGGGCTGCATTCTCATGATGAAACAAACGAAGAAACTATTTAGTGTAGTATTGATTGTTGGTATGCTTTTCTCCCTGGGTACTGCCACATATGCGGCTGACTACGATCTGGACCTGTCCGCATGCACCCTGCAGGCATCCATGGAGTACTTGGTCAACCACATTGGCCAAAGACTAGCCGGCACGCCAAATGAAGCGCTTGCCGCAAAATACGCAAAGGACGTATTCGAAGAGATCGGTTATACGGACGTCATCTGGAAGGATGATATTTCCAGAGGCGCTGTCAGTATCGGTCGCGTTGTCTTTGATGGTTCGGGGGATATCCTCGGGAATGCCCTTCCCAACTCAGCCGCATTTCCGAAAGTGGAGGGGCAGCTTGTTGACCTTGGCACATACCCGGATTTAAGCATCCCCGAAGGCGTCAGCGGAGATATCATCGCTGTCGTCCGTTTTAACAGCGCGCCGAACGCGAACAATCTGAATCCCGTACTCGCTGCGCTTCAAGAGGACAACGATATCGAAATTGTCGGCCTTCTACAGGCCAATGCTACAACATTCTCTGTTGCTTCGGTAACGGGAACACCCGATGTCCCTTGCATCACCACGACGGGCTATTTCCTGGAGAGGGCTTTAGCCAAAGCGGATACCTTCTTGTGTTTGGAGAGGCATACCAGCGCATTGACGAATGCTGTTGTTGCTACGAAACCCGCGCCGGGCGGGGATCCTGATCTGATCATCGTCTTCTCTTCCCATATGGACAGTGTTTTGGCTGCGGCGGGCGCATCGGATAATGCCTCGGCTGTCGCGGCGAACCTGGAGCTGGCAAGGCGCCTCTTCGATGTAGACCTTGGCAATATCGAAGTCAGGTTCGCGGTGGTCGGCTCAGAAGAGAACGGTGGCATGGCCGGCTCCGTCTGGGTCGCGAATCAGATCATCGGCGAGGGGAAAGCGTCGATCAGCATTAACTTAAATATGGACATGATTTGTTCCCCTTCATCCGCATCCGCGAGTGGCGCGAACCCCCTCAATGCGGTGTCCATGGATATCAACACCGCGCAGTTTAATGCCACCGGCTTCAACTTGCCTTCTTATCTGGTTACGGACGAGGCGAAGGACATTGATTGGGCAGACGGCATTGATAATGTAAGGATCTATCGTTATGGCTCCTCTGACCATGTCTCCTTCGCGACCCGGGGTATAGAAGCGGGCAGCATGATCATTGTCACGGATAGCGCAGATGACATCGAGTACCAGGATCACAATTCCCGGGACAATCTGGAGGAAAACTATAGCTACGAACGGCTTCTCATGTGTACCAACCTCATGGAAAATGCCGTATTGAAAGCCGCCAGGCAGGAAGTCAGCAAGAAAGCAAAATTCTACGTGGACGAGTTTGCCGGTACGGTGACCTTGCATAACGCGGAGCAGCTTTTTAAGACCTATGATACCGTATCCGGAGCTTTCGTTAGCGCCGAAGGGAGCCTCCCCTTCACCTTTACGGCGGACGAGGCAATCCTGGACCTTGCAGACCCTTCGGCATACGCCATCAACAACGTGATTGCCAAAGGCACAGGCACAGCGGATAACTTAAATGCTGCAAGAAACGAACAATACAGCACCTTCACCGCAGGCATAGCCGTGGAAATGGTCACCCTTGACGAAGTCTGGGCGGAAGCTTCCGTAGCGAAGCTCAAGGGCAACCAAAACGAACTTTCTATCTCCGTGTTCGGATTATTCTCTGATGGCCTCATCCAAGAAGTGGCTGCGGACACATTCACGGTCAATAACAACGCCGCCTCGTCCTATGAAATCGAGCGTTACATGGTGTTCGTCGATACGAAAGGCAACGACCAGATCTGTAACTGCTATGTCATTGCTGACGCTGATCCCATTCCCGAACCCGATCCGGGCGACCCTGACCTCCCCGAAATCTCCATTGAAGCTTATGTGGAGAAGAAGAATGGCAATACCAACCTGCTGACGATCACGATTTACTTTGAATACCCGGACGGTGCGGTCGCGGCAATCATTGAGTCTTTCTCTGTGGGCAACAATGCGAGCGGGGTATTTGAAGTAGGGGATTACTCGGTTTTTGTTGAGATCAAAGGAAATGATCAGATCCGAAGCTGCTTTTTCGTAGAATAGAGACATTATTCGTATGGGACCTCATCCAGGGCAGTGAAAAACTTGTCCTGGATGAGGTTTTTTCTATGCCGCCAGCAGCCCATTAATGTGATATAATCCTCCTTGGAATATCCTGATGTATTCACCAGAGAATTAAGGAGGAAATGGAATGCGCAAACACAAACTAGGCAAACTCATGGCACTGCTGCTGACCCTGATGATCGTGGCGTCATTTTGGCAGGCTGGCGCTTTCGCCGCTTCAAGCGGCGACGTCATATTGACCATCATCCACACCAACGACCAGCACGGGCGCATGGGCGCTGCGGCATATGTGTCGCAGCTGGCAAAGGACACTGCGGGAAATGTCCTTATCCTGGACGCAGGGGACGCCTTGCACGGGCAGATTGCAGCGAACCTGTCACAGGGGTCTTCCATGGTGGAGATCATGAATCAAGTCGGCTATGCCGCTATGGTTCCTGGTAACCATGATTTCAACTTTGGCGCTGACCGGTTGGTTGAACTATCTTCGTTGATGGCCTTCCCGCTGCTGTCGGCCAATGTGAAAAAAGCAAACGGGGAAACCTTGCTCACCCCCTATGAGGTCATCGCCCTTGACGGGTTGACCGTAGGCGTGTTTGGCCTGACAACGCCGGAGACTGTGAGCAAGACCGACCCGCGCAACGTCGCCGGGCTGACTTTTGCCGACCCGGCAACTGTAGCTGCAGAAATGGTCAGCATATTGAAAAGCAAAGGCTGCGACCTCATCATCGCCCTGACCCACCTGGGCCTTGATAAAGCTACTGCGCCTGCAGAGCGCAGCGAAGCGCTGGCAGAGGTTGACGGCATCGATGTAATCATCGACGCCCATAGCCATACCAAGCTGGAAAGCGGCTTAGCCGTAGGCGGCGCCTTACTTGGGCAGACCGGCGCTTATGGCGAGAATATTGGCGTAGTGACTCTCACAAAATCCGGGGGCGTGCTCTCCAAAGCGGCAAAACTCATCGCCGTACCCGGCGATGACGACGAGGACGCCGCGATAACCGCCGATGAAGCTGTCATTGCGAAAGTCGCCGATCTGGAAGCCGCCAACGAAGCGATGACCTCCCAGGTCGTCGGGTACACGCCTGTTCTGCTGCAAGGAGAGAGGAACTTTGTCCGGACGGGAGAAACCAACCTGTCCAACCTGATCGCCGACTCCATGCGTTATGCCACAGGCGCCGACGTGGCGTTTTTGACCGGCGGGAATATCCGCGCAAGCATCAATGAAGGCGACGTCACCATGGGGGACGTCCTGACGACCCTGCCATTCTCCAACCTTCTGATGACAGTGGAGCTCAAAGGCGCCGACCTGCTCAAGGTATTTGAGCATGGGATCAGCCTCTATCCCGAAACCGCCGCCTCCCTCATCCAGGTCTCCGGTGCGAAATTCACTTTTGACCCGGGCGCGGAACCGGGCAACAAGGTGATCTCTGCGGCTTTGGCCGATGGCAGCGCCATCGATCCGGGTAAGACCTACACCGTTGCCTCAAGCGAATTCATCGTAGCGGGCGGCGACGGCTATACCATGATGCTGGATGGCGTGAATGCCATGTACTACCAGGGCGACGCAGAAGCATTGGTCAGCTATCTGGGGACAAAACCCGTGATCACTGCGGAAGCTGAGGGCAGGTTCGCCGCCGTCGTATCCGCTGTACCACTGCCTGCGACCGTTGCGCCAGCCGCCCCGGCAGAAGCCGCAGTGCCGGCTGAGCCGGTCACCCCCGTACATCCGATCGGAACAGTCTACACGGTCAAGAGCGGCGACGTCCTTTGGAAAATCGCTGCGAGCTACGGGATTACCTGGCAGGAGCTTCAGAGCTTGAATGAGGTCATCATCACGAACCCGAACCTGATCTACCCGGGGCAGGTTCTCATTGTCCCCTGATCAACCGTATAATCCCGCTTCCGGGCGTCCGATACGAAATCGGGCGCCCTTTTTTTACCTTTATCGCTGACCGCTACCATTCTCTGCCTCCACTGCCTGCCCCTCATTTCCGCTCCATGAACCAGCGGAACACATCATGATCCTCTTCCAAAAACATGTAGGCCTCTTTTTGGCGGACAAGGACAGTATACCTGAGTCCCGCGCCCCCCGCCTTCAGGCTGGCAGCCGGGCGAACGTCGATAATCTTATCTACCGTATATCTGCGACCGTCCTCCCAGACGAAAGAAAGGGGCAGGATCGTCCCGTCCGCCTTGTGATCTTCGTTGACGTCCACGTACACCTTGTAGTCATTCACCAGATAGTCCTGCATCTCCGTCAAAGCCTTCACCTACCTTCCCCTTCGCCCCCGATGCGCATTAGAGGTACCCCACCGGGTGTATCACATTATCCGCCTTCGCGTCCAGTTTACCTAGCTTCTCGTCTGTGGACAGGAGCGCCCTGCCGATGGAGCGGTATCCGTAGCGCCTGCGGATGTCGTCTATCGTATACTCCAGCTGCTCCATAGCCTGTCGCCGCTCTTCGTTGTCAAATACGGACAGCTGCCGCATGTTGCCGGCAGGGACAAGGTTCGTCCCCCGGATCCCAATACTCCGTAACGGCTTCTCCCAACGGTAATGCTTACGCAGGAGCCGCATCGCTGTATCTGCCAGCTCCGTGGCAATCATGCTGGGAAGCGGCAGGGCCATCTGCCTTTCGCACCATTCCAATTCGTTCGTACGCAGGCTGATCTGCACCGTCTGCGCCATTACGCCCAAATCCCGCATCCGTTCGGCCACGCTCTCCGCCAGATTGAGAAAAACAATGTGGGCGTCCTGCTCGTTCTCCAGGTCACGCGGGCAGGTGCTGGAATTGCCTACGGACTTGACGGCAGCCTCATAGCTGACCTGCTTCACCGCCGAGTCGTCCATACCATTCGCATAGGTATACAGAAACAAACCCCACTTGCCGAACCATCTTTGCAGCAAAGCCGGCTCCGCCGTCGCAATGCCCCCGATCGTATCGATCCCATAGTACTTAAGCTTTGCTTGGGTCGCCCTCCCTACACCCAACAGTTCCCCCGCCGCAAGCGGCCAGACCACATCCCGGAAATTCCTCTCTGTGATGACGGTGGTCGCATCAGGTTTCTTGATGTCTGAGCCCAGTTTCGCGAATATCTTGTTGAAACTGACGCCCACGGAAGCCGTCACCCCAAGCTCAAACCTGACCCGCTCCCGTATCGTATCGGCGATGACCTCCCCCGATCCGTAGACCCTGCTGCTTGCAGTGACGTCCGCCCAGCTCTCGTCCAGTCCGAAGGGCTCCACCTGGTCTGAATAGTCCATCAATATCCTGCGGAACAACCGGCTGTACCGAAGATATTTATCATAATCCGGCGGCAGGATGATCAGATCCGGGCATAACTGCCTCGCCTGCCAGAGGGCATGCCCTACCTGAATCCCGTATGCCTTCGCCTCATAGTTTTTCGCCAGAATGATCCCATGCCTCTGCTCGACGCTCCCCCCCACTGCCACAGGGCGCCCCCGCAGCTTAGGGTGGTGAAGCACCTCGATACTGGCGTAGCAATTATTCAAATCCGCGTGAATGATCACCTTGCCGGACATGTCGCGCCTCCGCTTCTCGGATGGGCTTTGCTTTGGGCTAGCGACCGCGCGCGTCGTCGGCTGCCCTGCAGCATTGGTGTGGTTTTTTCAGTATAACTCCTAATTTTTGCGATGTCAATTTCATTTTTCTCATTTTTTGAGATTTTCTCTTGCGTTTCCGCCGCCAATGGGATATACTCTATGGCATAGACGGGAAGGGGTCGTGCCTTATGGATTACGCGGGGACACTAGCCCGGCTTCGCAAGGAGAGGGGCTACACACAGACCGAAGCTGCGGATTATCTCAATGCGCATTCGGCCAAGACCTATTCATTTAAAAATATTTCCCACTGGGAGACCGGCGTATCACAACCGCCCATTGAGCAGTTTCTCCTACTTTGTGAGTTGTATGGCGCGGGAGACATACAGGGGACATTCCGCGCTTCCGGTTCGCTTTCCTCCTTTCACCATCTGGGCAAGCTAAATGCGCTTGGCAGGAGCCGTGTCGAGGAGTACATCGCCATGCTTTCCGGCAGCGCCATCTTTATGGAGCCTGAGCGGGAGGCGCCCATGCCGCCTGTAGCTATTCCGGCGTCAGCGATGTCAGCAGAGCCAGCGGCGCCGGCGGCGATCCGACTGCCAGCGTCGCCCCCGGACTCAGGGGCGCTCCCGATGGCGCCCTTGCCGTCACGAAGGTCCATCCGGCTCTACGACGCGCCGGCAGCAGCAGGTGCGGGCGCTTTTCTGGACAGCGACGCTTACGAGTACCTCGACCTTGACGAAATCGTACCTTCCGATGCGGATTTCGCTGTTAGGGTCAGCGGCGACAGCATGGCTCCGCGTTTTGTGGACGGTCAGATTGTCTTCGTCAAGGAGCAGCATATTCTGGATTTTGGCGATATCGGTATCTTTTCCCTTGATAATGACGCATACATCAAGAAGCTTGGCTATGGGGAGCTCATCTCACTCAATCCGCGTTATGCACCGACGCCGATTCGCGATTATCAGTCGTTCTTTATCTTTGGGAAGGTGGTGGGTTGACCTTTGTGCGGACGGTATTATATTGAGATAGACGATCTGGAGCTTGAGGACATCGTACGGGAGGCAGAAAAAAAAGCCCGGGCATACCCGGAGCAGATCAGGATGAAGACCGCCGGGGAAATATTCCCGACGGACGCCGTCCCCGTCCAGACCGGGCCGGGCCAGTACCAAGCGATGCAGTGGGGCTTTACCGCTTTCAAAGGGCGACCGGTGATCAACGCCCGCAGCGAGACGGCTTTTGAGAAGCCGATGTTCCAGGCCTCCATGCGCCAACGCCGCTGCCTGATCCCTGCCAGCGGTTATTATGAGTGGCAGAAGGGCTCCGGCTCTGGTTCTGCTAATAAGCTTAAGTATCAGTTCTATATCCCCGGCAGTATCCTATACTTTGCCGGCTGCTATCGGCAGGAGCCCGGCAGCGCCATCCCCCGCTTCGTCATCCTCACGCGGCAGTCTGTCGGCGGGGTCGAAGCCATCCACGACCGTATGCCCCTGATCCTGCCTAAGGATCTGGCCGGCGCCTGGTTTTCTGACGCCTTTGACCCTGCTATGCAGCGGGAGGCGGTCACATCGCTGACTTTCGGGATTGCCCCAGCCCCTTCTCCGGGTCGATAGGCTACCCTATTCCCCTGCGTCCGCCCCCCTTGCTTCTTCCCGGGCTTCGACTGCCCTTTCACGGACTTCCGCCGCTTTCTCCCGGGCGTCAAGGGCAGATTCTCTGGCTTCCAGCGTCATTTCCCGTGCTGTCAAGGCTTTCTCCCTGGCTTCCAGCGCGATCTCCCTTGCAGCCAGGGCCCTCTCCCTGGCGCGTGTTCTTTCCCTTCCGTCTGCCCGGTGATCCTCCTGCTTCGCTTCCTGTTCTTCAGTATCCATCACGGCGTCCTGCTCTGCTATCGACTTTCTTGCTGCATGGATCCTCTGCGCTGCTTCTTCAGCCTCTATTTCCCCTGTTTCCTCTGTTTCCCCTTCCGGATCCAGCACCGAGCCTTGCTTGCGGCGTTTACCCGTATCCGTCTCTTCCTTCTCCCTTTGGACAGCAAGCTCGCGGTCACGGGCTTCCAGTTTTGCTAAATAGGCGATTTGTGTAGCATTTTTGCCCTGGTATCTGCCCGACCTCGACTTATCAGCAGGATTCCTGCCATCTCCGCTCCCGCCAAATAACCAATCCCCTGGCGTATCCCCTTGGTCTTCGTACTTTGATGAACCCATCCTCTCTTCCGGATCCAAAGGCTTGAGGATCGGCAGCAACTCCCCCACTTCATCCCTGCTTACTTCCCTGGCGTCGTCGCACAGGGGGCAGATCAACGCATATCTGGTTAAGTAGGGAAAGATAGGGATAAAAAACAGAGTAAACCAGTTTACCACTTTGACCAGGATACGCTGCGACGGTTTTTGGCAGCGCTCGCATACCTGTTCCTGGGTCTTCCCCAACCTCTTCACCGTCTGTTTTCCAAGACCAAATAGCAAGAACATCAGATTCTCCCTTTCTCATTGATGCAAGCGGCGCATAATGCTAATATGTTCGACTGGTGAATTGCCTACTGCGCAATGATAAAAACAATTCCACTGCGTCCATGAAATTATACTGGGGCGTACGGTTCGTACCAGGCCCGCCGAAAACGACAACGATATATTCCCTTCCATCAAATGCACCCACCGTGGCAAGACACAAGCCCGCTGCATTGGTGAACCCTGTCTTGCCGCCTATGACGGATACCCCATTTTCTAGATAACCATTCGTATAGTCCCGCTCCAAGCGTGAGAAAAAATAGCTGTTGATCACCCGTTCCTCAGGGGTAAGGTTCGTCGGCGGGATTTCATAGCTCGCTGTTTCAAATATCTCCCTGAATACAGGGTTTTTCAGGGCATAATCCAATATCTTCACCGTATCTTCCGCGGATGTGTAGTGATCGGGGGCGGTGAGCCCGCTGGGATCGACAAAATGGCTGTCGCTTAGCCCCAGGCTGTCCGCCCGTTCATTCATCTTTTCGGCAAAAGCCGGCAGGCTCCCGCATAGGTTGTTCGCTAAGGCATACGCGCTATCGCAGCCGGATATCAGCATCAAAGTGTAAAGAAGATCCCTATAGCTGACGGCTTCCCCTACTTTAAACCCCGAAAGCGAGGCTCCGAGCCTGTATAGGTCCGTGAAATCCCGCGTTTTCATCGTCACCTTGGCGTCCATGTCATCGATCAACTCGATCGCTGTGATTGCAGTTATAATCTTCGTGACAGAAGCCGGCTCCGCGCGGGCGCTGCTGTCCTTAGCATAAAGCACAGCCCCTGTTTCGCGGTCAGCCATAATCGCATACGGGCAAAAAAGCTCCTGCCCCAAGGCGCTTACTTGTGCCAGAATCGGTTCTGGATCTGGTGAGTAATGCGCAAGCCTCCCCGCTTCCCGATAGTAAGCCAGCATCAAGTATAACATGCGCCCATAGCTCTCAACACCATCTTCCTGGTGATTGGCTTTGAGAAAAGAATTATTATATGACTGATAGACGTCTGCTAGCTTGCCTTCATATGCATCCCAATATAATCGGGTCTCATACAGATCTTGCCATACCCACTCAGGCAAATGCTCGCAGAGGCGAAGATATTCCCGTGATTCCAGCTTGCTGCGCAATGCGCTCAACGTATAACGTAAGGCATATGTGCATCCGCTATAGCGAAAGAGGGGATCCGTAGACTGGCTGCATGCCAGATAGGAGATAAAATTCGCTTCGTCTTCGCGGGCAAAGCCGGAGACATGGGCAAGTTCGTGGCATATGGTGAAAGGAATACTTGTACTCGGCATATACCTGTTGTAGTTGGCCTCCATGGTGAAACACGAATAAAACCCTCCCAATTGGCAGTGGGAAAGCACTTCGGAGAAATACACCGGTTTTGCTTTTGGATAATAGCTGATCAAACCCGGATACGCCTGGCTTAAGGCTTCCATTTCTTCTATTGCATGCTGATGCATCGCCCCTGTATCAGGCAGGCTCCTGCCTCCGCCAGGCTTAGCTATTTCCGACGTCTCCATGATCTCGTTGATCTCGTTGATCTCGTTGATCTCTCCGACCAGCAGCCTGTATACCTGCCGTAATTCTGCTTCCGTCAACTCTGACGTCTCTAAGCCGGCTTGCGCTGCAAATGTATTTCTATTAAAATTAACGCCGCATGTTAGTACATAAAGCAAAAAAAGGGTACTGAACAGACAGCATACCCCTAGCGCCCTCCGGCTGAACGCCATGCGCTTTGGCCTCTCCACCCACCGCTTCCGACGGATTACATTTACTATAGCCACGCCGGATAAGACGAGCGGCAGTGATGCAGCTAATCCTAGCAGGAGGAACTCAAAAACAGAAAACGGCGCAAAGGAGGCAAGCCGCCCTAGTGAATTGGGAAATACCGGGAATACCTGCCGCGCATACCATTCGCCGAACCCTGGCAGGCGCCTGGAAATGAGGAGCAAAGCCGAAGATATGGCTATCGTCACGAATAGGTAGAGTATATGCCCTTTGATCCGTGGCTGAGGATTATCGTACATCGCCCCCTGCATCGTACCCCGTATTGCCCCCTTCTCCCTCTCGATGGCTTTACTATACCACATTTCTTCAAAGTATGATATAATAGCCTATGGATAAGCCCCTCGGCTAAGACACTTATCTATGCAGAATAGACTTGTGTCATATTTGCGGCAGTGAGGTGTTATAGATGATAGAACCTATTATTTCTGGTGAAGGCAGGATATCCCCGTATGACCGTTACCGCCAATACCAGTTCACTGTGCGGCCCGGCAAGACGGACGGGCTAGATTCCCCCTGGGGAGCCAATGGGCAGATCGCCTCCCCTGAGCGTGTGCGTGTATCGGAGAAAGCGGCTTTGCCGGATGCGGTCGTCACCACAAAGCAGATCCTGAAGCCCGGCCAGTCTGGGCAGGCGGCGGAAGCCACTGCAGCCAGCCAGCCCACGTCGCCCGGTCAGCCTACCGGCCCCCGGTCGGCCTTTATGCCTGTCGGAAATCCCGGTACCGGCCGTATAGCTCCGGCAGAAGGCAAAGAGTGCCAGACATGCAAAAGCAGAAAGTACCAGGACAGATCGGATGACCCCGGCGTGTCCTATCAGACCCCGACGAGTATTCGCCCGGAGAAAGCCGCATCTGCCGTGCGCGCCCACGAAAACGAGCATGTCAGCCGTGAACAAGCTAAGGCTAGCCGCACAGGCAGGGAAGTCGTCAGCCAGTCTGTGGTTCTCAAGACTGCGATATGCCCGGAGTGCGGCAGAGTCTATATTTCCGGGGGAACGACCACTACCGTGACCAGAGCGAAAGACAAGGGCAGTATTTTTCAGGCAGGGAATACCCAGGACAATGACGGCTTGTTTCTCGACAAAAGTGTATAAGGGTATTTTGACAGAGAGGACGGACGGGTTATGAGCGATATGCAGACAAATATCCTTCTGGAATCCGGTACCAACGAACTGGAAATCATGGAGTTTACCATTGATGGCAAGATATTTGGCATCAATGTAGCGAAGGTCACAGAGATTATGACCATAAGCCCGATCACCACTATGCCAAAATCCCATCCAGTCATCGAAGGGATTTTTAAACCTCGGGAACAGGTCATCACTGTCATCGATCTGTCGAAATACCTTGGCTTAGGTGAGTCAGAAAATCCGGATAAGGATATCTTCATTATCACGCGCTTCAACCAGCTGGATTTCGCTTTTCACGTCCATTCCGTGGTCGGCATAGACAGGATCTCCTGGACTATGCTGCAAAAACCGGATGACATCATCTATGGCGGCGAGGAAGGCGTGGCGACTGCGATTGCTGATTTTCAGGAAAGGCTGATCACCATTCTCGACTTTGAGAAGATCGTGACCGAAATCAGCGTCCACGCCGGTATTCAGATCAGTGATTTAGACGTATTGGGCAGCCGCGTCCGGCAGGGAATGCCTATCTTGGTCGTCGATGACTCTATGCTCCTATCCAAGATGATCCTGGACGCCCTTCACAAGGCAGGTTATGCGAATACAGTGAAGATGGACAACGGGCAGGAGGCATGGGATTACCTGTGTGAAGTCAAGCAATCGGGCGACCCGATCCTGTCCCATATATCCTGTGTGATTACAGACATTGAGATGCCGCAGATGGACGGGCACCGGCTAACGAAACTGATCAAAGATGACAAGGATCTCAAAGTCCTTCCGGTCATCCTCTTTTCCTCATTGATTGATGAAGAAATGCGAAAAAAAGGCGCTGACGTTGGCGCTGACGCCCAGATCACGAAACCCGAGATACTGGGTTTGGTGACATTGATCGACCAGCTTGTAGGATACGACAGCCACGGCGCGGACCTCCCGCTTACCCTTACGCCCAGTATGGTATAAGGCCGATTCACCCAAGTACATCGTGAAAAAAAGGCAGCGATTTTAGAACTCGCTGCCTTTTTGTTTCGCGATGATTCGTTCAGGCGTACCGGACGTCCAACCTTCTCTTGTGCTCCCAAAACTGCTCGTAGGGTATTGCCCTGGTTAGG
>Ga0082212_10004675_pt1 | contig 18894 bp, 16 predicted proteins | sample TergutNt197P3_FD_71548 | JGI IMG/M metagenome (GOLD analysis project Ga0082212, IMG submission 71548) | Neocapritermes taracua P3 segment gut microbial communities from Petit-Saut dam, French Guiana - Nt197 P3 | ecosystem: Host-associated > Arthropoda: Insects > Digestive system > Gut ...
TAGCGCTTATCTCGATGCAGGGGATAGGCAAGCCGGGCGTCAACCTGTATACGACGACCGAGGGCGCGCCGGTGGACAGCGATTTCTACTTCCCCGGCTACGCGGACGGCGGCCTCTGCGGGGACCCTGAACTGTCGGCGGCAGGCGCGGTATGGGCGCACCGCATGTTTGCGCACGGCAGGGGGAACCACCAGCTTTTAAGCAACCTCAATGTAGCCGCCGGGACGCATATCCACCGGCTCAGGGTGCCCGAGTGCATCCTGGATGACCATGTGGAATGGAGCGGGAAGGGCTTTGTCGGCGGGAGCGCAGAGCACCAGTTCCACCGCTACAAGTACCCGGCCGACGGCTATCCGCGCATGCACCTGTACTACAAGTACGGCGGCCCGCATATCGGAACGATGGGCGATACAAACCGTTACGCGAAGATGTACCGCACGAAGAGGCTGCCTATGGTCGTCTCGCAGTCCGTGTGGTTCGAGGGCGAGACCCCGTTCGCGGACATCATACTGCCGGCGTGCACGAACTTCGAGCGCTGGGACCTCGCTGAATGGGCGAGCAATTCCGGCTACAATCCCGACAGTCACAACCAGGCGAACCACCGCTTCATAGTGTTCCAGGAGAAGTGCATCGAGCCTTTGGGCGAGTCCATGAGCGATTACCATATCTTCTGGGAGGTGTGCAAGAGGCTCGGGCTCGGCGAGGTCTTCTCGGACGGCAAGGACATCCTTGAGTGGTGCGAATCCGCGTACAATGCCTCGGACATGCCGACAAAGATGACGTGGGAGGAGTTCCAGGAGAAGAAGTATTACATCGTACCCGTGGATAACAAGGCGCCCGAGGCGCCGCCGTGGCGCTGGTTCTACGAAGACCGCGAGCAGGATACGCGCGGCTGGATCTCGCGCCTGAGGCCGAACGGGCGCATAGACATGAAGGGCCTTGACACGCAGTCGGGCAAGATAGAGTTTGTGTCCAACAGCCTGAAGCGCTTTGGCCACTACGATACGGATGATACGGAGCGGCCCCTCATGCCGATGTATATCCCCTCGTGGGAAGGGCACACGACCGAGCGCTTCAAGGATTACCCGCTTGCCGTGGTCTCCCCGCACCCCAGGTTCTCATTCCATACCATGGGGGACGGCAAGGATTCGTTCCTCAATGATATAAAGGACCACCGCGTATGCGTGGACGGCTATTATTACTATGTGTTCCGCATGAACGAGGATGACGCAAAGGAGCGCGGGATCGCGGACGGCGACCTGATACGCGCGTACAACGAGCGCGGGGCCGTAATTTTCTGCTGCCAGATAACAAAGCGCGTGCCGAAGGGCACCTGCCATTGTTACGAGAGCTGTGCGGAGTACGATCCGCTGGGCAAGCCGGGCGAGTCCGACGACAGGGGCGGCTGTATAAATATCCTGACGTCGGGGCGGTTTTTGTCGAAGTACGCTTGCGGGATGGCGACGGAACACTGCCTGGTGCAGGTTGAAAAATGGGACGGGAGGTAGACTGAGGTGAAGGAAAAATACCTGATAATGGACGTGGCCAAATGCCACGATTGCAATAATTGCTATATGTCGTGCCTGGACGAGTACGCGGAAAACGACTGGCCAGGCTACCAGGCGCCGATGCCGCGGCACGGGCACCGCTGGATGGACATCCTGAGGCGCGAGCGCGGCCAAAACGACCGCATCGACACGGCGTTTTTGACGAAACCATGCATGCAGTGCGGCGAGGCGCCGTGCAAGGAAGCGGGTGGTTTTGCCAGCAGCCGCGATGACGGGATCGTGGTGTTCGACCCCATTGAGGGCAAGGGCAAGGACATAAAGGATTCGTGCCCGTACGGGTCCATATGGTGGAACGAAGAGCAGCAGCTTTCACAAAAATGCGATTTCTGCGCGCACCTGCTCGACGACCCGTCGTGGGAACACGCCGTTCCGCGCTGCGTGCACAGCTGCCCGACGGGCGCGCTGTCCTTTGTCTGCGAGGAGCCTTCTGATTTTGCGAAGATGGCGGAGGCCGAAGGGCTTTCGGTATACAAGGCGGAGCTTGGGACTAAGCCGCATGTATGGTACAAAAACCTTCACCGGTTCACAAAGGACTTCATCGCAGGTCAGCTTCTCAAAGACGGCGACGTGGCGCCGGGGGTAGTGGTTGCGCTTACGGGTGAGAACGGCTTCGCGGCGGAGCTTGAAAGCGATATGTTCGGCGAGTTCCGGTTCGACGGCCTTGATGGCGGCGAGTATACACTTTCGGTCGCAGGCAAGGAACTGAAGAAAGTCACGGTCGGCGGGCATTCGGTCGACGCCGGGGATTTTGATATTGGCTGATGTTTTGTTGCCGCGCTGCCGGAAACACAGCATCGGGCCATGCTTGCAGGCGCTAGGGATTTGGGATTGTCCGGCATTTAGCTGCCGGGGGCCAGAGCAATATTGAGGTATAGTATGAATGGAGTTGGAATAATAATGACAAGGGGGGAAGATGGAATACAGGGAACTTAGCGGGACCGGGCTGGATGTAAGCATCATAGGCATGGGCGGCGAGCATCTGGACGGCAAGCCGTACGAGCAGGTGAAGGAGACGGTGGACGCCGCGCTTGAGCATGGCGTGAACATCATTGACGTGTTCATGCCGGGCGAGGAAATAAGGGCGAACATCGCCAAGGCGCTTGGGGACAGGCGCAAGGACGTGATCATCCAGGGCCATATCGGCTCTACCGATGTGAAGCAGCAGTATGACGTCAGCCGGGATTTGCCTACGGTCAAAAAGTACTTTGAGGGTCTCCTTCGGATATTCGGTTACATCGACATAGGGATGATGTTTTTTATCGACAGCGAGAAGGACTACAAAGATGTGTTTGAGACAGGCTTTGTTGAGTATGTTCAGCGCCTTAAAGAGCAGGGCGACATCAGGCACATAGGGTTCGGGTCGCACAACCCGGATACGGCTGTCAAGGTGATCAATACCGGCATTCCCGAAATGATGATGTTCAGCATCAACCCTGCGTTTGATATGCTGCCCACAGGCGAATATATTATCGACCAGCTGGACAAGGGCTTCAAGCCGGAATTGTTCCGGGGCATCGACCCCAAGAGGCTGGAGCTGTACAAGCTTTGCAAGCAGAAGCAGGTCGGCATTACCGTGATGAAAACCTACTGCGCGGGCAAGCTGCTTTCCGCCGATCTTTCCCCGTTCAATGAGCCCTTGACGCCGGTGCAGTGCATACACTATGCGCTTTCAAGGCCGTCTGTGGCCAGCGTGCTGGTCGGGCTCAAGACGAGGGAGGAGGTGCTTGCCGCCATGGCTTACCTCGACGCGGACGCTGCCGAAAAAGACTATACTGAGGTCATCAGTTCGGTCAAAAGCGACTTTCGCGGGAGCTGCGTGTACTGCAGCCATTGCCAGCCCTGCCCGGCAGGGATCGACATTGCCGAGGTCAACAAGTGCCTGGATATCGCCCGGCTGGATACGGGGGGCATCCCTGATTCCGTCAGCGCCGGGTACAAAGGCCTGGCCCACGGCGGGGGCGAGTGCATAGCCTGCGGCAATTGCGAGGAGCGCTGCCCTTTCGGGGTGCATATCATCGACAACATGAAGGAGGCCGAGAAGCTGCTGGGGTAGGATAGCGAGGATTGCTTAGCTGCGCCCGCAATGTCGAGGTAGCGCATTCGCGATGTCGAGGTAGCGCATTCGCGATGTCGAGGAAAGCGCGTCTGCAATGACGAGGGAAGCGCACCTGCGATGACGAAGGAAGCGCACCTGCGATGACGAGGGAAGCGCGCCCGCGATGTCGAGGAAAGCGCGCCCGCAATGTCGAGGGAAGCGCACCTGCGATGACGAAGGAAGCGCGCCCGTGATGACGAGGGAAGCGCGCCCGCGATGACGAGGAAAGCGCGAACAGTGCGATGCAGGGCCGGATAATTGCTTTAACGGAAGGAGACTAAAATGGCAGGCATTAAGAAGAAGGGCAAGACAAGGGCGTGGCTGGCGGCGCTGCTGGCATTGTGCATGACGGCGGCGATGGCGTTCAGCGCGTGCGGGGAAACGATTGACGAGCAGCCGATGGAAGAAGAGCCGCCGGCCGTGGAGCCTGAGGCGCCGGCGCCGGAGGAGCAGGATGAGACTCCTCCCCCAGCTGCCGAAAGCATATACCAGGACTATATTGACGCCGTCGATACGGGATGGGCGTTCGCTCTGGCCATGGAGATCATTGAGGGCGACGAGTACTGGGACAACAGGCTCGGGGACAGGCAGGCCGGTTCGGACGCCGAGCACAGGACTGCCGAAAAAATTGAATCCGTAATGAATGAGATAGGGCTGACGGACGTCACAAAGGACGTCGTGAGGGCGGACAGGATACAGGCGGGCAACTCGGGGCTCATACTGGAAGGCGACGACAGGGAGATAATCCTTCATGCCTACCAGACAAGGTGGACGCCCCCTGACGGGCTTAAAGCCGATGTGGTCGACGTGGGCGAAGGTACGGAGGCCGACTACGAAGGCCTGGACGTAAAGGGCAAGATCGTACTCATCGATATCGACCAGAGGGCAAACTGGTGGATAGGGACGCCGGTCATGCAGGCGATAGAAAAGGGCGCGGCGGCGGTGCTGGCGAACAATTACGCCGGGTTCTCAGAGGTCGCCATGGACGCGTACAACGCGAATGACTTCTGCGGGCCAGCGGATCTGCCGACCGCGAGCATTACGCCAATCGACGCCGAGTACGTAAGGAATATGATGACCGACGGCGTGATAAACGCTACGCTCACCGTGGAAAACGAGTACGTGAAGGACGGCGAGAGCTACAATGTCTGGGGCGTGATCAAGGGCAGGGACAACTCGGAGGCGATAATGTTCGGGGCGCACTACGACGCGTACTACAAGAGCTTCCAGGACGACACCATAGCCTGGGCCGGCGTGCTCGCCATAGCGAAGGCCATGATCGATTCCGGGGTCCAGCCTGAGCGTGACATGATATTCTGCCTGCACGGCGCCGAGGAATGGGGCGAGTCGGACACGGCGTACGACTGGGCGATAGGCTCGTACCGCCAGATTTTCGAGGCCAGGCCGGAGTGGCAGGGCAAGGTTTTGTCGTTCATCAATTTCGAGCTCCCCGCATATGAGTACGCTGACTATACCTACACGCAGTCGGCGCCCGAAAGCTATGCCATGATAAGGGGATACACGGAGTCCGATAATTCGCCCAAGCCCGTAGGCGTATATAAGGAAGGCATCCTGACGGAGGGCTACCAGACCTATACTTACTCCGACGACTTTTCGTACTATATCGCGGGCGTGCCGTCGTTCATCAACGGCTTCCTCATCGACGTGAAGTCCGAAGAGGGCGATGTATGGGATTTCTACAAGGACTATTACCACACGAACTACGATACCGAAGCCACATATAATGAGGCGGTCCTTGCCTGGCAGCTTAAGTTCTATGGCGCGCTGGGGCTGTATATAGACGATAAGCCGGCTCTTGAGCTGGACTTCACGGGCCAGGCGGAGAGGCTGGCAGGCTCGATGGACGAAGCGTTCGCGCTGGTTGCGGGGGCGGACTCGGATGCCTACCTTGAGGCGGTGGACGCGTACGCGGAAGCCGCAGACGCGCTTGCCGCCAAAGTGGCGGATGTCAACGGGCGGTACGAGGCGGCCGGGACAGACGCTGAAAAAGAGGAGATCATGGCCGAGGGCAAGGCCTTGAACGCCTTGAATCTTAAAATCTTCCGCAAGACGCAGGACTATCTCCTGGGCCTCTCGGCAGAAGAGCCCATCGTACCCCACGAATGGTACCAGAACAATATCACCTTGATAAGCGGCGTCATAGGACTCCTTGAAGAGGGCGATGTGGCTGCTGCCGCCGACGATATTGCCTGGGCCATAAACGGCGCGCTTGAGTGGTATGCCATGGCGTTCGACGAGGCTGTGTATGCGCATATGATCGGGATCTACAGCGGTGAGTTCGCTTCGCAAAACTGGGCCGAAGGCAGAGTGTACGAGTTTGCGGACGTGGAGGCGGCGACGCGGAGCCTGGTGGAGCGTTACGACGAGGAAGGCGGCGATTTTTCAAAGGAGATCAAGATCTACGAAGAGGCGCTTGCGGTGCAGGGCGCGCTCATGAAGCAGATGGTTGCGGACGAGACCGGCTATATCTTCGAGCTGACGGAGTACATGGAGGCGGTGGCCGCAGACAAGCCACTTGCGATCGATGAAATAAGCAATGGTTCCGGGGAAGCGGGCAAAAAAGCAAAAGAGGTCTTTGTTGACAGGAATTCCGCCGGTTTTTAAACAAGCGGATGCTGTTGCGACAGAATGCCTGAATGCGATTCGGAACCAGAACTGGAGCGTTCTGGCAAAATATGGCGCAATCAGTAAAGAAGACATCGCAGTTTCAAACGGCGTGAAAGTCACCTCCATTAGCAAAGAACTGAATCTTGGAATGTTGTCCCCGGGCAACGCCCGTACTGATGCAGACGAAAGGCATGGCAATGGGACAAACCAGGAAGAAAACAGATACCTTTACGACGTAACTTTTGAATGCGCCGATTCAGGCACAGTAGAGGGGGGGCATTATTGGTTCAACTCTCACGCGGCGCACACGTTTATGTATGTAAGAATGGTTAGCGGGGAATGGGAAGTGGAAATATGCACAGGGCCATAGGGCCTTGGTGCAGTGCGCAATATAGATTGAAGGCTATTCTTTTACGGCGCCTGCCGCAAGCCCTGTGATGATGTATTTTTGGAAGATCAGCGCGATCAGGACGGGCGGCAGGCTAGCGATGACCCCGGCGGTCGCGGACATGACATAGTCCGCGCCGAACTTTGAGTTGAAATCGAAGATCAGTACGGGCAGGGTTTTCGCGGCCAGGGTCTTTGTCAGGCTGAACGCGTAGAAGAATTCGTTCCATGTGATGATGAACGCGAATATCACGGCCGCCGCCAGGCCGGTCGAGACGACAGGGATGACCACGGAAAAAAACGCCCTCAGCCTGCTGCACCCGTCGATCAGCGCGGCTTCTTCAAGCTCCTTGGGGATCGAGTCTATATAGCTCTTCATGATCCAGATCAGGTAGGGTAGGACCAGGGAAAGGTAGATGATGACCAGGGTCTCGCGGTGGTTCATCCAGCCCAGAGCTTTGAAGATGATGTACATTGGGATGATGAGGGCGATGGGCGGTATCATCTGCGTGAACAGCGAGGTGTTCAGCAGCAGGGTCCTGCCGCGGAACCTGAACCGCGAGTAAGCGTACGCTGCCAGTATGCCCAGAATCACGGATATTATTACCACAGATACCGTTATCACGATGCTGTTGGTTGCCGCCGGGACGAAGTCCTTGGCCATGAGGTTCTGGTAGTTCACGAAGGTAGGGCTTTCGGGCAAAAGGAATATCTTCCGTTCCAAGAGCTCCGCTTTCGTCGAGATGCTGGAGATGATGAGCCAGAGGTAGGGCGCAAACGTGAAGACGACGATGACGGCCACCAGCACGTAGAGGATAATCCTGCCGGCAAGCTTCTTTGTCTTGTTCCTGGCCCGCCTTGCTGCATTGATTTTCAATTTGCCGGCCTGGCTTGTCATTCCCGCAGCCCCGTTTTCCATTCCGGCAGCCATGTTTTTCACTTCGGCAGCCCGATCTGTCATTCCCGCAGCCCGATCTGTCATTCCCGCAGCCCCGTTTTCCATTCCGCCAGCCTCGTTTTTCATTCCGCCAGCCTCCTTTGCCGTTTGGGTTTTTTGTCCGGGTCCACGGCCCCGTCATCGCCTTTGCCCATGAAAAGCTTGATGTATATCAATGTAAGGAAGAAGCAGACGATGGACAAAGAGTAGCTCATTGCCGCCGCGCTCCCGAACCGGTTCATCTTGAACGCGGTCCTGTGTATATAGTACGAGAGGAGGTTCGTCGCGTTTTCCGGCCCCCCGCTTGTCATGATTGCGATCAGGTCGAAGGTCTGGAAAGCCCAGATCGTCTTTGTGATTATAAGGATCAGGACGACCGGTTTTATGAGGGGCAGCGTGATCTTCCAAAACGACTTCCAGCCCCCCGCGCCGTCGATGCTGGCGGCCTCGTAAAGGCCCTCGGGAATCGTGGAGAGCGCGGCGATGGTCAGTAGCACCACATATGGCGTCTCTTTCCAGATGTTGGCGACCAGGACGCTGAAGAACGCCATATTGGGCGTCCCAAGCCAATTGATGTTCTCGCTGATAAGGCCCATGTTCATCATGAGGGCGTTTGCCGCGCCGAAATCGGCGTTGAATATCCACTTCCACATTACCGCGTTGACGACCGTGGGCATTGCCCAGGGCAGGATCATCAGGCCGCGGACAAAGCCCCTGCCGAAGAACTGCTTGTTCAGCACCAGGGCGATCCCGATGCCCAGCACGATCTCTGCGACCACTGTCAGGACGGTGAAAAGGATGGTGGTCACAAGCGACTGGGTGAACCAGGGGTCATTCGTTACGAGGTCTGTAAAATTTGTGAGCCCGACAAAGGTGTAGATCGTGTCGGCGCCCTTGAATGTGATCTTGTTCAGACTCATATAGAGCGCGAAGAGGATGGGGATAAGCAGGACGCCGAAGATGACCAAAGTGCCCGGGGTGATAAGGAGCTGTGGCAGATACCTGTTGAAAAATGATTGTTTGCTCTTTCTTTTTTTCATATATCCCTCATGCGAGTCATTGGGTATACTATCACTTTCCGGCGGGCGGCAAAACCCGCCGGAATAAAAAAGTTTTAATATTTAATTGTTCTTGCCTGCGGCCTGCTATTCAGCGTTGGCCTGCGCATTCACTGCCTGCTATTCAGCGTTGGCCTGCGCGTTCTCCAGCATACCCTGCATCTCGTCAAGGCCGGACTGGACGTCTGTGCTGCCGGACAGTATCTTCTGCGAAACCTTCGCGACTATGTCGGCGAAATCATCGACCCAGACGATATCCGGATAGCCGCGCGCGTTCATCGACTGCTTGCCGAACTGCTCCCAGTAGGGGTAGAGCTCCAGAAGGTCGCTGTCATTGTAAAGCGACGACCAGATCGGGAGGGAGCCGATTTTCAGGGCCCTTTCCTTGTCGAATTCCAGGCTGGACATATACTGGATGTATTCCCATGCCAGGTCCGGGTTCTTCGACGTCGTCGGGATCGCCATGGCTTCGGGCAGCGTCAGGACCGTCTGCTCCGCGCCGGTCTTGCTGACGGAATAGTCCGCGACCTCGATGCCGCCGACTATCTTGGAGATATCGGCGTTGTTCGCGTCCGCGTAAACTCCGGGCCACGCCTGCAGGAACAGCGGGAAGCTCCCGGCATAGAACGAGTCGGCCACTTCTTCATAGGTCACCGACACAGATGACGGGCTGAACACTTTGTCCTGGTAGGCCTGGGCCAGCCATGTATAGGCCTCTTTGGCGCCCGCGTTCGTGTTTGCGACAGGGTTGCCCGCGGCGTCTACCAGCTCGCCGCCAAATGAAAAGATGACAAAGAGCAATTCATTACACCCCATCTGCTCCTGTTTGTATGTATCCATGTATGCTATGTCGCCAAGGGCCGTTGCCGCTGCGGACACGTCGTCCCATGTCTTGGGCGCTTCGGCGATGCCTGCGGCGTCAAGCATGTCTTTGTTGTACATATAGAAACGCGTGTCGTTGTTCCAGGCGATCCCGTAGTAGTTGCCGTCGGCGGAGAACTTGTTCAGCAGCCCCGGCAGGACGCCGTTTTTGATTTCATCTGTCATGTAGCTGTTCAGCGGGATCACCCATTCGTTCTCGGTGAACTTTGCGACCCACGCGTTGTCAAACTCGATGACGTCATAGGAACCGCCGCCCGAGGCCAAATCCCCCAGGATGTCGTCGGCCGCCGCTTCCCAGCCCTTGTTGATAAGCTCGACCTCGATGCCGGTCTCCTCTACGAATTGTTCGGTCTTTTCCTTGTGAAGGCCTATCATATCCATCTCGTGCTCGGGGAGGATGACAGTGATCTTGCCCCCGTTCGACGAGCCCGAACCTCCGCCCGAACCTCCGCCCGAGCCCCCGCAAGCCGTGGCCAATGACAATACCAAAGCCAAAGCCAGTATCAGTCCCAGAATTTTCTTCATTTTTTGCCTCCTATTCTTGTTAACAGAAACCCTTCTTATCCCAAATATAAAAATATCGCCATAAACTTGTTATGATGATATTATATTATAATATTTTTATTGTCAACAATATATGTTTCATGTAGAATTGTTGGCAGAACAGGTTGGATGCGTCGGTTGGATGCGCCGACCGGCGGTAACGGAAGCAGGAGCGTTGAGAGGCAGGTAGGCATGATTAATGTCCCGGACAGTCAGGTATTCGATAAGGATTCCCCGTTCACCCTTTACTATCAGCTGAAGGAGAAACTGGCGGAGAAAATCGCAAGCCATCAATGGAAGCCCGGCGAGAAGATACCCTCGGAGGCCGAGCTGTGCGACGCGTACTCGGTCAGCCGCATCACGGTAAGGAAGGCGATCGAGGATCTGGTGCGGTCGGGGCAGCTGATAAAGCACCAGGGCAAAGGCACGTTTGTGACCAATGTCTCGATGGAGCACAAGTTTTCGAAATTCTATTCGTTCAGCGAAGAGCTGACGCGCAGCGGGATGACTGAGCGCGCGCAGATACTTTCTTTCGAAATAATAGAGGCGGACGGGGAGGTGTCAGAAAAGCTTTCGATGCAGGAAGGCGAGCAGGTCTTCATGGTCAAGCGGCTAAGGATGGCTGACGAGATGCCGTACACCGTTGAGGTGTCATATATCCCGTTTTCCATTTGCCCCGGCCTTTCGGCTGAAAATATTACCGAAAAAGGGCTTTACAATTCCATGCGGGCCCTGAATGTGTTCCCCGAGCGGATCATCGAGAAGATACGGGCGGCCGTGGTCAACAGATCCGACGCGGGCCTGATGAAGATAAAGCCGAACGCGCCCGCCATCAAGCTGGAGCGCCTGACATACTACGGCGTCCTTACTATCGAGTATTGCGTCTCGATCGTGCGGGGCGACTTCTTTACCTATACTATAGAGCTGAAAAGCTGATGGAGGTTTGTGATGAAGCGTAAATTTGCCTTTATCGGCGCGGGCTCGCTGGACTTCACCCAGGATCTGGCGAGGGACCTGCTTTCCTTTGAGAGTTTCCGGGACTCCGAGTTCCACCTTATGGACATACACGAGGGGCGGCTTTCCTACGCGAAGGCGATGGTGGAAAAGCTCATCTCCGCGGGCGGACATAAGGCTTCCGTCTTTGCCCATACCGAGCGCGGGCCGGCGCTTGAGGGGGCCGACGGCGTGCTGGTCACCATATTGCAGGGCGGCGTGGATGTATGGCGGCACGATATCGAGATACCAAAGAGGCATGGCGTGGATATTTGCGTGGGGGACACGCGCGGGCCGGCGGGTGTTTTCCGGTTTCTGAGGACCGCTCCTGTCATGCTGGATATCATCCGCGATGTGGAGCGGCATTGCCCAGGCGCCGTAGTGTTAAATTACACAAACCCCATGGCTATGCTGTGCGGCTACCTGCAAAGGCAGACCAAAGTGAATGTGACCGGCCTTTGCCACAGCGTCCAGGGGACGGCGGAGACGCTGGCCGGGTGGATCGGCGCCCCCATGGAGGAGGTCACATACAAGTGCGCCGGCATCAACCACCAGGCGTTCTACCTTGAGTACAAGTGGGGCGGCAAGGACGCTTATCCGCTTATCCGCGAAGCGGTGACGGGGCGCCCGGAGGTATACGGCGAGGAGCCGGTAAGGAACGAGATGTTTTTGCAGCTCGGGTATTACCCGACCGAATCGTCGGGGCACAATTCCGAGTACAACCCCTGGTTCAGGAAGCGCCCGGACCTGATCGAGAAGTACTGCACGCACGGGACCGGCTGGAACCCGGGCGGGCACGCCTATATATTGAAGGAATATATCGAGCGGGAAAGCGTATGGGAAGAGCAGTACAAAGCGGCGCTGGGCTCAGATGAAATCGACCTTGAGCGCGGCGAGGAGTACGCGGCCAACATCTTCAACGCGGTTTTCGGGGACCATACGCCTTTTGAGTTCAACGGCAATATCCCAAACGACGGCCTGATCGACAACCTGCCGCCCGGCGCCTGCGTCGAGGCGCCCGTGCTCGCCGCAAAGTCAGGGATAAGGCCCTTCCGCGTAGGGCGGCTCCCGGATCACCTGGCGGTCCTGGTGAACACGTCCTCCCGCTGCGAGGAGCTTGCCATAGACGCCGCGATCGAGGGCGACAGGGAGAAGGTGTTCCACTCCATCCTGTTTGACCCGCTTACCTCAAGCGTCCTGTCCATGGCGGAAACCAGGGCGATGACCGATGAGATGTTTGGGCAGAACGAAGGGTATTTGAGCTATTTTGGATAGTTAAGCCTTTATATAACAGAGGCTTATCAGTGTTTCTTTTGTAAAAACGGAGGTAGAGACATGCGGAAACTTATAGTAATGATGGCGGTTGCGGCCCTTATACTGGGGCTGCTCGCGGGGTGCGGCGGCAATTCAAAAGACACCGCAAGCCAGGATGGCAAGACAGTACTGACATATTGGGCGCACAGCGACGAGGACGCATGGAACGAGTCCGACGAAGCGATGATTGCCGCGTTCCAGAAAGAGAACCCGGATATCATAGTGGAGAGGGAGGCCTTCCCTTATGACGACTTTGAGCAAAAGGTCATGACCTCCTTTATGTCCAAGTCGGGCGGCGCCGATATCTACATGATGTGGGGCGGCTGGGCCGTCGACTACGCCTCGACAGGCGTCTTCGCGCCGGTCCCCGACGAGTTCATCGCGGACCTTAAGGGCGACTGCTATGAGCCGGTCCTGGGCGCGCTCGAGTTCGAAGGCAAGTACTACGGCGTACCCCTTGAGTTCAACGCCGAGTGGGGCGGGCTGCTCGTGAACAAGGCGTACTTTGATGAGCACGGCATAGCGTACCCCAAGGACTGGGACGACATGATCAGGATCGGCACGGAGAATTCCGTATCGAGCGGCGAAGTCTTCGACATGCGCGGGTTTGACTTCATCTCTTTCGACACGCTCCCCTATATATGGATGCAGATGATCCTGTCTTCCGGAGGGGCGTTCTACGATGGCGAGAGCTTTGATTTCGCCACCCCGCTGGCAAAAGAGACATTACAGAAGCTCGTTGACTATGTCACAGTCGACAGGATGACCAATATCGAATGCCTGACGGGCGGGGAAATCGAAAACCATGACTGGCTGTTCAGCGGGGAAGCGCTGATGGCCCCGCGCGGCATGTGGACAATAGGTTCGGGCATCAACGACTACGAGCTTGAGTACGGCGTGGATTTCGAGTATATCCAGACGCCTTTCTACGGGCCGCAGAAGCTTTGGGCCGCGGAGACGGGCTGGAGCCTCGGCGTCAACAGCTCATCAGCCAATATTGACGCGGCGTGGAAGTATGTCGAGTTCTGCCTGGAACCGGAGAACCTGCTTCAGATCAATATCGATTGCGGGATGATTCCGCCGCGCAAATCGGTTGCCCACGATCCCGACTACGTAGCGGCAGTGCCTTACGCCGCCCCGATCCTTGACTGCCTGGACGGCGCCTCCTTCATAGGGTACTTCAACACCGACACCCTCAAAGAGGCGATATGCAATATGTATGTGGACATCGTCCTGAACGGCACGGGTGTGGATGACGCTGTATCGGAACTTAACGATGAACTGAACTCGTAAGCAAGCAAGCAAGCCGGCAACACTCGCAGGGATGGGGCAGCGTCCGTCCCTGCGGGCAAGCCGGGCAATGGTTGAGAGGTTGGATGAACCAGGATGAGGAATAATAGATTTGTCATATTCGGGCTTACGCCTGTATTTGCCTGCATAGTCATTTTTATGATCATACCCATTGTCTGGGGCCTGGCGCTGTCTTTCACCGACTACAGGACGCTGGCCCCTGAGGCAAACTTTGTCGCGCTGGAAAATTTCAAAGGCTTGTTTTCCGACAAGACTTTTTCGCTCGCGCTGAACAATACGCTGGTCTTTGTCTTTGTGACGGTCGCCATCAATATTATCATCACCCTTTTGATCGCCCAGTTCATCTGCACCCTGGGAAGCAACAAGACGCGCTCGCTTTTGCGCATGATATTCTTCATGCCGTGCGTCGCGCCCCTGGTAGCCTCCAGCGTGGTATGGAAGCAGATGTACTCGACGAAATACGGGCTCATAAACACCGTGCTCAATTCGATGTTCGACATGCCCCACCAAAACTGGCTGGGGACCCCAGGCACCCTCCTGCCGGCCATCATCGTCTTCACGCTGTGGGCGGACATCGGGTTCAATATCATCATCTTCTCGGCCGGGATGGACGGCATCCCCCAAACCTTCTACGAGGCGGCGGGCATCGACGGGGCAGGGCGCTTCCACAAGTTCTTCTTTGTGACGCTGCCGCTGCTCAGGCGGACTTTCGGTTTCGTGCTGATAATGACGCTCATCTCGCATTTCCAGATGTTTGCGCAGTTCGATGTCATGACGCGCGTGGGGAACAGCAGCGGGGGGCCCGCAAACGCCGGCATGGTAATGACGCTGGATATCTACAAAACCGCTTTCAAGTACAAGGAGCTGGGATACGCCTCGGCCATGGCGATGATACTGCTTATCATCATCCTGGTGTGCTCGATCATTTCCCAGCGTATGAACAAAACCGATTGGAGCTATTGATGTGAAAAAAGGGTCGTTGGCATGAAAAAAGATAAAGCGCTCAAGGGCTACTTAACAAAAACGATCGTTATTGTGGTCGTGTGCGTGATCCTTTTGATCATACTCATGCCCTATATCTGGATGCTCCTGACGTCTTTTAAGAGCACGTCTGAAATCATGAAAAACCCGGGGAAAATTATACCCATTGACTGGACGCTCTCGGGCTACAACAAGGTGCTGACCCAGTCCCCCTTCTTTATGTGGCTGAAAAACAGCATCATCGTGACGGCCTCGGTTACGGTAATAGTTCTTTTCACAAGTTCGATCACCGGCTATATTTTCGCGAAATACCAGTTCAAGGCCAAGGAGTTTTTGTTCTGGATCGTGCTGGTGACCATGATGGTGCCGTTCACGGTGACGATGATCCCGAATTTTTTGCTCATCAACGAGCTCGGGCTCCACAATACGCTGGGGGCGCTGATAGTGCCTATGATGGTCAGCGGGTTTGGCATCTTCCTTTGCCGCTCGTTCTGCGAGGACATTCCCGACTCCCTTTGCGAGGCGGCCAAGATCGACGGCGCGGGGGATTTCTATATATACTGGAGAATCATACTGCCCAACCTGGGCCCGTGCCTCGGCGCGCTGGCGATATTCACCTTCCTGGAAAGCTGGAACGAGTACCTCCGGCCCCTCATCATGCTTGAGAAAATGGAAAACATGACACTGCCTGTCGCGCTTTCATATTTCACCAACCAGCATTACAACGACTATAGTTCAATTATGGCCGCCGCGGCCCTGATCATGATCCCTGTGACAGTGGTGTTCCTCCTGCTGCAGAAATATTTCATCAAAGGGATCGCGATCACCGGCATGAAATAAAAAACTGTAAAATAAAAACCCCGAAACCCCGGATTCCGGATTCTTAAAATGCGGTTAAAATTACAATTCGCCTCTTGACAAGGTGTCTTGTTAAGTGTATTGTTGGGTTAACGAGTTAACTCATTAACCAATTAACAATTTCCCCGCGTTGCGGGAAGCGAGGTGAATCGTATGAATGAGGGCCAGCCGGTATTTGTCCGGATAATGGAGATCATAGAGAGCGACATCATCACGGGCGTGTACAAAACGGACGACCTGATTATATCCACGACCCAGATATCAAAGGTTTTCTCCGTCAACCCTACGACGGCTGTAAAGGCGGTAAGCAAGCTGACGGACGCGGGTATCCTCTATAAGAAAAGAGGGATCGGCATGTGCGTGGCTCAGGGGGCGCGGGAGAAGATCACAAAGCGGCGCAGGGCCGGATTCCTTGGCCAGACGATACCCGCGCTGCTTGCGGAAGCGAAGACGCTAGGCATCCCGCTGGATGAGCTTGTCGAGGTGATAAAGGAAGGCGGCAAGCAGCGGGCTGGATCGCAGCGGGGCTGATAAATAACTACAGGAAAAGAAAGGGACAAAGGGCGATGATTGAATTAACTGATGTGACGAAGCGGTACGGCAGTACGGTAGCGATAGACAAGATGTCGCTGGCTATCAAAGACAACGGGATCTACTGCCTTTTGGGGCGCAACGGCGCCGGGAAGACGACGCTTATGAAACTTTTGGCCGGGCATATCACGGCCACGGCAGGCAGGATATCGGTCTGCGGGCTGGAAGTGTCGCGCGGCAGGATGCCGGAGTGCGTTAGCTATATCGAGAGCGGGGCGCTGCAGTTCGACATGAAGGTGGGGCAGCTCATCGATCTGGCCTGTGACCTGACCGAGGATTTCGACAAGGATTTTGCCGGGAAGATGCTCGGAAAGTTCAACCTTGACGCAGGCAAGAAATACAAGAAACTGTCGTTTGGGATGAAGACCATGCTGACGACCATTATTTCCGTGTCGAACAATTCCGAGGTCATCTTGCTTGATGAGCCGACGCTGGGCTTTGACGCCATTATGCGCGACCAGTTCAATACGCTCCTTTTGGAAAGCTACGAAAACCATCCGCGCATCATTATCGTTTCCACACACCTGATCGATGAGATCGCGAAGGTGACGGAGCACCTGATGGTCATCGAGGAAGGGCGGATGCTGCTCAAGACAGGGATCGGCGATATCGATGAAAAAGCGTATACGTTATCAGGTTTGACGAGCAGCGTTTCGCCGCTTTTGGAGGGGCTGAATTGTATCGGGAAGACCCAGATGGGCAGTGTGATGGCGGCGCATATCTTCGACGAGCGTATCCCTGTGCCCGACGGCGTGACTGTTGAGCGAATGAGCCTTCAGGACTTCTTTATAAACTTCGTGGGAGGAAAGAGCAATGAATAAGATAAAATGGGCGGTTGCGAAGATAAATATCAGGCAGATCCAGGTTGCCTGGCTTGTAACACTTATCGTTTTCGGGACCCTTCTTGGGCAGACTATCGTGATGCTGATCCTGGCCTGGCGCGGGATGGACATGAGCTTTAACAGTGAGATAAGCTGCGGCTGCGCGCTTTGGCTGCTGCCCGTAATGGCCGCGATTTTTATCCCGGCGCGCAACTTCCGCCGTATGATGAACCTCGGCGGCAAGCGGGAGTCCTTCTTTTGGGGGAGCCTTATGACCTATGTCATACTGGCGGCCGGGGCCTCTCTGGTCAACGTTGTCCTTTACTACACCTTTGACGCCTTTGTAAAGAGTACCGGAGTTTTCTATATGGATTGGTACAGCGGGATCGTCAACCTGATAGAGGTGTTCGGCTGGCAGACGTATGGGCCGGCGGTCGCCTTCCTGCAGCAGTTTGCGTTCCTCTTCCTGACAGCCTGTTTCGTGCACCTGTTCAGCGCGATGCAGGGCAGGTGGTATGGCACGGCTCTGGCTATAGGGCTTATTGCGATGATCTGCGTGTTCCCGCCGATTGAGCCGCTAAGGAATGTCCTCGCCGGGTATTTCTACCTGATAATGCTCTATCCTGTAACAGTCGTCCAGATCGCCGTCTGCATTGCGATCGGGCTCGCGTGCTACGTACTCAGCAAACCGGTGATTGCCCGGAAGCTGATATAGAAAGCTGTCCTTAAGATTGATGCAGCAGGCCGGTCCGCAAGCAGATTTAGCGGGCCGGCCCTTCCTTTTTCATAGATTCGATTCGGAAGACATTTTTTCTGCGCAATGGAAGTATGCTAAAATTGAAAAAGGCATATCACTTACAGCAGCAACTTTTAGCGAGGGGAAGGCGGTACAATGAAAGAGGTTTATGACGGCAAGACAAAAACAGTGTTTGAAGATGAAGACAGCGGGGAGTGTTTCCTGTTTTTCAAGGATGACGCTACGGGCGAGGACGGCGTCTTTGACCCTGGTTCCAACACCGTTGGCGGCAGTGTCGCGGGCAAGGGAAGCGGCGGGCTTAAGATATCAAAATACTTCTTTGAACTGATGGAGCAGCACGGCGTGCCGACGCACTATCTGGGCGCGGACATTGAAAAGCGCCTCATGAGGGTACGGAAGGTCGAAGTGCCGAAGCTTGAGTTTGTGCTGCGCTATTTTACGGCGGGCAGTATGTGCAAAAGGTTTTCCCTTGAGGCAGGAATCCCGTTTGAACCGCCTTACACCGAAGTCACGCTGAAGGACGATGAACAGGGTGACCCGCTTATCAGTGAACGGCTCTGCCTGATGAAGGGCCTGCTCGGGGAAGGGGAGTATGACAAGGCGCTAAAGCTGCTGATTCGCGCGGGGGAGGTGCTTCGCGCTGAACTTGCCGGGCTTGGATTGAAGCTCATTGATTTAAAGATGGAGTTTGGCTTTGATGAAGAGCGGAATATCTATATTGCCGATGAGATCACGCCGGACATATGGCGCGTGCAGGACGCTGACGGCAATATCCCCGACCAGATCGATTGCGCGGGGCTGATCCTCGAGAAAATCAGGGACTGAAGCATCAGGGATGGCACGGAATTGCGGTATGGCGCGAACGGCGCGAAAAGTAATCGCAGGAACCGTCAGAGTGTGCGAAAACAGCCCGGGAGCAAACACGATTAGATTGCACCCCTGTGTTTTGCGTATTTTTTGCGGTTGTGTTTGGTTTTTCTCGGGTTTAGTCTCTGAAACGGGCCGATTTTTCCACAATAAGGAAAAAATGCTAACTATATCTTGCAATAATAGTATAAATATACATTTTAATCGTACACAAGTGGAAATTTTACGCAAAAGTCGAGGTATAAATCTAGTAAAGCCGTTTATTGGCTATAAGCTGGCGTTAGAGTGCCGGGCTTTCACACG
>Ga0082212_10004676_pt1 | contig 18893 bp, 15 predicted proteins | sample TergutNt197P3_FD_71548 | JGI IMG/M metagenome (GOLD analysis project Ga0082212, IMG submission 71548) | Neocapritermes taracua P3 segment gut microbial communities from Petit-Saut dam, French Guiana - Nt197 P3 | ecosystem: Host-associated > Arthropoda: Insects > Digestive system > Gut ...
ACCCTGATGCTGCCCGGAGGCGGAACGGCAGGCATACACACCATGCTGCTGTACGGGGTCAGGCGGGGAGAAACCGTGGTGCTGCCTCGCCATTGCCATGTCAGTACCTTGAACATCTGCGCAATCGCAGGCCTGGAGCCGGCTTTTCCGGTCCTTTCCCACACTGCCTGGGGGCGAGCCTACACCAGTGGGGAGGCTTACCGGGAAACCATGGAGCGCCATCCCCGCGCCAAAGCGGTCCTTGTGGTGCGGCCCGATTATTACGGGCTTCTGGCGGATCTGCAAACCATTGCCCGAGAAGCCCGCCGCAACGGTATGCTGGTGCTCTGCGACGAAGCCCACGGCGCTACCTTAAACTGGCGCGGGGACGTGCCCAACGCCATGTCCCTGGAGGCGGATTTGGCGGTGCAGAGCGCCCATAAAACCCTGCCTGCCATCACACCGGGCGCGTGGCTTCACGGGGGCTCATCCGTTGATATCCGTCGGTTGAGAAACCTCCTGACACTGGTGCAGACCAGCAGCCCGTCCTTTATAACCATGCTCGCCCTGGATGAGGCCAGGGCCTGGATGGACATTCATGGGGAACGGGCTTGCGTCCGCCTGAGAAAAGCGCTGCGGGAGTTTTACACGGCTGCGGAACGGCTGGGATATGCCCGCGGCCAGGACGACGCGCCGCCAGGCTTGGCTTACGACCCGCTTAGGGTGGTACTTCAGGCCTTTGGCAGCGGCTTCGCCCTGGAGGAAGCCCTGCGCCGGCATGGCGTGGACATGGAAATGGCGGACGAGAACTGCGTGGTCGGCATTCCGCCTCTGCGGGGGGGCGAAGCACGGCTTTCAAAGCTGCTTAAGGCATTGCGGCGCATTGAGAGGCAGGCGGGAAGCGGGCGGGGATCGCAAGTTCCTTTTTCCGCGGTTCCGCCTCCCGGCATCCCCAATCGCGTTCTTTCTTTGGGAGAAGCCGCCTCCGCCCTCAGCGAGCCTCTGCCCGTCGCTCGGGCCGCGGGCCGCGTCAGCGCCGCAAATGTGGGGCGCTATCCGCCCGGCGTGGCTTTCCTCACCGCCGGGGAGGAAATCACCCCGGATATGGCGGCGTTTTTGGCAGGCCAGGATCCCGCCCGTATGTTCGGTTTGACGGAGCAGGGCGATCTGCCCTGTGTAGCAAACCCAGGAAGGGTTTCGTTCCCCGTGCAAAAACCCAGTAAGGAGCGTTCGTTGTGAAACAGCTTCCCTATGACGCGGTTATTTTTGACCTGGACGGCACCCTGTGCAACGCGGAGCAGGGGATTATTTCTTCCGCCCGTTATGCCATGGCTCAGCTTCAACAGCCAATCCCCGAAGGCGTCGATCTGCGAGATCTTGTGGGGCCGCCTTTATACCAAAACTTTGTGGAGATTTTGGGCGTTCCCCCGGATATGGCCGGGCAGGCGATGATGCTGTACCGGGATTACTTCGAGCGGGAAGGGATGTATGCGTATACCGTGTATCCTCACATCCGTTCCATTTTGCATACGCTGCGGGCAAACGGGGCCTATCTGGCCATGGCTACCTCCAAACCGGAAAAATACGCCCTGGCTGTGTTGGATCATTTTACCCTCACCCATTACTTTCACAGGATCGTGACGGAGCAGGACGACATGCACGCGCTCCGCAAGCCGGAGCTGGTCCGCAGGGCCTTGCCGGCTAAGTACAGGCGGGCCGCCATGGTAGGGGATCGCAGTTTCGACATGGTGGGAGCGGCGGCCAATCATATTGAAGGGATTGGCGTTGAGTACGGAAGCGGCAGGCCGGGCGAACTGCAGGAGGCGGGCGCGGCATTCACCGCGCCGGATACGGCTGCCCTGTATGAACTTCTGTGCCGGGGGGCGGAGATCCCGCGCGGGTTCTTCCTCACCGTGGAAGGTCCGGACGGCAGCGGCAAAACCACCCAGGTGGATCTGCTGGAACAGAACCTGCGGGATTATGGCTATAGCGTGCTGCGCACCAGGGAACCGGGCGGAAGCGCCATCAGCGAGGAAATTCGGCGTATCATTTTAGACACCGGGAATGTGGAAATGTGTGCCGCCTGTGAAGCGCTGCTATATGCGGCGGCCCGCGCACAACATGTTCACCAGGTAATCCGTCCGGCGGTGGAAAAGGGCATGCTGGTGCTCTGCGACCGCTTTGTGGACAGTTCCATCGCTTACCAGGGAGGCGGACGGGAGTTGGGTATCGAAGCTGTACGGCAGATCAACGCCCCGGCGGTTGGGAATATGCTGCCGGATGCCACGCTGTATTTGAACATCGACGCCAAGGCGGCGTTAAGGCGCAAGCGCAGCGCCTCCTCCCCCGACCGGCTGGAGCTGGAGGATTTTGATTTCCATGAGCGGGTTCAAAGGACTTATGAGCGGCTCATCCGGGACAATCCGCAACGATACATGATCGTGAACGCGGACCAGGGAGCGGAAGCCCTGGCAAGGGAAGCCCTGGCCGCTGTGGTGACCAGGCTGGAGCTGCCGCGTAAGCGGGAGGCATAGGCGGAAAATGGAACGGGTTGTGGTGGGCATGTCCGGCGGGGTGGATTCCTCTGTGGCGGCGCTGCTGCTGAAAGAACAGGGGTATGACGTGGTGGGCGTGTTCATGAAAAACTGGGATGAGCAGGATGAGGGCGGTGAGTGTACAGCCGCCCAGGACTGGCGGGACGTACAGCGCGTATGCGGTATCCTGGGCATTCCCTCTTATGGGGTCAACTTTGAAAAGGAATACCGGGAACGGGTTTTTGACCAATTTTTATGGGAGTATGAGCGGGGTCGAACCCCCAACCCGGACGTGCTGTGTAACCGGGAAATCAAGTTCAAAGCCTTTTTGGATTTTTCCATGAAGCTGGGGGCGGTTCGGATGGCTACCGGGCATTTTGTGCGAAGCCGGTGTGCGGAAGGGCATCCTATGCTGCTGCGGGGCAGTGATCCGGACAAGGACCAGAGCTATTTTCTGCACATGTTGAAGGAAGCCCAGCTTGCCAAGGCGCTCTTTCCCGTGGGAAGCATGACCAAGAACCAGGTACGGGAACTGGCCGGGAAGGCTGGGTTGCCTGTGAGCCAGAAAAGGGATTCCACGGGAATCTGTTTTATTGGCGAACGGAACTTCCGCCAATTTTTACGCGGCTTTTTGCCCCTGCAGCCAGGGGAGATGCAGACCCGGGACGGGAAGAAGGTGGGCGAGCATATAGGCCTTGCTTATTATACCCTGGGGCAGCGGCGGGGCTTGGGTATCGGCGGCGCGGGGGACGGCCGCAGATGGTATGTGATTGCGAAGGATTTGAAGCGGAACGTGCTGGTGGTGGCCCAGGGGAAGGACTGTCCCGGACTGTACAGCCGCTATGTGCGCGCGGCCCAATTGACTTGGATCGCGGGAACGGCTCCTGTGCCTGAGGGCGAGCCCTTTCGCTGCGCTGCCAAGTTCCGCTACCGCCAGGCGGATCAGCCTGTTTGCGCGGTGCCGAGAGGTCAGGCGCTTTATCTGCGGGCGGATGAACTACAGCGGGCCGTCACCCCCGGGCAGAGCGTTGTTTTGTATCAAGGTGAGATTTGCCTGGGCGGGGCCGTCGCCGAAGAAGCGGGCATGGAGCCGATGGAAGAATGGAGCGTTGGGTTTTAAGACGTTCACCGGGGCTGGCCGGATTTGCCGGATTTACTGAACGAAACCGGTCCGGCAGCGATTGGGAGGGAAGGAATGGACTTCGAACACCGCCAAGCCGGGCGCGCCTTTTGCGGATTGCTTTTGTCGCTTGTCCTGGCGCTGCTTCCCGCCAAGGGAACAGCCGAAGATCCTGCGGAGGAGGTTTCCCGCTGGGAGCTTGAGCAGGCCGACGCCGCTACCGGCGCGATTGCGGCCGATGAAACATTGAACGCCCGGGCCAAGCTGGATCGCGTATTCAAGTCCTACGCCACCATGGGTGCTTGTGTGGCGGTAATTCACGAGGGTGAAATCGTTTTTACCCATACCTACGGCACGCGAATGCGCGGGCGTGGAAAGGAAAGCGACGAGCCTGTTACGGAGGATACGCTTTTTCAGGTGGGAAGCATCTCCAAAATGGTGGCTGGCATCGGGCTGCTCTGCCTGGTGGAGGACGGCATGGCGGAGCTGGACAGCGACCTGAGCGATTTGTTCGGCTTTCCTGTACGCAACCCCGCCTATCCGGACAGGCCGATCACCCTTCGTCAACTCATGAGCCATACGGCGGGGCTTCGGGACAGCGGGCATTACCAAATGGCGCTTGACGGCAATGCCAGGCCGCTTTCCTCGCTGTTTCGAGGAAACGCCGCGCGCTTTACCTTCTTAGATCATTTCCGGAGCGGCGCCAACGTCCAATACAGCAATTTTGGGGGCGGCGTCGCCGGGAGCCTGATCGAGGCCCTTTCGGGCCAAACGGTGGATCAGTACCTGACGCGGCGGGTTTTTTTGCCGTTGGGCATTACCGCGGGGTATCAAGCCAGCCTGCTCCCCCGAGATATGAAGCTGGCTAATATGTACGCTATGCCCTCGCGCAGGCTCATGAAGGAGCCCGGCCGCGACCCTGCCCATATCATAAGCCCGGCGCCGGAGTATGATTACTTTCTTACGGCGGGCAAGCTCTTGATCTCCTCGCCGGACCTGGCGAAGATCCTGATCATGCTTTGCGACGGCGGCGTTTATGGAAACACGCGCATCCTTAAGGCAAGTACGGCCTGGGAGATGCGGAGGCCGCAAAACTTCATCGGATCCGTGGTTTGCGCTTCCAACAGAGGGCTTTTCATGAACGTCATCGTCGATAACCAGGTGGAAGGCCGCGTCATGTACGGGCACGGCGGCAAGGCGTATGGTATGCTTTGCGCCGCGTACTTTGACCCTGCCGACCGAACGGGCGTGGTCATGTTGACCAACGGCTGCAACAACCGAAAGGTATATAACGGGGTAGGTATGCTGGGGCGGGCGGTGATGCGGATTTGTTATGGAGAGCTGCTGGACGGGAAGGCGTCTTTACGAGACCCGTGGCTGGTGGAGGAATAGGGAAATACACACCAAAAACAGAAAAAAGCGGGAAAAAGCGCAAAATCGCTTGCGCTTTAGGAGGAACAACCGATATAATAGGGCAAGCATTTTCAATGCGAAAAGAAAAAGGAGGAAAAATCATGAAAAAATGGCTTGGCATCCTGTTATCGCTGATATTGGCGGCAAGCTTCATATTGCCGGCAATGGCCGAGGATACGATCAAGGTGGGCGGCATTGGCTGCCTGACGGGCCCCTATGCCATGTACGGCATTGGCGTGCGTAACGGGATTGATCTGTACGTGGAGGAGCTGAACGCCGGCGGCGGTATCGACGGCAAACTGGTGGAAGTAATCTGGGAGGACGATGAGAGCGCTGACGAAAAGGCCATCAACGCGTACAACAAGCTGGTGCAGAGCGACGGTGTGGTTGCCATCCTGGGTTCCGTGCTCTCCGGCCAAACGGACGCGGTGGCGGATTATGCGGCCGAGGACGGCATCCCCATGATCAGCGCCTCCGCCACGAGGTATGATATCACCACCAATAGACCCAACGTTTTCCGTACCTGCTTCCTGGATCCATTCCAGGGGATATCCATGGCCAACTTCGCCAGGGACGAGTTTGACGCCGTTAATCTGGCAGTGCTGTATGAAAACGGCAACGACTATTCCACGGGCCTTAAGGATACCTTTATCGCCCAGGCGGAAAAGAACGGCCAGGAAGTATTGGCCGTGGAAGCTTCGGCCATGGGGGATGTGGATTTTAAAGCCCAGCTTACAAAAATCAAAGACGTGTCGCCCGAAGTGGTGTTCCTGCCCTATTATGGCCCCGAAGCGGCCCTGATTATGACACAGGCCAAGGAGCTTGGCTTGGATGTAAAATTTGTGGGAGCAGACGGCATCTCCAGCATCGGGGATTCCATCAGTGATAAGAGCCTGTTGCCGGGCGTCTTCTATTCCGACCACTTCTCCACCGACGCGGACAGCCCCATGGTGCAGAGCTTTCTGGAGGGGTACGAGAAAAAATATGGGGAAGGGCCCAGCATCGCTTTTAACGCCACGGGCTATGACGCCGCGCTGGTGCTTGTCAGCGCCATCAAGGCCGCCGGCACCACCGAGTTTCAGCCTGTGGTAGACGCCATCAAGGGCACCAGCCTGGAAGGCGTGTCCGGCGTAATCACTTTTGACGATCATAACGATCCCATCAAGAGCGCCTTTATCATGACTTTTGACGAGTCAGGCAACAAGTTGTTTGTAAAGCAGCAAAATCCGTAAACCTGTTTCTGAAAGAGGGGGATGGGCCTCCTCTTTCAGCCCTTTCCCAAGGGGCGTACCGCGCCCTTTGGGAAAGGGCTGAACCAAGAGAAGGGGTGAAAGACTTGCTCTTCTTGAGCCAGATCATCAATGGCCTGGGCACGGGGGCTATTTATGCCTTGATTGCCCTTGGATACACCATGGTGTACGGCATTGTGCGCCTGATTAACTTCGCCCACGGCGATATTCTGATGGTGGGTTCCTTTACGGCGGTGCTCTTGATGACGGGGGCGGGGCTGCCCTTTCCCATCGCGTTGATAGCCGCTATGATGGTTTGCGTGGTTTTTGGCGTGGTTATTGAACGGGTGGCATACAAGCCTCTGCGAAATGCGCCGCGCATCTGTTCGCTCATCACGGCCATCGGCGTCAGCTACTTGCTGCAAAACAGCGCCCAGCTGCTGTTTTCCGCAAATCCGAGGCCTTTTCCAACGGTGTTTCAGGTGGCTCCCATCATGATTGGCGGTTTTGGCTTGAGCTTTATCACCCTGCTGACGGTAGCGGTCTCCGTGCTGTTGATGATCCTGCTGACCCTCTTTGTGCAGAAGACCCGCATGGGAAAGGCTATGCGGGCTGTGAGCCAGGATGCCGGCGCGGCCAGGCTGATGGGGATTAACGTGAATGTGACCATTTCCGTCACCTTTGCCATCGGTTGCGCCCTGGCGGGGGTTGGGGCGTTTCTGTACTGCATCGCCTATCCTTCCGTGGCCCCTACCATGGGGGCAATGCCTGGTTTAAAAGCTTTCATTGCGGCGGTGCTGGGGGGCATTGGCATGCTGCCCGGAGCCATGCTGGGCGGGTTCATCATGGGTGTGGCGGAGAGTCTCACCAAGGGATTTATCTCCACCCAGCTCTCCGATGCGGTGGTGTACGGCATCTTAATCGTGGTGCTGCTGGTTAAGCCTTCGGGCCTTCTTGGCAATGCCGCCCGTGAGAAAGTGTAGGTGGGCGGGATGACGGCAAAATTTAAATCCTATGTGCTCAATCTGTGCGCTGTTTTTTTGATTTATTTTGCGCTGACCTGGCTGATGAACGGCGAAATTATTAATAAATACTATACCGGCATCCTTATTTTGGCTGGTATTAACGTCGTTATGACCGTGAGCTTGAACCTGACTACCGGTTTTTTGGGAGAGCTGGCTTTAGGGCACGCGGGCTTTATGAGCGTGGGCGCGTTCACCGCCGGGATTCTTACCAAAGCTTTTTCGGAAAGCTGGGGCTGGGAAGCCTCCGCCTGCCTGCCTGTTTCTCTGCTGGCCGGCGGCTTGCTGGCGGCGGTGATGGGCCTCGTGATCGGCATTCCCGTACTGCGCCTGAAGGGGGACTATTTGGCGATCATCACCCTGGGGTTTGGGGAAATCATCCGCGTCATTATTCAAAATCTGGAGATCACGGGCTACGCCTCGGGCATCAGCCGCATTCCCCGGGTGAATGATTTTTCCATCACATACTTCATCATGGCGGCGGTGGTCATCGTAATGTTTACGTTGGGCCGCTCCCGACATGGCCGGGCGATTATCTCCATCCGGGAAAACGCCGTTGCTGCCGAAGCTACGGGCATCTCTACCACCTACTACAAAATTTTTGCCTTTACCCTGGCCGCCTTCTTCGCGGGGGTGGCGGGGGGCTTGTACGCCCATCATGTGGGCCGCATTTCCGCCACTTCTTTTGACTTTAATAAGTCCATCGAATACCTGGTAATGGTGGTGCTGGGCGGCATGGGGTCCATCACGGGCAGTATCGTTTCCGCCACGGTGCTGACCCTGCTGCCGGAGGTGCTGCGGGGACTCGAGAATTACCGGTTGCTGCTATACAGCGTTTTGCTGATCGTGATGATGCTCTTCCGCCCGGCAGGGCTGATGGGTACCGCGGAGTTTTCCCTGGTGGCCCTGTGGGACGCCGCGGCCGGAAAGCTCCACCGAAAAAGGCGGGACCATGGGCCGCGAATGCCCGATATGCCTCGTTACGATGTAGGGGAGGACGCCCCGGTGCTGACCACCCAAAATCTGGGCATCCGCTTTGGGGGCCTGCAGGCTGCGGAGGATGTAAACATTTCCTTATGGGACAACGAGATCGTAGGGCTTATCGGCCCCAACGGCGCTGGAAAAACCACTGTCTTTAACCTTCTTACCGGGGTATACCAGCCTACGGAGGGGGAGATGACCTTGCTGGGCAAGCCCGTGGCTGATAAGAAAACCCATGAGATCGTCATCGCGGGCATTGCCCGCACCTTTCAAAACATCCGGCTGTTTAAGTCCATGACCGTGCTGGAGAACATCAAGGTAGCCTTCCACAGCCGCATGCACTATTCCGCAGCCAGCGGCATCTTCCGCCTGCCGGGGCATGCCCGGGAGGAACATGGCATTGACATCCGGGCCCGGGAGTTGCTGCGTGTATTCCACATGGAAGATACCGCGGATACGCGGGCGGACAGCCTGCCCTACGGCCAGCAGCGCAAGTTGGAGATCTGCCGGGCTCTGGCCACCAATCCAAAGGTGCTGCTTCTGGACGAGCCTGCCGCCGGTATGAACCCCTTTGAAACCAAGGAATTGATGGAGACCATCCGTCTGATCCGGGATCGGTTTTCTGTGGCGGTACTGTTGATTGAGCATGATATGAGGCTGGTGATGGGCATCTGCGAACGCATTTATGTATTGAATTACGGCCGCGTCATCGCGGTGGGCACCCCCGCGGACATCACCAACAATCCCGAGGTCATCGCCGCCTACCTGGGCAAGAGAAAGGGAGGGCACAGCCCGACTGACGGCGATAAGCCAGCGCTAGGCGAGCGTGTACAGGCGCGTAGCCCCGGTGAGGCTGAAGGCCGCGGAGAGGCCGATTGAAAGGAGGCGGCGGCCCATGCTTGAGGTTCAGGGTCTAAACGTGTTTTACGGGTCGATTCACGCGCTGCACGACATTGGCTTTTCCGTAGCCAAAGGAGAGATCGTGACGCTGATCGGAGCCAATGGGGCGGGCAAGACCACCGTGCTCCACGCGATATCGCGGCTGATCCCCCTAAGAACCGGTACCATTGTATTTGACGGACAGGATGTTACCCAAGCGGAGACGTTTCGCCTGGTGACCAGGGGAATGGCCCAGGTACCGGAAGGACGGCGGGTTTTTCCCGCCATGACCGTGCTGGAAAACTTGGAGATGGGGGCGTATACACGCCGAAGTAAGGGAGAGTTGGCCCAGGATTTGGAGATGGTGTTTCACCACTTCCCGCAGCTAAAGGAGCGGACCAAGCAGTTGGCGGGCACCCTCTCCGGCGGGGAACAACAGATGCTGGCCACCGCCCGGGCGCTTATGAGCCACCCTACCCTGCTGATGATGGACGAGCCTTCCATGGGCTTGTCGCCTATTTTGGTGGAAGAGATTTTTAGCATTATCCAGAACATCAACAGGGAGGGCACCACCATCCTGCTGGTGGAGCAAAACGCCAACATGGCGCTGAACATCGCCCACCGGGCTTATGTGCTGGAAACCGGACGCATTGTGATGGAAGGGGCGGCCAAAGAGCTGCTGGAGAATGAAAAGGTAAAACAGGCGTACCTGGGTACGTAAACGAAAGTCCGGGGAGGCAGTCCCGGCACGGAGGCGGCCATGCTTTACTTTGACAGCGATTATCTGGAAGGGGCGGATGCACGTGTGCTTCGCGCCTTGGTGGAGACAAACGGAGAACAAACGGCCGGCTACGGCGAGGATGAACATTGTAAAAAGGCGTCGGCGCTCATTCGGGAGATGGCCATGGCGCCTGAAGCGGCCGTACATTTCGTGACGGGGGGAACCCAGGCCAACCTAACGGTGGCGGCCGCGGCGCTGAAACCCTGGGAGGGCGTGCTCAGTGCGGATACGGGGCATATTAACGTACACGAGACCGGCGCCATCGAGGCGACAGGGCATAAGGTGCTGGCGCTGCCGGGCAGCGAAGGTAAGCTGTCGGCGGAACAGGTGACGGAAGCCGCGCTCGCTCACAGGGAAGACGGCCCCCGAGAGCATATGGTTAAGCCCGGCCTGGTCTATATCAGCCACCCCTCGGAGTTGGGCACCCTGTATACCCGGTTGGAGCTGGAGGCATTGTCAGCCGCGTGCCGGAAATACGGCCTTTGGCTCTACTTGGACGGCGCGCGCCTGGGTTACGGCTTGGCGGCGGAGCCTTCTGTCGACCTTCCCTTGCTGGCCCGCTGCTGTGACGCATTCACCATCGGCGGCACCAAGGCCGGGCTGTTATTCGGCGAGGCCATTGTGCTGACAGCCAAAGAACTTCAGGATTGCTTCCGCTATGCTATGAAGCAGCGGGGGGGCATGTTGGCCAAGGGACGGCTGCTGGGTGTACAGTTTGAAGCGCTTCTGCGGGACGGCTACTATGTGGAAGCCTGCAGCCGCGCCAACGGTTATGCCCAGCGCATTAAGGAAGCCTGGAAGGCGAGGGGTTTTTCCCTGCTGTGCGATACGGTCGCCAATCAGGTGTTTCCGGTCTTACCCACTGAGATCATTGCCCGTCTGCGTGATAAGTATAGCTTCGCACACTGGCAGCAGGTGGATAAAGGTCACGCCGCCGTGCGCTTCTGCGCCAGCTGCACCACCCGGGAAGAAGACGTTCAGGCTCTGATCAGCGATATAGAGGCTCTGTGATCAGAAACGATCCTCCATGTCGCCCTGTTGATTTTTTCATAAAAATTTATAATTTTGTCTTGACAATGTAATGAAATTGTAATAATATAAGCATGAAACTTTTAAATACCAAGCGTTATGTTCTATATCATAGATAAGTAGGCTCAATTCCAACGATCCTGTGGGTAACGGAGGCAAGAAAACGATGAAAACGAATCAGCAACGGGAAAGCAGATTGCATGTTGCGGCACATGGAGGCATTTCGTTGCTGCTGGCATTTTGCCTCCTCCTGTCCCTGTGGCCGGCCGCCTCGGTCGCCGCCGTCACAGCTGCGCAACTGGACGCTAAAGGCGCCAGCTACGGCGGCGACGGGCCGGCGAAAATTTCTCCATCCGCCGTGAAAGTGTATGTGCAATTGAGCAACAGCACGAACGTGTTTACCACGGACATCTCAAGCCCGGGCAAAACCGTGGGCGCCGGCGCGGTGTTGCAGCTTGTTGCCAACAAGTACTATACCATAGGCGCAGATCATTATTTCTGCCTGTATTATGAAAACACCGCCTGGAACGTGCTGGCGGATGATGTGTACCAGAATATTAAAGACGACGCTTGGTTGACCGGCTACATCACCAATACCCTCTGGCAGGCGGGGAGTTACAGCTCCATCAACAAGGATTTGGGCTTGCGGGGCGACGTACGGGTTCACGGCTTGCAGATGGCGCTCTCCCGGCTGGGGTACTATACCGGCGCACTGGACGGTAACTTCGGTTCCGGAACGGAAAGCGCCATACGTAACTTTCAGCGTTCCGACAAAAAGTTGGACGTGGACGGCCGGGCGGGTCCCGCCACTCAGGCGGCTTTGTACCCCTTGGCGCTGAACAGCAACAACCCCATCAATAACAATACCAATACCAACAGCGGCAACGCTTCCAACATCGGCACCCTGAGGACCACCGCCTCGGTGAACCTGCGGCAAAGAGCCACCACATCATCTCCCCGGCTGGCCATCGTGCCCAGGAACCTGACGCTGAATTATTTCGGAACCACCTCCGTCGGCGGTATCACCTGGTACAATGTTATATACGGCAGCCAGACCGGCTGGCTAATGGGCAGCTTTGTCAGCGCCAGCGGCGGCGGCAGTGGCGGCGGCAGCAGCGGAGGAGGAGGAGGAGGGGTCCAGATCGGCACGGTTACCATCACCTTGCCAGGTACCCGCGTTCGCCAGTCCCCCAACGGATCCAAGACAGGCGTCGTCCTTGCCAAGGGCAGCACGGTGCCCCTGATGGGGCAGCCGGTTTCAGCAGCCGGTTATCAGTGGTATCCTGTCCAAACCTCCGGCGGCGTATACGGCTACGTGCGGGGAGACTGCTGCAAGGCTAATTTCAGCGGGGGCGGCGGCGGCGGCGGCGGAATAGCGCCTTCCTCCAACAAAACCTACATCACTACAGGCGGTGTACTCAGCGTATTTACCGCGAAGGAAAAGCCCGCTTCCGGCTTTGTGAATATTCCGGCGGGCCAGGTGATACAGCTGCTCAGCACAACGACGTATACCGAAAACGGTGTCGTGTATTGCAGCCTGTACTATAATAACATGATTTACAATGCGGTGTACGCGGATATACAGCAGAGCTGGATCATGACCGACGCCCAGCTGACCTCCTATCTGACCGGGACCATATGGAACAGCGGGTATACCGCTTCCCTGAAGCAGGAGATGAACCTGGTGGGCGACGTACGGGTACACGCGGCCCAGTTGGCCCTGTCTGTACTGGGCTTCTATACCGGTTCTTTGGACGGCAACTTTGGCCCTGGCACGGAAAGCGCCGTACGCAACTTCCAGCGGAAAAATAATTTAACGGTGGACGGCAGCGTCGGCCCCAAGACCTGGCCTGCGCTCTTCTCCGCAGCCGTTAAAGCCTATAGTGGCGGAAGCGGAAGCGGCGGAAGCGGAAGCGGCGGCGCAACGTCGGGGTTCGGAGTCGTCAACAGCGTTGAGAAGGCGACCTGGGATGGAGACGGTTTAAAATATTTTCCCAAATATACATACGCAACCGTGATGGATGTGAGTACGAAGTATGTGTTTACAGTGTACCGCTGGGAAGGAAGCAATCATGTGGACTGTTTCCCTGCTACTGCCAACGATACCAAAACCATGTGCGATATAGTGGGGTTCCCCTATCCCTCCCGTCATCCCACTGATGCGGAAAAAACCAAAATCCTAAACGATGCGGTCAATAACCATGCAAACTATACCTGGCCTGATTTTAAGGGAACCTTGACCGGAGTCGCGAGTATCGGTAACAAGTGGGACCGCCGTCCCGCGCTGCTTAACGTGGGGGGCCGCGTGTTCTGCGTAAGCATTTATGGCTGGCCCCACGGATATAGCAACAGCGCGGATATGAAAGCCTACATGCAGGCGGGGTACTATAAAAACAACAATTACTATGGCGTGATGTGCATCTGGTTCCCGGGCAGTGAAAACCATACCAAGCCCACCCTGCAAGCAACGAAAGACCAGCACAACGCCGCCATCAATACGGCTTATACAGAAGCCAAAAAGATATTTCCTTCCGCCACTTTCAAGTAAAGAAACACAAAGCCGGAAGGCGATATCACCTATAACGACAGCGACAGGCAGAACAGGCAGGAGGAAGAACCATGCCGTTTTATGACCTTCATTGCTCCGGCTGCGGCAAGGATTTTAATGTACAGGCCTCTATGACTGATAAAACGGAAAAACGGGTTTCCTGCCCTGAGTGCGGGTCCAATCAGATGGAAACCATTTTTAAGCCCGTCAATTTTCATGTAAAAAGCAGCGATCCGCCCGCGTGCCCCAACAGCCACATCTGCGGCTCCGGATGCCATCATATGCAAAAATAAAAATCATAAGGGGGCAACAGCTCCCTCTTTCTCTTTCGTCTCATTCCGCGTAGACGATGTCGTCCCGGAGGCGGTATAGGGTGGCGCCGTACCCTTTGCGGCAGAAAGCGTCCACAAACCAGTCAACCTCTCTTTCCGCATCGTATTGCACATAACCATAGCGCTCGTTGTTAACCCTTTTGCCCTTCATGTTGCTGTCCGTCCAACGAACGGCGTCGGCGACGGGGTCGTAATCCGCGGTGAAAACCATGCTATGGGCTCCGGTACCGTAGTAGTACTTGGCCGCCATTTGAAAATAATCACCCCGCTGCGCCTGTATCAGGAACTCTCGGGCCAGCAGACGGTTGGCTTCCTTGCTGAGACTCCCGTTATAGCGAAAGCTGGCCGCCGCATAGAAAGGGTTTCCCTGGGCGGGATCGACGTCTTTCCACTCCACGCCGTACACATAGGGCTTGCAGTCTTCTTTTTTTTGGTTGTCAGGGATAACCAGGGGCGCGTCGGGAAACTCCGCCATACGAAATTGTTTGCAGTTTTCCCGGAACAGGTATACGGTGAAATTTTTGCAAACGTATATATCCCCGCTGTAATGGGCGCGTTGCGCTTTACCGTTGGCCTGGTCAAACTTCTGCTTTGCCAGGGCGAGAATCCGGGTGATGAAATCCGCCCGGGCATTGGGGCTTTCCTGCCCGTCTGCGGAAACGATCGTGATGGTGGGAGCCTCCGCATGTGCCGCGGGCAGCCATCCCGCGGTCATGCTCATTATCAGGCAAAGCGCTGTCAATACCATCCGGTGTTTTTTCGCACGGATGATCGGACTATTGAAAACGCCGTTATTTGGTTTCATCCGTTCCATCCTTTCATGCCGGAAGCATAACCCCTGAGCCCTCCTCCCGGCAGGGTCGCGCCCGTTGGCGGGACGCGGGTGCGGAGCGTTTGTTTTGCCCTATCGGATAAAATTGGTCTTTAGCCGTTTTTCATGCTCCGGGTAGTGTATACCCTGTTCCTTCCCCGATTGGATGCACCGTATCAGCCATACCATATTACGGGCCAGGGTGCGCAGGGTCTGCATGCCTTCCTCGTCTTTCGCCACTTCCTGAGGCGTACTGGCATGTACCTGGTTCCAATACTGGGAGGTGACCACGGGCATGTTGGAGATCTCGAAATATCGGTTCATATCTTCATAGGCCGTCACAAGGCCGCCCCGGCGGGCGCATACGATCGCGGCGGCGGGCTTGCCGGCAAAGCGGGGCGCGCCGGAGTAGAATAGCCGGTCGAGGGCGGCTTTCAGGCTGCCGGCCATGCCTCCGAAGTACACGGGGGAGCCTATGATGAGTCCGTCCGCTTCCGCCACCTTGTTTCCAAGGGAGCTTACCTCGTCCTCAAATACGCATCGGCCGGTTGCCCGGCAGGAAGAGCAGCCGATACAGCCTTGCACAGGTCCCTTGGATAGCTGGACGATCTCTGTTTTCGAGCCGTTTTCCTTCAGGATCCGCTCCGCCTCGCATAACGCGGTGTAGGTGCAGCCTTTTTCACGAGGACTGCCGTTTAGGAGTATGATTTTCATAAAGCCTCCATGTCCGGGACAAGCGCACCGGATCTTTCATTTTTAGTATGAAAAACGGCGCGGCCAATGCCGCGCCGCTCACTTCCTTTCCCTGGCCAGAGCCATGCTCCGGCCTTTTCAACGCACTATCCCCGGTGGATTCAACCCCAGCAGGGGCGTAGACATGCGCCTTACGCTTGCTTATGCTCGGCGAAGCATTCGCTGCAGTAGATGGGACGGTCGCTCTTGGGCACGAAGGGCACGGTGGTCTCTTTGCCGCAGGCAGCACAAGTGGTTTCAAATTGTTCCCGGGGAGTGGAAGCGCGGTTGGCTTTACGGGCCACACGGCATTCCTTGCAGCGGGTAGGCTCGTTCTGGAAGCCTTTCTCTGCATAGAATTCTTGCTCGCCAGCGGTAAACACGAATTCCGCGCCGCAATCGCGGCAGGTAAGGGTTTTGTCTTCGTACATAGCTGGGGATTCCTCCGTTTTCTTTTCCGTAATGGTGAGGTTCTTGTGACGGGGTCCTGATTGCATGCGGCTGACCTGGTCTTTTCCCCCACACTCGCCGACAGGAGGGTTTGCTCATCGTCTAACGCCCTACGCGCCCTCTCTCGCTTCTTGGCCTCGTTTCGCAAGGCCGGGGCTTTCCGCACGGTCCATCGAAGCGGTCGGACTTACCTCTAGAACGCGCCATGCTCGCCGGGCTTTGCCCGGTTTACGTGGGCCGCTTTGCCCGCGTCTGGCATCGGCTTGCAACCACAGACCCGCATACAATCACCGTTATTATAGCCGCGCCTATGATAAATGACAAGCCCCAATTTTGAAGTTCGGTAATTTTTTATCTGAATGTAAATTCCAACAGTAAGAGCAACAGTGGCGAGGGGAGAGGCGTTAAGTCTGGCAAGGAAGAAGTGGTAGCGTTAAGTCCGGGGAATTTCCTTGGGATGAAAGGACGAGGAAACGATGGACAAAAAGCTAGAAAAAGACCAGCACCTAACGTTAGGGGGAGAGGCGTTAAGTCTGGCAAGGAAGAAGTGGTAGCGTTAAGTCCGGGGAATTTCCTTGGGATGAAAGGACGAGGAAACGATGGACAAAAAGCTAGAAAAAGACCAGCACCTAACGTTAGAAGCACGGGAAGAGATTCAAAAACGTCTGGAAGGCGGCGCGACCTTTAAGGATATAGCGAGGCGAGTGGGGAAATGCCCGACCACAATATCCAGAGAAGTAAAGAAGCACCTGACCTTTAAGGAAGCGCCCGAGACGCACAGAAAGGGAGATGGGACAACCATACAAGGCAAGCCGTGCCCGAAGCTGATGAAAGCCCCATTTGTATGCAACCCTTGTGAAAAGAACAGCTATAACCGTTGTGCCTATCGCAGACAATTCTACTACGCCAAGCAAGCGCAAAAGGAATACGCATTTACGCTGGTGGACGCACGGGAGGGCATACCCCTAAACAAGCAAGCGTTCCATGACGCAGATGCAATCATCAGTAAGGCGATCAAGAAGGGGCAGCGGATGTACCACATCATGCAGACCTATGATGTGGGAATCTCTATGTCCTCGGCCTATCGGTATCTTCATAAGGATTACCTGTCGATCAACAAGCTGGATATGCCCAGGATGGTCAAGTTCAAGGCCCGCAAGCAGTATCGGGGGGTCGGAGTTCCAAAGGCTGCTAAAGTCGGAAGGACCTATGAAGACTTTAAGGCCTATATTGACGAACACGAAATCCGCCATTGGGTTGAGATGGACACGGTAATAGGCAGGGTGGGCGGAAAGGTTATCATGACCTTCGACTTCACCCAAATGAACTTTATGTTTGGTCTATTGTTGGATGACAAGACTGCCGCGGAAGCCGCGGAGAAAATCCGTGCGTTCAAAGAACGGCTGCGCTTGGGCGGGATACGCTTCGGTGACCTCTGTCCCGTGTTGCTAACGGACAATGGCGGTGAGTTTTCCGATGTCGCGGCATTCATCAATGATGCCGAGGGTGCGGCAGAATCACGCCTGTACTTTTGCGACCCATACCGCTCCTGCCAAAAGCCCAAAGTTGAGAAAAACCATACCCTATTCAGGGATATTGTCCCCAAGGGGGAGTCGTTAGATTCCTTTACACAGGATATGGTCAACTTGATCTTCTCCCATGTCAACAGCGGCAAGCGTAAAGTTCTGGGTGGCAAAAGCCCGTATGCGTTGTTCGTTTTCATGTTTGGCGAGACAACTGCCGATCTCTTGGGTATCCGCCACATCCCTGCCCAAGAGGTTATCCAGGATCATACGCTGCTAAGGGTGCTCAAAAAAGCACCCCCACGGGTGCCGGGCAAATGGAACCCCGTATGCCCGCATAGGGGGTGCTCGTGATGAGAGACAATCTCAATACTACCACCTCTTCGGCGCGCAAGGCAAGTTCTTTCATCCGATATGCGATCCGCGCCCAAAAGGATGCTTGCCTTCATGACGATGTGGAATATTTCTTGTTCATGCATGGCGATAATATTCCTCGTCTAGTAGACAAGCTATTAGACAACGACTTTGTCTTGTCTCGGTATACAGACCCGACATACCCTATTTAATACCGAATAACGCACTTACAACCCATTAATTCTTTCCCAGGAAATTTCCCATTATAACTGCATTCCAAGTTGCTTTAAGTCTGATAAGGGGTCCTCTCAGGCTTGTTTCCCTTGCCCTTGGCGGGATCCTCAGACACCTACCGTTCCCTTATCCCTTGCTCCGCTTCCTCTTCTTTCTCTTTTCCTGAGTTTACGTACCCTTGCTTTTCGCTGCTTCCCTGTTTAAACGCAAGTGTCCTTTCTACTGTTGCTCTTACTGTTGGAATTTACGCCTTGTAAAATTCCGGCATCTGTGATACGATGCTTGCCTAAGCGTTTTGATGATGCTCTTGTATAGCAAAGAACCTGTGGTCGCGGCAGGCATGGCGGCGTCCGGATACGGTGCCATACCCATGAAAAGGTGGAATCGGAGCGAGTATGAAATCTTATTGGGTATATTTCTTAAAGCGTCTGGTTCTGATGCTGGTAACGCTATGGCTGATCATTACGGCTACCTTCTTCCTCATGAAGCTGCTTCCCGGCTCCCCGTTCGTCAATCAGGATAAGCTCACCCCTGCCCAGGTGGGCATATTAAACAAGCAATATGGCATGGACAAGCCCGTAACCACCCAGTACATCATCTACCTTAAGGGCTTTCTAACGGGAGACTTCGGCGTATCCTTCCAATTTAAAAATCAGCCGGTCGCGGATCTCCTAAAGGGGCGAATAGGCCCGTCCATGCAGCTTGGCGTCCAGGCCGTCCTATTCGGTACGGTTATAGGGATTATTCTGGGCGTACTGGCGGCGACCTTCCAAAACACCTGGATCGATTCCCTTGCCACGACCGTTGCCATTCTGGGCCGTTCCATACCAAATTTTGTGTTCGCAATTCTTCTTCAATACATTGTAGGGCTGACGTTAGGCCTGCTGCCCATCGCCATGTGGAAGGGCTTCTCCTATACCATCCTCCCCACCATTGCCCTCT
>Ga0082212_10004677_pt1 | contig 18893 bp, 15 predicted proteins | sample TergutNt197P3_FD_71548 | JGI IMG/M metagenome (GOLD analysis project Ga0082212, IMG submission 71548) | Neocapritermes taracua P3 segment gut microbial communities from Petit-Saut dam, French Guiana - Nt197 P3 | ecosystem: Host-associated > Arthropoda: Insects > Digestive system > Gut ...
TACTGTCCCGATTGATACATCAAACCGACTTTATATTGCGCCAGAACATATCCGGCTTCAGCGGATTTCAGGAACAACTGAATAGCAGAGTCCAGGTCCTTTCCGATATACTTTCCTTCCGCGAATATATTTGAAAGTTTTTCCATAGCGACGGGTTGTCCCTGGTTCGCGGCTTTCAGGTAAAGTTCAATAGCAAGAACGATGTCCTTTTCGACTATATCGCCGTCCATATATAACCCCGCAAGAGCGTTTTGAGCGTCGGCGTTTCCTGCATCCGCTGCGCTCTGCAACAGTTCAATAGCTTTTGGAATGTCTTTTTCCGCGCCATTGCCGTTAAGGTGCATCATTGCAAGTGAGAATTGAGATCGCGCAAAATTCTGACGAATAACATCCGTATTCTGGTACAATTCGTTCGGCCTGGCGATTTCCGCTTTAGCTTGGGTATGGCCGAACTCCGCCGCTTTTTCCATCCACTTGAGCGCCATAGCCGTATCCTGGGGAACGCCGTCGCCCCTGCTATATATTTGACCAAGCGCAACCTGCGCCTCCGCATATCCCGCTTCAGCACTTGCAATGAGTGCTTCAATATCCGCGGCACCTGAATCGTCCTGTTGCGTGGCAGAAAACAAAATGGGAGAAACAGTCGTTACCAGAATTAACGGTAATAATTTGATAAACTTTTTCATAAAGCCTCCGTTTTGTTCAATATCACTAACCAATAACTTGAATATGACGTGGGCAGGACCTGGGAGCGCGGGCGTCCCCGCCGGCGTACAATTAACGATGCGGGCAAAGCCCGCTTCCATCAAAAATGCCCACTTCGTATTCAGGTTACATCAACGATGGTTCACAGCAAGCCGCCGTGAGGCGGCTACTGTCCGGTTGTTCTCGGCAGAAATAACTATAACACAGAGGTTCTTTTATTAAACCGGCGATTTGGACAGGGTTATTTCTAATTGCTGCTTTATGCTGCATGCAATCGGGTATTCTTTATACTGCACTGTAAAGGTGACGCAAGCTTACTTTCGAAAAAAATGAGCATTCGGAATAATACACATGGCATTGTTCCGAATTGTTGATATGATTATGATAATGGACATGAAAAACGGTAATACAAAAACTGAATACATGACAGCGCAACAGGCGGCTCAAAAGTGGAATATTTCAGACAGGCGGGTACGCATTCTTTGCAGCGAAGCGAAAATTATCGGATCTGTTAAAGACGGGAAATCGTATAAGATTCCGCAAAGCGCAAAAAAGCCCGCTGACGGGCGGGAAAAAATACATTTTGGGCGTTCTGCTCTGCGTTGGCTTAAATGGAACGCGGAGGTTATCGGAACGATTGATGTTTCAAACGCTGTTACATTCATAAAACCCATGCACAACGAGGTTGTATCGATGTACACTCGTGGGGTGAAGGGATGGACGGCGGAGCAGTTTACCGAGTTCCTGTCCGAGCGTGTGGTAAGTCGCGACCGTCGTGATATAGAGAAGATTTTGTTCCGCTTGGGACTTTCGCAATACGATGTTTTGAGAATTTCTGAGATTACAAGGGGGATTCACCCCAAAGATTTACTATGGATTGCAAGCAGCGAAGATGAATTGCTTGATACCGCAATTACAGTTGTTTTTGATTCGGTATTTCATCAAAAAATCGATTTAGTCGGTGATAGCATTGATACGCCGGAAGGATATAATGTAAAGCGTTACGGCGTATTTCAAGGCGCATACGGTATATATAAGCAGAGAATAAACCCTCTTACGACTGATGCCGAATCCGAAATAGCGGTTTATTTACTTGCCAAAAGGCTTGGCGTGCCGTGCTGCCCTGCATATTATGCAGATAAAGACACGGTTTTTTCTGCGTTTCTATACGATTTTTCAAAGGAGTACATAGTGCATTTTAGGCGGTTGTTCGAAGGCGCGCGCGCTGAGAACGAATACCAAAACTTGTTATCGGCAAGACCGCAATACAAAGAAAATATTGCCAAAATGATTTTGCTTGATTTTATTACCCGCCAGGACGACAGGCATCTTTCTAATATCGCTATCAAAATTAGCGGCCAGGAGGAATCATTTTATCCGCTTTATGATAACGGCCGCAGCCTGTTTTATGAAGATACCGAAGAGACCGTAACCAGGGCGGTCGCCGACCCTGTCGGATATGCTACTTGTTTTGGATTTTCCGGCACATATTATGACTATATTCAAGAAATTGCAAAGGAGCGCGGCGGCCTAAAAAGTCTTTTAGAGCTTGATATAACCAAAAGCGAAATTGCCGACATTTTAACCAAGGCGAGATTTAAGGGTTATCGATTGAACGGCGCGCTTGAATGGATTTGGAAAACGCTGGAGATAGTGAGAAAACTTGCCTAACCTGGGTTTTACGAAAGGGGAAGACCCCTAATTATGTATGAGAATTTGCGGTAAACACGCTGATTGTGGATTGATAATTCCATCAACCCACAATCAGCGATCCACATTCCTAAATCAATACACCGTGATTATGTAAACATAGGCGACATTACCGTAACCGTCCACGGCCCTCACCACATAATCACCCGCGCGGGATATGTTTAAAGGCATCGCCTGCTGATTAATAACGAACTGCCCGTCGGCGTTTATCCGAGGCGCGGCTCCGCCTACGGTATTGGGCCGGCTTACAATTTCATATGTGTAACCGGCCGCGGGCGCGGGAAGACTTACAGGCGCGAAATAGCTTGCGCCGTCAACCTTGGCCTGTACCACATCCATAGGTTCCGACTTCGACTCATTCACATAAACGACCGTGAATGTGCCTATTAGCTTTGTGAAACCTTGGACAATCAAGGTGAACAAAGCTGCGATTGTTAAAATCGTTGCTTTTCGCAGGCGGGACGCCCGCGCTCCCAGGGACGCCTGCGCTCCCGGGTCGCGGCGTTATGCCAAGCATACGGCAATAATCCTTTTGTGATTCTATCTCACATTTGGCGATAAATATATTAAATGCTTCGTTTTTGGCACCGCCGCCGCTCCGCGCCGCTTCCAATATAAAATCGTAAGCCTGCGCATGTCCCGTCGCTTCGCAGCAGTCGCGAATAGGCTTGCCTCCCGCGGTAATACCGTCCTCCAAAAGCACCTTAGATTTTGTATAGTCACCGCCGGAGCCTCTATATCGTTTTGTTTTCAATGATCGCGCGTTTTTTCAAGTCTGCCATGAGCGCCCCGAACTGATCCAGGTCGAGGGATTGCGCGCCATCGCACAGCGCTTTTGCCGGATCGTTGTGAGTCTCTACCATTATTCCGTCGGCACCTACAGCCATAATCGCCTTTGCCAATGGCGGCACAAGACTGCGTATGCCCGAAGCGTGGCTTGGATCGGCAATAACCGGCAGATGCGACTTTTGCTTAAGCAGCGCCACGGCTGATAAATCCAGGGTATTCCGGGTCATTGTTTCAAAGGAACGGATGCCGCGTTCGCAAAGAATAACCTGGTCGTTTCCACCGGCTACAATATACTCCGCGCTTAACAGCAGTTCTTCAATCGTATTCGCCAGGCCGCGCTTGAGAAGCACCGGTTTTTTCAGGCCGCCGACGGCTTTGAGCAAATCGAAATTCTGCATGTTCCGCGCGCCGATCTGTATGATGTCAATATCCTCGAATAAATCTATCTGAGTCTGGTTCATTATTTCCGATACGACGGGAAGCCCGGTCGCTTTCTTCGCCATTAGCAGCATTTCAAGCCCTTCAGCCTGCCTGCCCTGAAAGGCATAGGGCGAGCTTCTCGGCTTGAACGCCCCGCCGCGAAGGATTCTTGCCCCGCTTTCACGGACGCTTTGCGCTATTTCAAGAATCTGTTCCCTGCTTTCGACCGAACACGGCCCGGATATGACCGTAAAAAAACCTTCGCCGATGGATACGCCGCCGACATTGACGATGGTGCTGTCTTCATGCACCGTCCGGTTGACGGCTTTATATTGCTCGGTAATGCGTTTGCCGTACATTACGATGTCCGTAGTCTGTACGACATGGTCCATGTCTATTTCCGCAGTATTGCCTATAAGACATACGGCGGTATGTTCCGTCCCGACGCTCAAAATCGTCGAAAACCCCTTTTGTTCCCAACCCGAAATGAAGCTGTCTATCTTTTCTTTCGTTGCGCCGTGGTTCAGGATAAATACCATAATGACATCCTTTATCTCATTTCCTAAAAATCATTCAGATTCCCGGAATATTTCATAAGCCGTGCTGCGCCCGCTGCCAGGTAATGCGCGGATCATTTTTTTTCGTAACATATCCTCAATCTCGCGCCATGCCGTAGCGCGAGATGTTTTAGTCATGCCGACATATTTTCGCGTGGACAAACCGCCGTCAAATTTTCCATTTCCGGCGTCCAGCAGCTTATTCAAGACTTTCCGCTGCCGCTCGTTCACCATTGTTTCAGCATGCCGTTTCCAGAACGCAGCCTTGAAAAGAACCGTGCTTAAAGTTGTTTCCGCTTCCTCCACCGCCCTGTTAAAACAGCCGATAAACCACAAAAACCACTCTGTGCAATCGCCATCTCCCTTTTGTGTCTTTTCCAACATCCTGTAATAAGCGTCACGCTCCTTCATGATCTGCGCTGATAGGCTGTAATAACGCCTGCCCAGACCTTCATCCTGTGCCAAAGCCATATCGGTAATCGTACGGGCCAGGCGTCCGTTTCCATCGTCAAAAGGGTGTATGGTAACAAAGCGAAGGTGAGCCGCCGCGGCACGAATTATGCCGTCTGTTTTTTTTCGGCTATTTTTCCACCAGGTGAAAAATGAGGCCATTTCAGCCTCAAGGCGCTCCGGCGGCGGAGCTTCATAATGAACTTTTCGCCTGCCGTAAGCCCCTGAAACAACCTGTATTGGCACATTACGCCATTCGCCCGCAACAATATCCTGGAAACCGGAGCGTCCCGCGGGGAAAAGCGCCGCGTGCCAGCGGCACAAGCGGTCTTTTTCCAGGGGCATTTTATAGTTGTGGGTGGCATCCAGCAATACCTCCACCAAACCGTCAACAACCCTGCCTGCCTTGCGTAAACCGGCGGCAGAAAGGCCAAGATGAACAGCGACAGATGAACGTACTTTTTCGCGATCTAAATTTTCACCCTCAATGGCGGACGTTTGAATGGCGTCCTCTTCTATCGCCACAGCATAGGTTCTCAGGCTGTCTTCAAAACCGATATCTTCCATCGCCCGCAAAAAGCGCCCTTGCCGCTTGCGAGCATCCGCCAGTGGTTGGAGCAGCGATTCGGAGTTCCAGCGAAAATCCGGCCAATTTGAAGTTTCCCACACATATTGAAGCATTTATATCTCCATAATCGCTTCACAATATGAAGCGATTATGACAGTTTTTCGCTTCATGCGCAAGAGGTAGTCATCGTAAAAACGATCCGCGATAGGAACAAGCTCCCGTTATCGTGAAGTCGATGAAGCTGACGCCCGATGAAACAAAGGCTCTTGGTTTGTGTACTGAAAAGAAGCTTTCGCGCAAAGGGAAGACGCGCGACAAAAGCACCGCCCACGCGTAGCGGCGAGGTCGGGAACGCAAACCTTATTTTCGCTTTCATTCTTCTGCACGGCTGTTTCTTTTTCCTGTTTTGAACTTTTTGATCCATTCATACATCACATTGTCGTATAGTAAGTATTATCGGAAATTATTATAGGATGCGCGTCCCATGTAAAAGGAGTGAGCCATGAAAATACAGAATCGAAATCGTTCTTTTGGGCTGCCCTGGTTTTGCCGCCTGGGAATCCTGCTTTTTATAGCGGCTCTCGCAAATTCGGCCGCGTATGCCCAGGTAAGCTCTTCTTCGGATTTTAATCAGCGCAAACCGAAAGCCTTCGTCGGCGGGCGCATTGGATTCAACATACCCAAAGCCGGCAGCGATATATACGATATGGTGACCCGTGAATTGACGCTGGAAAAAAGCGATTTTCGCGCCGCCGCTTTTGGAGGAGATTTAGGATTTTCGGTTTCTTCGAATTTTGCGGTTGTGTTTAGTTTTGAATATTCGAGATCAGAACTCAGGTCCGAATCCCGCGATTATGTGGAAAGCAACGGAGATCCTATCGAGCAGACCACGTGGTTCAGCCTGCTTCCCATTACGGCAGCGCTTCGTTATTATCCGGGAAAGACGGGTGAATTTATTGGTAGTTACGCATGGATTCCGACTCGTCTGAACCCTTATATCGGCGGCGGCGGCGGTGCGGTCAATTATGAATTCAGCCAATTCGGAAGATTTGTCGATAATTCAACAATGAATATTTTTCGGACGGCATTAAATAGCGATGGCTGGGCGCCGACGGCATACATTGCCGGAGGCATTGATATAAACCTGACCACGCGGATTTTTGTGAACGGGGAAGCAAGGTATTCCTGGGCGAACGCCGATCTTTCCAATGCATTCAACGGTTTTGATCCCATCGATCTTTCGGGCTTCAGAATCCTCGGTGGCATATATTTCCGATTTTAAGCTATTAGCTATTGCAGTTAAAAGGAGGCAATTATGAAAACTACATTATCTTTTATCCTGATGCTTTTACTGTTGCTGATTCCGGGGACGTCCGCTGCGCAGACGGATACAAAAGCGGTTGCCGACGCGACGATACTGCCATGGCTGGGAATATGGACGGCTATGGACGAAACTCCCGCCCCCGGAACGACGGCTATTGAAATCCGTCCCGGCGCCGAAGATAAGGGATTCGAGATTACGACAAAAGGCGCGGAACAGACCGTCAGCGAAAGCATCATTCCGGATGGGATTTCGAGGTCTGTTGAATCCAATACGTGTACTGGAACCAGCGCATATCAATTGGAAAAACAAACCGGCATTATTCTCGGAAAGTCGGAGATGGTTTGCCGTGGCGAGACGTACGACATTTTGACCCTTAAAATGCTGACCTCTGCCGATCAGATGGTGGACTTTCTGTTCATTAAAACCCCCGACCAGACCAGATTGGCGGTGCGGCGTTTCGCATTTGAAACGGTGTCGCCGGCAGCCGGAGAAATCATTTCGGCACGGGAATCCCTGGTGTTACGGATGGCCCTTGCCGCCCCGTGGGATCTCGACAAAATTATCAGCCTGTCTAAAACCGTTGAAACCGTTGTTCTGGAAGCGGCCCTGCTCGAAAAAAATCTTCAGGTAAAACTGGACACGAAATCGCTCAAAAAAATGAAATCAAGCGGAACTCCCGATTCAATTATCGACCTACTGGTAGCGTTGTCCGCGCCGGATAAATTCAAAATCGAAAAGAACAAACTGATTGCGGTTGAAACCGCTTCGACAAGATCCCAAAACAACGACGCATACCCGTATAATTACAGGACGGGGCCGTCTTATTACGGTTATGGTTACGGGTACTATTTTCCGGGGAATTATTACTGGAGTTACTATTCCCCGTTTTGGTGGGGATATCCAATCTATCTGTATCCCGGTACCTCCACAGGCGGGGGCAGTGGCGGTGGGGGAGGCGGAACAGGCAGCGGTGCAGGTTCCGGCGGGGGCGTCTACTCGGAGGGACGCCTTTCTTCAGGAAGCGGATATGTACAGGTAACCCCGCGTGATACCGGACACCAGGCGGTTCCGCGCGGAAGCGTTCCAACGGGCGGAGGAGGAGGATATTCCGCGCCGGCGGGCGGCGGCGGTTATTCAGGCTATAGCGCGGGTTCAGTGGGAGCTTCGTCAGCCGGCGGTTATAGCGGCGGCGGTGCAGGTTCCGGCGGCGCTTCAGCCTCTCCTTCCGGCTATTCCGGCGGCGGCGGCGGAACGGCCGTTCAGCGGCAATAGAACTTTCCCTGAGCCGGAAAGGATCTGATATTCCGGCTCAGGGATAAGCAAAAACACAATCACAGGCTATCCCCAAAATCCGCTTTGAATTTTGCGACAAGTTTTTGTTGCCAGTCGCCGATCGGCTCAAGTGTGCCGTAGAAGAAGCGGAGGATTTTCGGTTCGTCCAACCATTTAAGACCGCCGACGAGGCTGCGGTTTTGATAGAGCCAGTTGAGCCGGTCAACCGTGTATACAATTTGCGACATCGTAAAAACCCTGCGCGGCATCGCCAGCCGGACGAGTTCCATGTGTGCGAGCGGTTCCGTGCCGTCTTCGTTTCGCTGCTCCGACATCGTGCCGCGTTCCATGCCGCGAACGCCACTGATGATGTAGAGCGCCGACGCCAATGCTCCGGCCGTGTATTGCGTTTGCGGAATGTGCGGCAAAAACTCCCGCGCGTTGACATGGCAGCCAAGACCTCCCGGCGGAGTTACGACCGGGACATTGTGCTTGATAAGCTCGTTTGTCATGTATTCGATGAACTGCGGCCCCTGCGAAATGACGTCTTCATCCAGAGTTTCGTACAGCCCGACAGCCAGGGCTTCCATTTCGCGCACCGACATACCACCGTAAGTTAAAAAGCCTTCGTACAAGGGAACAAATCCGCGCATGGCGAGATAAAACTGCTTGTTGCCCGTGCAAATCCCGCCGCCGCGCGCAAAGCCGAGTTTACGGCCGGAAAAATAAATAATGTCGCTTGCCGCCGCCATCGCCTTGGCGATTTCATGGATGCTCATGTCCTTGCAGGCGGCTTCGCGTTGTTTGATAAAATAGAGATTGTCGGAGAGGAGACTGACATCCTGCACGAATGGAATTCCGTTCGCGCGGCAAATGACTGATACTTCCTGCAGGTTTTGCAGCGAAAATGGCTGCCCGCCGATGAGGTTGGTACCGGCTTCCATGCGGATATAAGCGATCCCGTCCTTGCCGCGTTCGGCGATCACCTGTTTCAAAGCGGCAATGTCCATGTTCCCCTTGAATGGGCAAGTAGATGTTACGTCGAAAGCGTCTTTGACGGGAATTTCCAGAATATCACCACCAAGTTCGGTGATATGGGCCTTTGATGTAGTGAAGTGATAGTTCATCGGAACCACCTGGCCTTTTTTTACCAGGGTCTTGGCAATGATATGTTCACAGGCGCGGCCCTGGTGGGCAGGCAGGAAATGTTCCATTTCGAACACATATTGAAGCGCTTTTTCAAGGCGGTAAAACGTGGCGGAACCGGCATAGCTGTCGTCCGCCTGCATCATTGCCGCTTGTTGATCGTTCGACATGGCATTGACGCCGCTGTCGGTCAGCATGTCGAGAAAAACATCTGCGTTTTTGAGTAAAAAGGTATTGTTTCCCGCCTGTTTTACTGCTTCGAGCCGCGCGTCGATCGGAAGCAGGTTCAGTTTTTGAATGATCCGCACACGGTGCATTTCAATCGGTGTCGTTTTGCCGGAAAAAAACTTGATATTAGCCATTTTGGCGCCTTTCGTAAAATTTTATTAAAATTTTTCTATAAAAGAGTTCTGCCGGAGATAATCCCGAAATACCCGGTTTTTGTCGTAAATATGATAAACCCGCCATGTTTTAAAAAAACCATAAAGAAAATGCTGATTAATTGTCTGTGCGGGATGAAACGCAAGGCGCACGGAGCGCAGGAACCGAGGCATATACAGAAATATGTCGAGGTTACGAGCACCGCGCTACGCAGCGATTCGCCCGCACAGGCAATTAATCAGCGTTTTCTAAACTGATAAGGGTCACGATATAGTGTGCCTCTTTCCCCTATCTGTGACAGTTTATCCATCAGTTCATTGTGCAACACACGATGAGGCACCGGGAGAAATATATATCCTAATCTGTAATATTAGCAAGGTAAAAACAAGAAAACATTCTACAAATGCTATTCTCATTTCGAGCGATGTATAAATGCTCAAATTCGCACTGATTTTCGTTAAAGAACACTGTCATCTTGCATGGATAGCGTGTAAAACCGTTGGATTTCGTCGATGTCACCGCTTTATTAAGTAAAATATTTACGTTTCACTGAAAACGATTCTGTTGCGGCCTTCGTTTTTAGCGCGATAAAGAGCTTCGTCCGCGGCATTGATCGCCGCAGTCAAATCTTTTGTCGGAGCGGCGTGGGCGATTCCAAAACTCGCGGCAACGGAAATACTCATACCGTTATATTCCACGGGCGTTCCGCATATTATCTGACGGATGCGTTCCGTCGCGTTAACAACATTTTCTTTATCGGTATCACACATAAGTATTATAAATTCTTCACCGCCGTAACGGCCGAATAAATCGTGGGGACGGATTATTCCTTTAACGTTTTGGGTGATTTTTCTTAACACCATATCTCCCGCCAGATGCCCGCGGGTATCATTTACGGATTTGAAATAATCAAAATCATAAAGTACGATAAAACTTTCCTTTTCAAGCCGTAATGAACGCCCATTCTGAATGATGGCCTGTTCCATAAAATAACGCCGGTTAAAGATGCCGGTAAGAGCGTCGTGATTGGCCATTTTCTCCAATGCTTTGCCGAGCCTTATGTTTTTAATAAGCATAAATGCAATCAACATTAAAACAAAAAACATTATGGCCAGATATATCGTCAAATAGCGAACGCGTTCTTCCGCAAATTTTTTCGTATAGTCAAAAGACCGGCCTGTCCATTTAACCTCTATTTCATTCGTTTGCACAAACCGCTGCGCCTTGTCAATGATCGAGCGTAAAACCGTCTCGCCGTTATGAAAGCCAAAATGTGAATTCATCGGCAGATTAAGCAATATATTAATCTTAAAGCCCGACTTTTCACGATAATTTGTCTGCATCAGCAGGTTGTACTCCGCAGCCATCATCAAATCTATTTCTCCACGCTCCAGAGCGTCCAGACAGTCGTGCTGCGTATCGTACTCCACAATATTGTCGTTTTCGGGAAAAAGCGCGCGGTAAACATCAATCTTGCCGGAACCTTTCATCGCGCCGACGGTCGCCCGCGCGACTTGATAAGCTGAAAGCTTGGGATGATCCAAGCGCGATATCAGGGCGTATTTTGAGCTGCCGTATGGGATTGTGCTCCATAAGAAAGAGTCCCCTCTTACTTCAGAAATCAGTAGCTGCGCAACCATGGGAATTTCCTTTGCAACTAATTTCTCGTATATTTCCGCAAATGTTGTGTCTTTTTGATCCGACGGCTCGAACTTTATACCGGAAATCCTCCCAATTTCGTTCAAAACGTCAACGGCGATCCCCTGAAATTCGCGATCCTTGTCGTTATAAAAACTCACCGGATAATTATCGTGCTCATAAATCATGACTATCGATCCGTCGCGCCGGGCCAGATCATCGATATACGCTCTTTCTTCATACGTTAACAGTTTGTTAAATTTTTGCCGGGCATAGTTAAATTCACATTCCCTGTACAGCGTATCAAGCGCGTCCGCTCCTCCGGCGGCAAGGTATTTGTCCAGTACGGAGATAATGGGGGACAATTCGGTGTCCGCAACAACAAGCGAGACGGGTGTGTACACCATCGGGAAAAATACGGAGGAACTTATAAAATCATATTCAATAAAAGCCGTATCTGCGACGGATTCACCAACAAACGCGTCTATTTCGCCGTTTTCAATCATCTTCGCGGCGGCCGGGTAATTTTCGACATCAACACGGATGAACGTACTCGGGTAGGCTTTTCTACCGATGGAGCGTGCTGTTTGCGAATCCTTTAAAAAACCTATCCTGCGCCCGTAAACATCAACTTCCGTTTTGATCGTGTCCGACCCCGCGTGTTTAAAAATGCGGAGCATACGTTCCGCTATGGAACCCGACATGATGTAAATCTGCGCACGTTCTTCGGTCTGCGTTAATTCACCGGTAAAATCAATTCCTCCTGAATCAAGTTTTTCTATTAGTTCATCCCATTCATATATCTCCAGTTCAAAGCTGACCCCAAAGAGCTGTGATAAAAGTTTACAGAATTCAACCCCATAACCGGCATAAGAGCCGTCGGGCAATACGTAGGCTTCGATCGATAGCAATGCGCCGTATGCGAATTTATCACGTCCGTTTTTCAACTTTTCTATTGCGGCGATTTCTTCGTCGGTAACTCCGGGAATATCCCTGTATGTCTTTACCGAATCAAGCGGCGTATTTTGTTCCGAAACCGGACAGCATCCAGTCAAAGAGCAAACCAATAACACTATTGCCGACAATGCACACGTAGTCTTCATTTTCAGCTTATTTACTTGCATGAATCAGTGGTCAGTAGTCAGTAGTCAGTAGTCAGTGGTTAGTGGTTAGTGGTTAAAAATCACTAACCACCAACCACTAGCCACTACTTACCGTTTACCGCCACGCGTCGATTTGAACCGATTGTCCGGCAACCATGCCGCCTATCATCCAGTAGTTGTTGTTGGTCGCGCCGCTTACTACGACGCTGAAATTACTGGAGGGATTCGCGGTTGCCGATTTCGCTTTGGCGGAACTGGAACCTTGAGATGCGGATGGAATTGTCGGTTTTGCGTTCTGATCGGGCGTCGTCACAAACGTCGTGAGTTTTTCCACCGTATCATAGCCTTCGTCACGAACAAAATCGGCGACCGGCGGACTCAGAACCGCGAATGTTCCGAACAAGCCGGGATTCTGCATCCGGAAGATGTCCTGGATGTTCTTCGAATAGTTCGGTGTTGAAGACCAGTCGGTGACGGCCCAGTTCCTCGCGGAAAGAAGGCCCCAACCGGTGAACAACGTAACGATGTTTTCATCTTTCCTGTAACCGCGCCGTACCGAAAGCGGTTCCCAGGGTGAGAGTTCTTCGTTTTCCGCTATGACGTAGTTAATCAGGTTTGCGGGATTACCCACCGTACCCATGTAGGTCGTCCCGACTTTGCCGCAATTCGCGCCGTTGATGGACAGAAGGCTCCAGGCTCTTCCGATGGCCGTATTTGCGTGGGCGTATGGGCCTATCGCGCCGACATCGTAATTAAGCCCTATTTCATCGCGTATCCTGCCGTTGATTACCACCGCATACGCAAAGCCGTTATCGGAAACGTTTACCGCCGTTTGTCCCATAGAAGCAATCGCAAGTATGACCGGGAAATATTCCGGCTTCGCTCCGGCCATAACCGCGGCGATGGCGACCGTCCTGACCGTGTATGTCCAGGTTTCTCCGGCGGCCGATCCGGGATTCATGCGACCGACGATTTCATCCGGGGCGCGACTGGTCTGTGCCAGCATTTCGTCGACTCTTTCTTTGGTCGGCAAGGTGATCTGCAGGAAATCAGTATATCTCTTTTCCATGAACAGCTTGTGGAGGTTTTCTTCCGTATCGGTATAGGTTTCCGGACCTAAATCCAGCTTCTTTTCACTCATATCCGTCTCGGCCGCGGTCAGCGGAGAGGTCAGCTTGGATAGTAATTCCGGCATCATCGGTTTTCCGGTAATCGGACTGTTGCCTTCAATAATCTGCTTTCTGATCTGCTCGCGCGTTTTTCCCCAAACCGGGCCGCGTATATACTGAATCCGTACGCCGGGCATACCATAAGAAAAGGCAACCTGTGTCGCCTGTTCTTCAAAATCCGTGAGGTGAATACTGATCGCCGGTTTTTTTAAGTCTGCTTCTACGTCAATGCTGGTGCGAACCGCACTAGGCGAGCAGGCGCTTCAATGGCCGACGGCGACTAAAACAGCATCGCCTTTTTCACTGATTTCGGTTTTCAACGCCGGAGACATACCCATCGCGTTTGAGATTACAACATTGGTTTTGGGTTGATTGTCGGCAAACCATTCTTTCAATACGGCAAGGAAATTATCACTGTTGGGAAATCCCGAACTCAACAGATAAATGGTTTTTCCGTCCAGCGTGTTCAGCCGGGGCGCCATGGCCTTCATTTTGATCGGCGGCGGGGTGCCCATCGGATTGTATACCGTGATTTTGCCGCCCTGCGCGTAGCCTTGCGTAACCGCGATACCGCAGACAAGACCCATACACAAAGCCGCAACTACTGCAATGCGCAATTTCATACGTAATCCTCCATTGTTGTAATCTGACGGATTCCCTCATCCGTGATTTCTTTATATTTCACACAAAGACATTTAATCAACACTTCCTGAGAAAAAACAAGATGTTTTTTCCTTCCTTTCGTGAAATTATAAAAAAAATAATGGAATTGATCGAATCGTTTTTATATGCGTATATGCGTGTTATACTTTTCGATTCGGAGGTATAAATGCGAGGGAAAAAACAGAGTTCGGACAATAGCGATGCCAGAGACGAGTACGCCAAAATACTCAAAGCTCTCGGATGGTCGGTTGATAAACTCAGAGGCAAGGGCGAACATTGGTGGTGTACAAGGCCGGGACATGCTCCATTCCCGTTGCCTGGTGAGATCAAACCCGGACTCGAAAAAGATATTAAAAATTTTTGGAACTAAGAAAATGCTGATTAATTGGCTACGTGGGGTGAAGCGCAAGGCGCCCGAAGTGCGGGAACCTGATCCTATACAGGAATATGTTGAGATTGCAATTGCCGCGCAACGAAGCGATTCGACCGTGCAGCCAATTAATCGGCAATTTCCAAAGCGAGCTGAACCGATAGAGGATAGACACCGAATGAAGAAAAACCTTCCTGGACGCTACGCGTATCCGGCCTGTTTCATGCCTTATCGCAACGACGGTGACTACTGGGTCGTTCATTTCCCCGACCTTGTGGGTTGTATGACAAACGCTGAAACGTTGGAGGAAGCGATAGAACAGGCGCACAATATTCTCGAAGACTACATGGCATTGCTGGAACGGGACGGCTGCGCCATTCCACAACCGACACCATACGAGAATGTGAAATCCAAAAAGAACGAAATTGTGCAGATCGTCGTAGCGTCCATGGCGTCCGCCCGGAGGCGCTGGGAGGAAGGCATAATTGAAAAAACGCTGACTCTGCCCCGGTGGCTCGACGAGATGGGACAGGGGGCAGGCTTAAATTATTCGCAAGTACTTAAGGAGGCATTGGAAGAACGGCTGATTAACTAATAAGAACACAAATGATGCACAAAGAAAAACGAAGTAAATTGTTCCATATTCTTTTTCCGTTCATTGTGCCCTTTGTGGTTAAAACTCCAGTTCCTTATATCGGGAGTTTTTTGCCTGATCCGGCAACGGCGGGCAACCCGTATTCATCCGCGAGCATATTTGCTAAAAACACGAGGTTGCGTTCCCACTCGCTTCGTTCCGGCGGTCGGTAAACCTCCATCGGGTATTTCATGCCCAGCGAATCATATTTTTCCGTTCCCAATCGGCGGTAAGGTAAAAGCTGGTACTGCACGATATTTCCGCCGAGCCCTTTTAGAAATTCACCGGTTTTTCTTATGTTCTCATCGTCGCCGTTGTATCCGGGTATGACCGGAGTACGGATAACGAGTTTTTTCCCAAGTTCGACGGTTCGCTTAATGTTGCCAAGTATTATTTCATTGCCCGCGCCCGTATATTCCTTGTGTTTATCGCTGTCCATATGCTTTATGTCGGCAATGACAAGATCCGTATAACGATAAACCGCTTCCATATGCTCGCGCGGACAGTGCAGCGACGTCTCGATGCAGGTATTTATCGCCGCTTCCCTGCAGGTGCGGAGCAGCGTTGCGGCAAATTCCCACTGGAGCATCACCTCTCCGCCATTCAGCGTTACCCCGCCGCCGGTGTTCCGATAAAAGCACACGTCCTCGTTTATCACCTTCATGAGCTCGTCGAGCGTCATTTTTTCGCCCCAGAGCTTAATCGCCCTCGGCGGGCATACTTCCGCGCAATGCAAACAGGTTTTGCATTGCCTGGCCATGCGTATCGCTTTCAAAACACCGTTTTCGTCAAACTCAATCGCGGATTCATCTTTTAGAGGACAGCTCTTTATACAATGCCCGCATTTTTGTTTTGAAATGCATTTATTGGGATAAATGCCAAGGCGCTGTTCCGGCTCCAGCATTTCAGGGTTCGAACACCACAGGCAACGCAATGTACAGCCGGTGAAGAAAACAGTCGTTCTTATCCCCGGGCCGTCATGTATCGTGTATTTCTGTATGCCGCCGACAAGCGCGCACGGTTCGCCGTATTGTGTCCTCAATTCTATTTATTCCAAATCGCTTAATATCGCTATATCAATGGGCTTATCAATCAAACGAAAGCGAGGTGCGGCCGATGATGTCGTCCTGCAGGGCCTTGTTAAGTTCCACGAAATACGCCGAGTATCCTGCCACGCGTACCAGCAGATCACGATAATCGTCGGGATTTTTCTGCGCGGTTATCAATGTTTCCTGGCTCGCGACGGTAAACTGGCTGTGCATACCTTTACGTCGGACATACTCGTCAATCAAGGCGATGAAGTTGTCGTGACCGGCTTCTCCGGCAAGCGCGCCGGGTGAAAATTTCCAATTGAGCAACGTACCGTTCGTAGCGCGGGTGTGGTCGAGTTTTGTCACGGATTTGCAAATTGCGGTCGGCCCCTTTATGTCATGTGAAGCGCAATACGTGTGCACCGCACCCATGCAGTCCGATACCGGTTCAAAGGCTTTTCTTCCATCGACGGACGCCCACTGGAGCTGACCGTGCGCGACGTTCACCGTCACCGAATACGCGCCCGGCTGGAAGAAGCCGCCCCGCGCGTTTTCGCGCCGCTCGATATGCTTGCACCATGTGTCCATCGCAAACTTCGCAAGCTCGTCGGCGTAATCGTCGTCGTTGCCGTAATGATGAACCCTGTCGCTGTTGACGTATGCGTACAAATCCTCGAAACCCTCCCAGTTCGCCGTTACGGCGTCAAGCAGCTCGCGGCCGGTGACGCGCTTTTCGTCGAATACAAGCTGCTTTATCGCGGCAAGACCGTCGCCCGCCGTGCCGATACCGACGCCCTGAGGGCCGGTGAAGTTATATTTCGTTCCACCGGCCGTTATGTCCCTGCCGTTTTCGATACAGCCGTCCATGAGAACCGAGAGGAACGGAAGCGGGCGGAGCGCCTGGTGTGCGATATCGACCGCGTTAAGAAGGGCCGCCTGCCTGTCGCACCAATATTTCATCTGCCTGTCGTAGGCTTCAAGAACCTGGTCAAACGAAGTGAAGTCTGAGAGGCTGCCGGTCGCAAGACCGAGCCTTTCGCCGACGGCGCCGCATTTTTCCCACCTCGGACAGCCATTGCCGCAGTTATAACAACGGCCGTCGTTTATCGCAAGTTCAAGCACGCGTGCGATGTTCATGTGACCGCAGTCCTTCCAGCCGTATGCCTTGCCGGAAGGATCGGGCTCGACGCATCCGACTACCTGATATTCGCGCGCGTCCGCCAGGTCAACGTTTGACGACAGCATACCCGGTATCGCGACTTCGTCGTTGAATATCTTCGGCTCGCCTGTACCAAGGCGAATAAGGTTCACGGTTTTGGTTTTAAGTTCAGGGGGCGTGTTCGCGTGCAGCCTCACCGCAAGCCACGGGCATGGGATGCGCACATGGGCGTGGGCGTCAAGCGCCATGAACGTAAGTTCGTTCGTGCCGTCCGACCCGTCTTTCCTTATTCCGCCGACGGTGAGCGCAGGCCCGCCTATGCCTCCATTGCCGAAGGTCTTGATCAGCACATGGTTTCGCAGCTTGTTGAGATCCCAGATTTTTATATAGAAATTCTCGATAAGCTCCTGCATAAACTCGCGCGAGGCCGTTCCTGTTTCGATGTCGCACAGGTAAAACGGGTACATGTACTGGTCGAAGCGCCCGTAGGAAACGGAGTGCCCGTTACATTCGATGTGTATGATCGTGTTCGCGAGGTTTACCAGTTGTATCGCTTCCCAGAATGTACGCGGCGGATTTTCGGATATCCAACGGCAGTTTGCAGCAATCTCGCCCAACTCCCGTGCGCGAACGGCGTCCTGCTCCTCTGCCGACGTTTCTTCGGCGAGCGCGGCGTAACGGAGGATATGGCGGGAAGCGGCTTCGGTCGTGATTAACGCGGCTTTATAAAACACGCTCTTTTTTATATCTTCCGGATCGGCTATGGAAAGTTTGGCTATATTTTCTTCGATAAGCGCGCGGATGCCGCCGAAACCGAGCCTGAACAGCCTTTCGTAATCAAGCCCCAGATGGCCCGCGCCGCAGAATATATAAGCGTCGGCGAAAAACACGCCCTTGCCCTCGTGAGAACCCTTGAGAATATCATCGTCGAGCATGGCGCAGGTCATGTCCGGTACGGTGTTTCCTTCCCAGAAATCGCGGAGTTTTTCGAGCCTTTCCTGCGTATCTTTTGTGAAACTGAAATAATCATGCGTGCGCTTTTCGCTGTAATCCATAAGCCCGTCGCGCATTTCATCGACAACCCAGTTGAAGCCGAATTCGGGATGCACGGGCGCGCCTTTTTTCTCGCAGCCGAGGCAGCCCACTATCAGTTCATGAGGAAAAATGAAAATCGGCGTCTTGTCGAGGACGTTCGCTATCCCGTAGGCGCACTTCAAAATCTGCGGCGCGCCCTGATGCAGCCTGTAAGCTTCCGTAACAAGCTCCGCCCTGTCGGGTGAAACGAAGCCGTTCGTCGTCTTGGGCGTTATGGCAAGGATTTTGTTTATCCTCTCGAATGGCGACGGGGTCGGCGTATTACCGGAAATGCCGACGCCCCAGTTTTTGTCGAGCGGTTCGACGGCAAGCGGGTTGGTGTCGATCGCATGCGCGTTCTTATATGTATCGCGGCATGACGTAATATTGTCCTCATCGGCAAGGTTTTTTTGGCTCATTTTTACAATTTCCTCAATTCACAGGAACGTTTAAGTACGCCGCGTCAAGGATTTTTTTTGGCAGCCGTACCGCCTGACAGTTTCCCCACTTTTGCATACTTGTAACCATAATCATCAACTCCGTAGCTGTTATTGTACTATGTGTCCGAACCTGTCAAGGCGTAATCTTTTCATCCGCATATTCTTGTGGAACCTCTTTTTGCCTTGTTGTGTCACCAAGATGTTTCAGTTTCCCTTCGCAACCCGCCAACCCATCGCATATCTCGCGTAGACTGTGCGCATGGCCAAGCTGACAGAAAAGCAACGAAATA
>Ga0082212_10004678_pt1 | contig 18892 bp, 16 predicted proteins | sample TergutNt197P3_FD_71548 | JGI IMG/M metagenome (GOLD analysis project Ga0082212, IMG submission 71548) | Neocapritermes taracua P3 segment gut microbial communities from Petit-Saut dam, French Guiana - Nt197 P3 | ecosystem: Host-associated > Arthropoda: Insects > Digestive system > Gut ...
TAAGTCAAAGGCTGTTATTCCTTCTTTTATACAAGCGTCAAGGTATACCGCGAGTTTGGCGGCGTCCATTTGTTCCTCGCGCACAAGACTCCCAAATCCCTGCGCTACGCGGGATATCTCAGGACCTTCTTTATGCAGTTTTATCATCGGCAAAGCCATATCACACACCTCCGGTTTTATGTTTGTCAGCTAATACAGAGCTTTTTCTTTTCACTTTAAACCCGAACATCCGCCTGACAACCGGAGTTCGCCTGCAAATTTCATAAGTGCCGAAGGTCAGCAAAACCGACGACACAAATATTACCGGAAGCTGAACCGCGGTATTTTTTGTGAGTTTAAATACGAAGTAAGCCGCGACGACGATCCACGACTGATGAAAGAAGTATATGCCGAAAGAAGACTCCGACAGATAGGCGGATATTTTTCCTCCGAAATCCAGATAACGGCGTCCCAATCCCAAAAGCGCGAGCACCGAAAGCCAGGAAGCGGTTTCAAAAAACTCGCCGTCGGTGATAAACACTACACGAGCCGCGTCGGCAAAAAACAAGACCAACAGACAAAATCTGTATTTTTCGAGTTTTTCGAGCAGCTTCTCATTTGTCAAAAAGAAATATCCCAACAAAAAATACGCCATATCCTCGGTAGGGCTCTTTCCTCCGATTTTCAGTATACTCCCTATACATGGCGCAAGTCCCATCAGAACAACAAGAATCAACGGTAGTTTTTCACCCAGGGTACCCTTACCTTTTTCGTTATACCAATTCATAAAAGGAAGACAGATCACGGATATGACAAACAGAAAAAGCAGGAACCACAGATGCCCGGTCGTCCAAGCTCCGTCATATCCGGTCAGATCGGTAAATTTCGTGAAATAATCAAAATAACCGGCGTGATGGTTAAAATAAATTCCGGCGATATATGATTGTACCGGAACAATTAACAGCATACCGAAAACCAACGGCAGCAGCAGTTTGTTCACACGTTCTTTCACATATTCTCCAGCGCTCCGTCTTTCCAGCGCATATCTCGAACTCATGCCGGCGAGCGTGAAAAGCAGCGGCATCATCCAAAAATTGCATATCCCGTTAAATACGCGCGGAAAAAACAATTCCTGACCGTGTATATACCAGCTTTCCCCCCAGTTGTTGTATATCATAAAGACATGGAACGGGAAAAGCATCAATATAGTCAATGACCGAAGATTATCAACATAACGTTTTCTGTGTGTTAAGGTATTCATCAGCAATACACTCTAAAGCCAGATACGATCGCGGCTTTGCCAGAAATCCCATTCATCGGTATCCTGCCAGACCCTGCCTCCGCTGCCTGCGGCGAGGTGTTCTTTCAGCCACTCGTCGTTGAGCGCGAGGATTCCCAGACCCGGGTCGTCGGTAACGCTGATGAAACCGTCTTGCACCAAAGGATTATCACGGGTTACGACCATGTCGGAATAATCTTTGTAGTCATGGTGATGAAACTCCTGCGCGTAAAAGTTCTCGGTAGCCGCCGCGACATTCATCGCCGCCATAGCGGCTACAGCGGTTTCGTTCATATGAATTATCATCTGTATTCCATATTCCTGAGCCATATCACCGACCTTCTTACATTCGTAAATTCCTCCGACGCTGATGACGTCCGGATGAACGATTCTTACGGAACGCTTTTCAAAAAGCTCCCTGTAATTCTCTTTTAAATATATATCCTCTCCGGTGCAAACGGGCGTATATGTAGCCCTTTGTATCTCCGCGAGGTCATCTGCCTGCATCCACGGAACCATATCTTCCAACCACGCGAGATTATACTTTTCCAGCCTCTCAGCAAGCCTGATACACGAGCCGACGCTGATGGGTCCGAAATGATCGGTCGCCAGAGGGACCTGCATTCCGATTATATCCCTGACCTGCTTTACATAATCCTCCATTATGTCTAGTCCCAAGTCGGTAAGATGTATCCCTCGCTGATTTCCCGGAACACATTCCCTGAAAGTACGGTCGTTGCGCTGTTTTATGAGATTATATCGTTCTTCCTTACTCAGTGCTTTATCATGCAGCAGCCTATGTACGCAAGTACCGTCAGCTTCCTGCATTTCCAACTTCATATGGTCGGCGGGATATGTAGCGGCGCCGTCGACTCCGAAACAGAGTTCATTGGCTGAGAGATCCATCTTGACGATGTTGTACCCTCCGGTTTCTATGCGGCTTTTTAAAGCCCTGCCCATCGCGGCGCCATCGTGTTTTCCGTGTATGTCGGTATCACAGTATATACGGATCTTTTCGCGAAAACGCCCGCCCAGCATCCTCCAAACCGGGATCCCGTATGCCTTGCCTGCCAGATCCCACAACGCCACTTCAATCCCGCTGACTCCCCCTCCCTGATGAGAGTGCCATCCGAACTGTTTGATTCTGCGGAATAGTCTGTCGACGTCACAGGGGTTTTCACCGATAATGAGGCGTTTGAGCATTACCGCGTACATTCCTCCGCAGCTTTCGCGCACCTGTCCGTAACCTTCGAGTCCCTGATTAGTAAGGAGTTTTATAACAGCGGTATTATAAGGCGGTCCGACATCGCAAATCTTCATGTCGGTTATTCTAAGTTCCGACGGTTTTGACGCGGTCTTGACATGTTCGAGCAGCTCCTGATATTTTTCGGTACTCATATGTTAACCTCGGTTTTCTATTTGTTTTATCCTGGTTGACTTTCACTATTCCTAAATATAATATACAATTACTTCAACGTAAAGCTGTTTTATCATCTTCCGAAAGAAAAAAGGAGTTTTGTATGAAATTTAACTGCAAAGAAGATATTGTCCAGCTCACCCCTTTGTGGAAGGGTGAACGTTCGGAGGACGGACGTCCTAAGGTCAGCGATGAAATATTAGAGCGTATACGCAAAACAACCATTGAAGAGATGTGGTCGCCGCTTGTTCGTTTGGGTTATGATTATCAGCATGTGACCGGGCTTTTGCGCTCAAATCCGGATATACCCGCTGTCGTCGGGCGCGCCGTCACCGCGCAGTACATGCCTACCCGCCCCGATTTAGCCGGGTACCTGATGAAATACGGGCACGAGGAGGAAGGCCGTATAGGCAACTTCAACCAGTGGCCGTTGGAAGATCTTCAAAAAGACGATTTTATAATAATTGATATGTATGATAAGGTCCGCGACGGATGCGCATGGGGTGGAAATTTAACCACTCTTATCGCCGCAAAAACAGGATGCGGTGCTATGACTTGGGGCGGAGTTCGGGATATAGATCAAATCTCCGGGATCAAAAACGCACAGTTTTTCTTCCGCGGTACCGACCCGACCCCCTTCCGCGAAACAATTCTGACCGGTATAAACGTACCTATAAACATAGGTATGGCGGTCGCTATGCCCGGAGACGTCGTACTCGGAACCGAAGGCGGAGTTATCTTCATTCCTCCGCACCTTGCCGAATACTGCATCGATGACGCCGAAAAGACTCATGTTCGCGATATATTCGGATTTATCAGGCTGCACGAAGGTAAATTCACCGCGGCTCAGGTCGACACCGCGTGGGAACCTTCTATGTGGGAGGACTTCTGCGAATGGTTCCCGAACGCGCCTGAGTCTCAGGAATACCGCCATCTTGATTTCTCGGCGGAACTCGAAAACGCGCGCAAAGGTCTGACCCTTGATCATGTAGACCCCCACACCGATACCCAGGGATAGATATTTTGGGCACGCGGCGATACACACAAATACAATTAAAAACCTCCGGGAGGAATTTAAGTGAAAAGAATACTCTCAATACTGCTTATAATCGTAATTCTGTTCAGTTTTACTGCCTGCGGCGGCAAGAACGATGCGGACGGCGATGACCAATCATCCGCAGAACCGGCCGCTTCGACAGACACGACCCCCGCGTCTCCCGCGAGAGAGGAGCCGGAAAACCCGGCACCCGATCCTGTAGACGACGGCAGGATCAATGCGGGGAACATCAGCGCGGTGTGTCCTGAAGGCTGGGATAGTTTTCCCGTAATGGACGAGGATAACGACGACGAAATCGACCCGAACGAGTTGAAGTTCTATAAAGGCGTTACCGAAGACGATCTTAGGGACTTACAGCCGAGTATCGCCATAAGCTACGATAACAAAGGACCGGTAGGCGCCAATAAGGATTTCCTTGAAGGTGAGGATATAGAACCGCTGGAGATCGGCGGACGCTCCTGGGAGGGTTTTACATTCGAATGGGCGGGCGATTCGCTGGTCAAGCTCTTTACCGATGAAGGCGGAAAAAAGATATATCTCACGGTATGGCTCGTGGTCAGAAAGGATCAACCCATTACGTTGAATGACTCCGACCTGCTGGAGATCATCGCCAGCATCCGGACGGAGAACTGATAATTATAGCAATATCAAATCATAAAAGATTATTATCAATACTTCTTGTTTATCTTATTGCCTGCCAGCTTATCTGTCTGTTACTTAAAGATCGGAATGTTGGTTAGTTGTTCAATCGCAAGGACAGGGATCAGGGGTTAGCGTTCAGTGAAGGGTCAAGACATAGGTAAGCAGCACCCGTCTTTGCGAGCGAATCCCAAAAGGACAGTGAACAGGGGTCAATGGTCAGACTGATGACAACCATCCCGACGCTTCGCGGTGCGCGTTATGCAAATGTCCGGTGGACATTTGATCGCAGACCCGCCTTAGCGGGTCACTCCAGAGAGGGGATAACCACCCCGCCCTACGTGTTGCGCGTTATGCAAATGTCCGGTGGACATTTGATCGCAGACCCGCTTTAGCGGGTCACTCCCGAGAGGGGATAACCACCCCGCCCTACGGGCACCCCTCCCGAGAGGGGAATAATGACGCCCTTGACCTTACTGATTCCTGATCCCTGACCGCTGACCCCTGCGACAGCTGGTTTAAATATTCATCGCTGATGGATTTAACTATGAGTGTATCGAAAGCTGATACGATGTGTCGGCGATTCGCCGCCGGAAGCGCGAGATGTTAAGCAGAGTGTGGATTTCTGCCAACTGCTCAAACAAAAGGCATCAGTATAAATAATATCTGTGGAAAGGAGATGTAAGACGTGATATATACTATAGAAGAATTAAGCCGGCGGATCACTCCCGTTGCTCAAAAAATGATATCCCCACCGTGTACATCTTCGGTTCCTATGCCGCGGGGACGCCACCGATGACAGCTATGTGGATTTGTTGATTCAACGGAAAGGTTCTAAAATAGTCGGATGGATGATTGGCGCGGCATATGAAGACTTGAGTGCGTGTTTGGGAAAGACGCTCGACTTGGTAACTACTGAAACATTGGAGCAGGAAAGCACCAAAGAGCGAACGCCTTGGTTCGTTGAAAACCTGCTGAAAGAAAGGTTATTGATTTATACAAAGCAATGATCTTCAGTACATACAACATATTTTACATTACTGCAATGATATTGCATTATTTATGGAACGTTTTGGAGGTTATCAGAATTCATTAATGATAGAGCATACCACAGCGCCCTATCTATGTGCTTGTTGCAGATTGGTGAATTGGCCGGCGGGCTTTCAAACGAGTTGCGAGAGGAAACGAAAGAACGCATGCAATGGGGTTTGATTCGCGGTATGCGTAATTGGATTGCCCATTCATACAATGAAATGGATGACGAGATTATTTGGGATACAGTATCAATTAACATCCCGCTCCTTTTAAGATTCTGCAATGAAATCATCGAGCAGGAAAACAGTAAACCGCAGCAAATATTGAGTAACAATGATCGTGCTGTAGCGGAAACAGAAAAGACATCCGTTCATGAAGCAATTCGAGACGCTAACAAGTAGCGGCTTGAAAACCCGTAGACGCCGGTTAATAGAATCCTGGAAACAGAATAAAAAAGCCAAAACGCACCAAAAACTTTTTATAGACGCGGGCTTGGCTTATAGATATTTGCATGGGACGGTAACGCTAAGTTTAATATATCACATATCTCATATTTGCTGAAATAAGCGGCTTTGGTAGGAAAAACACTGTTATTTCTTTTTGTTCGCAGCATCTATAAATACTTCAGAATTGAATCTGTGAATATTATGGTTGCTTGACAACTCGATTAATTCACAATCGCCAATCAATTCGACAGCTCGCCTTGCCTGTTCATTTGAAGATGCTGCCATGAGTATGCCATCATCAGTGTACGCCTCATTCGCGTGTATGAAAATCGTCGGAACAGAAATGTCCCGCATCAGATTCTCATGGGCTATACCGTTATGCCATGAGTAATCACAGAAGTGTTCGCCAAACTGTAGATCGTATTGTCTTGTATACAGAAACATGAAGTTAACCGACTCCGGCATAAAGAAATATTGAACCGGCTTATCGGGATTCTTTTCGTAATACCACTGTGCATAGTTTGCAAGCCCGTTCATAGCAGACGGCATATACAGACGCCCCCACAGGCAGTTACGCATATAGTACGCTTCCCAGCACTCTGTTTGCTCGTAATGGATATACTCGTGCATGGGTTTATAAGTATCATGGTATGCAAAGCTGTTCTCAAAAAAATCTTTCTCTGTCGAGAATACAGGCGGGTCTTCCAACACGGCGCTCGTTACCAAGTCACCTCCATACGCGGCTATGTAAGCAGCTAACAGCCCGCCGGACGAATGACCTGATACAACGGTTTCCTTAGCGATAACATGATTGATAAACCAAATCAGATCATCACCATTTACATCAAGGTAGTATTTATCCTCATTATGTGTGGAACCGCCGTGTCCATAGCAGTCAACCGCGAAAACGTGCCAGCTCTTGCTCAACTCCGGCAGAACCCTTGTATAATCTTGCCATGCGCCTGTTTGTCCGTGTATCAGCAAAAGCGCCTTGCCGTTGGCAGGGCCTTCCGCATAGTTGATAACAGACTCATCATCAAGTGTGACTTGCTTCTCTGAAAACCCCGCTTTAATGGTTTTTGAATAATCTTCCTGCCAATAATGCGTACAGCGATAGACGTAGATACTGGCGGCGACTATAATAAGCGCGAGAATACTCAGCAGTACGATGAGCCACCTTCTTAGCTTTTTACGCTGACTGTTGCTCTTTTTCATTCGTCTTCACACGCATTAAGCGCGATACCTAAGGCGGCTTGATTCGCCATTCGTTCGATAACATCACTTGACACAAGCGCGATACCGGTTGTCCCAGGATTGGTGTCACCCAAAACAACCAAAGTATCTCCAGGCTTGAATCCAAACATATCCCTTGCCTTTTTCGGAATGACAATCTGCCCTCTTTCACCGATCTGAACAGTCCCGAATATGTGCTTTCCTTTAGGCGGCACAAAAACACCTTGTTTCATCTGATCAAAGTGGATTAAATCGTCCAGCGACACTTCATAAAAAACGGCGAGAGCGTCACAGTTAAGTATGTCAGGTGTGGATTCGCCTGCTTCCCATTTTGCCACCGCCTGTCTCGTAACGCCGATGGCTTCCGCTACCTTCTCTTGCGATAAATGTTTTTGCTTGCGCAGGCTGGTAAGGTTATAAGCAAGATTGCTTTCGTTTGTGTCATTCACATTTTTCACACCCTTCTGATGCCATTATACATGGCAAACAAAGAGTATCAACCAACTGAGCAAAACATTTTATGTTAGCTTTGGTTGCGTATCTCACGCAGAGCCGAAACAGGTGATTAGTATTAGCTTTTTCTGAAAGTGGCATGAATAAACCGCCGTACAATACGACGGCTTAAGCGCCAAATCCCGCGCTAAAATCTCTCAAAGAAAAATTTTAGCGCGGGCTTGACTTATAGATGGTGCGGACGACAGGATTTGAACCTGCACCCTCTCGGACTGGATTCTAAGTCCAGCGCGTATGCCAATTCCGCCACGTCCGCATAGTTATTTATTTTTAGGGTATAATGAAACTCCCGGATGATTTTTTAGCCGATTTGTTTATCTATTATATCATAATATCATATTTGTCAGTAAAGTATAACAGCGTTTTATACGGCGGAGTTAAACTTGAATAAAATATCTGTTTCGGTATAGACATTTCATGTTAATCTGTTACAATAAAATTTAGTTTATAATTTTATAACAAGGACCAGGAGGAAGATAATGAAAAAAGCGGTTAGATTGACCTTATGCGCGCTGTTATTAGTTCTGACGCTGCTGCTCAGCGGCTGTCTCAAGATGCATTTTGATATCGTCTGGAATGAGGACAATACCGGAACCATGAGCATAACCATGGGTTTACAAAAATCCGCGATGGAGATGATGGGTATTACGGAATCGGATATCCGAAGTCAGTTTAAGGACAGTATGCAGGAAGACAGTGATGACTATACGTTTAAGGATTACAGCGACAGCGAGTACACGGGTATCGTCGCGACCATGAAGATCGACGATATAACTAAAGGTACCGCGGGCGCTACCGATACGCTTAAGTTCAGCTGCATCGAGGACGGCAAGAAGAAAACCTACTCCATATCAGGTAACTTCAATGGTTCGGCCGCGCTGGGCGACAACGAAGATATCAGCGACGCCGGTATCACGCTTGACAGCGTCGATATGAAGATGTCGGTGGTCATGCCCGGAAATATTACCTCGCACAACGCCGATGAAAAACAAGGCAACAAGCTAGTATGGGATTTAACAAAATCGTCAATCCTTAAAATTGAGGCTACCAGCGAACTTTCCGGCCGCGGCGGCGGCGCGGGAGGAATCGGGAAAATATTGCTTTGGGTAGCTATTATCGCCGTGGTTTTAGGCGGCGGCGCGGCAGTATTCCTGATACTCTCACGCAAAAAGAAAGCGGCTCCTCCTCCCCCGTACGCCCAGGGTTACGCTCCTTATCAATCGCCCGCGGCGCCTCCTCCGGCAGCGCCGTACGGGTATACCGATACCTCCGCGCAGACACAGTATAGCCAACCTACTCCGCAGGCTTATGAGGCTCCCGCAGGGCAGGTTTACGGAGTTCCGGTAGTTACGCCTCCGGCAGCCCCAGTCTACGAAGTCCCTCCGGCAGCTCCGATCTATGAAGCTCCTCCTGCAGCCCCGGTCTACGAAGCCCCTCCGGCTGCCCCGGTCTACGAAGCCCCTCCGGCAGCCCCGGTTTACGAAGCCCCTCCGGTAGCCCCGGTTTACGAAGCTCCTCCGGCTGCTCCGGTTTATGAGGCTCCTCCGGCAGCCCCGGTCTACGAAGCTCCTCCGGCGGCCCCGGTTTATGAAGCGCCTCCTGCAGCTCCGGTCTATGAGGCTCCTCCGGTCGTTTCTGTCAGCGCGTTTGTTTGTGCTAACTGCGGCGCGGCTATCCCTGAAGGCGCGAAGTTCTGTGTGCTTTGCGGCGGCGCCGCGGTTGCCGCGGCTCAACAAGCTCCTGTCTTAACGCAGTGTCCGAACTGCGGTGTTGCTCTCGCTCCGGGCGCGAAGTTCTGCACCTCCTGCGGGTATATGATTCAAAATTAGATAACTGTTGCAAGGCGCGATAATTTAAATTGTGTTAATATTCGAACATCAGCCGTCGGGGTTCCGACGGCTGATAATTTCATCGTTTTTAGTAAGATATTACTATTTTCCTCGCAAATATAATAATTATTATGTAATATTTGACTGAAATTCCATTATGATTACATTTTGTCACTTGTAATGCGGTCTAAAGAATAGTATAATGTCCAAATCAAATTTATATTTGACTTGTAACCCTAAATATTTTCATGGAGGTAAAAGAATGTTCTCAAAGAAAAAAAGAATTATCGCACTCTCTATCGCGCTGCTCATGTCGCTGACGTTACTTGCGGCCTGCGGTAGCAAGGACAGCGGCTCAACCACCCCTCCCCCGGCTTCATCCGGGAGCAGCAGCAGTTCTTCGTCCACACCGGAGGCATCGTCCGGCGGGGATAATATCCTGCGTTTCGGGACCACCGGCGTTGCGGGAAACTTCAACCCGATTATGGCAAACAATGTATATGACGCGTATGTCATGGATCTCGTATTTGACTTTTTAGTCAAGAACGACGCAAAGGGTGAGTACAAAGGAGACATAGCCGACTTCACAATCTCGGACGACTTCTTGACCTATACCTTTAAACTCAAAGACGGCATTACCTTCAGCGACGGAACTCCCATGACGTCAGCAGACGTGGAGTTCACCTACAAGACCATCGCTCATCCCGATTACAACGGTCCGCGCGGTTACGCGGTCGCCGATCTGGTGGGTTATGAAGAGTATCACGCCGGAGAGACCGATGTTTTTGAGGGAATCAAGGTCATCGACGGCAAGACCGTTTCCTTCACATTCGGCGACGGTTTGGCAAGCCCTGCTAACATAGAGTGTTTTGTTTACGGCATCATGCCGATACATTACTACGATTTCAATTCCTGGGATGATTTCCTCGATCTATTGCAGGTTCCGTTAGGTTCCGGCAAATTCGTTTTCAACGATTTCCGCCTGAAAGAGTATGTTATGCTCGATGTAAATACAAATTACTGGGATACTGCTAAAACCCCGAAAATCGACGGCATTCTAATGTCGGAGATTCCCGAAGAGAGCCTTATGGACGCTTTCTCGACCGGACAGCTTGACCTCGCGCAGCCGCAGACCAATTTAGACAACTACAACGGATATAACGCCATGGAAGGCGTTGTGCTCAATCCCAGAATGGGCAACGGTTACACCTATCTTTGCTTTAATACCGTAAGAGCGACCGTCAACGACGTCAAGGTCCGCCAAGCGCTCATGTACGCGTTGGACCGCAAGTCGTTTATAGAAGCAGTCTACGGACCGTTGGCTTCGGTCGGTCTCGCCCCAATATCGCCGGTATCCTGGGCGTTCCCGGATTCCGGACTCAATGACTATGCCTTCAACATGGCTAAAGCCGCAGAGTTGATGGATGAAGCCGGATGGACCAAAGGAAGCGACGGTATTCTGCAGAAGAACGGCGTCAGAATGTCGCTCATCTGGCTCGTTTACACCGACGTCGAGTGGCCCGGCCGTCTTGCCGAAATGGCATATGACAGCTGGAGGGATCTCGGAGTTGAGTTGGATATACAACTTTATGACTTTGATACCGTTATCGAGCGCACCATGGACGCTCCGCTTGAAGACAGGGATTTCGATATCTATACAATGGGCTGGTCTCTTAGTATTGACCCCGATCCGACCGGAGCTCTGTTTGATTATGACGCGTATGTAGTGGGCGGATTCAACGCCTCGGGCTATTTTAATCAGGAGTCTCAGGATCTCATCAGAGACGGCAAGACCGAATTCGATCAGGCAAAACGCGCCGCTATTTACAAAAAATGGGCGCTGCTTGTGAATGAGGAGATCCCGACTATCGTGGTCGCTTACCGCAATGAGATTTGGGTCTACAACGAGCGTGTCAATAATATGATAATCACTCCGTATGAAGACTGGACTATGTGTATTTCGGATGTAGTCCTCGACTGACAATCTTAATAAACCGTAATTTACAAACAGCGGAAACGTCTGTCCAGGCGTTTCCGCTGTTTTTGTTATTCACAGTGGGTTTTATATTATAAAAAATAATATATAAATATTGTATTTTCGTTTTGCAACACGCGCGGCTTTCTGTTATAATGTTCAAATAAAATTTGATTGATGAATATCTGTTTTCAGAGATCGTGAAAACGAGGGTTTTATGCGAAACTATATTATCAGAAGGTTACTGCAGATAATCCCGGTTTTTTTGGGGATTCTCATCCTGCTTTTTCTCTTGATCGAGCTAAGCCCTGGAGGACCCACATCCAGCTATATCGATCCTAAAATGAGGCCGGCGCAGAAGGCGGAACTCGCCGAAAAACTCGGTCTGAACGATCCTTTACCGACCCGTTTTTACAAATGGTCGACAAACGCCCTAAAGGGCGATTTCGGCAGATCTTTTAAATATAACAAACCGGTTACCAGCGTGATAAAACCCATGATCGGTCCTACCCTCGCATTAAGCTCGCTTTCGCTGATTATTGCCATGCTCATAGGGATTCCCGCGGGGATAATCGGCGCGACAAAGCAATACACATTGGCGGATAACTCGCTGACTGTTTTTTCTCTGATTGGCATCAGTATGCCGTCGTTTTTTTTCGGATTGATTCTTTTAAAAGTATTTTCGGTGGACTTGGGATGGTTTCCTTTGTTCGGGCTTACCGATCCGCTGTATAAAGCGCCGAACGCTTTTATGGCGCTGATGAATAAACTCTGGCATCTTACCCTTCCGGCTATAGTATTGGGACTGGGCTCAACGGCTACGTTTATGCGTTATACTCGTTCAAGTATGCTCGAGGTCATCAAGTCCGACTACATAAGGACCGCGAGGGCTAAGGGGCTCAGAGAAAAGGTGGTTATTTACCGTCACGCTTTCAGGAACGCCATTATCCCGATTATAACGCTGCTCGGGTTTTGGATTCCGTCGCTGCTTTCCGGAGCGCTGATCACCGAGAGCATATTCGGACTGCCGGGTATCGGTAAAATATCTTTGGACGCGGTAAGCTGGCGCGACTATCCCATTATTATAGCAATAAACACCATGCTTGCTTTGGTCACGCTCATCAGTACCATAATAGCTGATATACTATACGCGGTAGCCGACCCGCGCATCAGGTATGATTAGGGGGAAAAAAGTGGATCAGACTAACACATCAATAAATGATAATCCGAAAACAGAGCGTTCGTCTCTGGACAGAAGTTACTGGGGAAGCGTATTCTATCAGCTTCGCAAGAATAAGATGGCCATAATCAGCATGATAGTGCTGTTCCTGGTAGTCGCGTCTTGTATCATAATTCCTTTTCTTACGCCTTCGGACTATATAAAGACAGACACGGTTAATAAAGACCTTCCTCCGAGCATCAATCATCTGTTCGGAACCGACCAGTTAGGTCGGGACCTTTTCGTCCGCTTTTTCTATGCAGGACGTATTTCTCTGGGCATCGCGCTTATCGTGACCGTTCTCGAGTGTATCGTCGGGGTCATTTTAGGCGGTGTGGCAGGATATTACGGCAAGGCTGCCGACGCTATCATTATGCGGCTTTGCGAGATATTTATGAGCTTCCCTTTTCTCATGTTCTGTATAACGGTGGTCGGGTTGTTCGGAAACAGTCTTACGGCTTTGGTTTTAGTTTTGGTAATATTGAGCTGGCCGAGTATCGCGCGTATTGTCAGAGGACAGATACTCGCGCTCAGAGAGCTTGAGTACATGGAAGCGTGCGAAGCGTTGGGCATAAGTGATTTCCGAAGAATGTTCCGTCATCTGCTTCCGAATGTATTAGCTTATGTGATAGTGTACGCGACGCTCGGTATGGCGTCGGTCATACTTACAGAAACCGCGCTCTCATTCCTCGGTCTCGGCGTTTCTCCGCCGACGCCTACCTGGGGTAACTTAATTCAGGAAGCGCGAAATCCAATAATTCTCAGACAGCGCTGGTGGTACTGGATACCTCCGGGACTGGGTATCTCGATATCGGTCATGTGTTTCAATCTCGTCGGCGACGGTCTTCGGGACGCCATTGACCCTAAAATGAAACGTTAGGCGGTGAAGAATATGACCGGTTCCAACGACATACTGTTAAACGTTGAAAATTTAAAGACGTATTTTTACACCGCGAGCGGCGTTGTAAAGGCTGTCGACGAGTCAAGCTTTTTTGTGAGAAAAGGCGAGACGCTCGGTATTGTGGGCGAATCCGGCTGCGGCAAAAGCATATCCTGCATGTCTTTAACTCGTCTTGTGGAAACTCCTCCGGGAAGGTATGAAGGCGGCAGGATAACCTTCGACGGCAGAACGCTTCTCAACATAGACGGCGACGGGAGATTTCTCATTTCCGATAAAGAGATGCGGGACATACGCGGAAATGACATATCCTATATATTTCAGGAGCCGATGACCTCGCTCAATCCTGTTTTCAGAATAGGCGAACAGATTGGCGAACCGATGGTGGTTCACCGCGGCATGTCCAAAAAAGAAGCGCTTAAAGAAAGCATCCGATTACTCGAACTCGTGCATATCCCGAATCCCGAACGCGTCGCCGCCGACTATCCTTTCGCGCTTTCAGGCGGAATGCGTCAGCGGGCGATGATAGCGATGGCTTTGGCGTGTGAACCTAAACTGCTCATTGCCGACGAGCCGACGACCGCTCTTGACGTTACGATTCAAGCTCAGGTGCTAGATCTTATGAACGACCTGAAAGACAGAATCAACGCGTCTATCATATTTATTACGCACGACCTTGGCGTTATCGCCGAAATGAGCGATCGGGTTGTCGTCATGTACGCGGGCAAGGTAGTCGAGACCTCTCCGGTCGGCGAGTTGTTCACGGCTCCGAAACATCCTTACACGCAGGGGCTTATCGCTTCAAAACCCGATATGAGCACCGCTTCAGGAAGACTGCACGTCATCCCGGGAAACGTACCTGATCTTACCAGGATTCCGGAAGGGTGTCCTTTCAATCCACGGTGCCCCAAAGCTTCAGAAGGATGTAAAAAGGGATTCCCTCCAAAAAGCAGGGTTTCAGATGAACACAGCGTTTTCTGCTGGGAATACAAAGGGGAGGAAAACGCGGAATGATCAACAAAAAATCTGAGCAGGATAAGATTCTCTTAGAAGTTAAAAATCTGAAAAAATATTTTCCGATAAGCGCCGGAGTTTTTAAAAAGACCGTCGGCAACGTCAAAGCCGTAGACGACATTTCTTTCAAAATAAAGCGCGGCAAAACCATGGGTTTAGTCGGCGAGTCGGGCTGCGGCAAGTCCACGACCGGGCGGGTGCTGTTAAGACTGCTTGAGGCAACCGAAGGCGAAGTGTTTTTCGACGGCGAGGATGTTCTCAAAAAAGGAAAAAAAGATCTTCACTCGCTTCGAACTAAAATGCAGATAATCTTTCAGGATCCTTACAGCTCGCTCAATCCGAGATTACCGGTCCGGGAAATCGTCGGCGAAGCTATGCTGCAGCACAAAATCGTCGCCAATAAAAAAGAAATGAGCCGGCGCGTGATAGAAATAATAGATAAATGCGGGCTTTTCCCGGAGCAGGCGTCCCGTTATCCGCATCAGTTCTCCGGAGGTCAGCGGCAGCGCATCTGCATTGCGCGGGCTCTCGCGGTCAACCCGGAGTTCGTCGTTTGCGACGAGGCTGTATCCGCGCTGGATGTGTCAATCCAGTCTCAAATCATCAATCTGCTTTGTGATATGCAGGACGAAATGGGTCTTACCTATCTTTTTATATCTCACGATTTATCGGTAGTTAAGTTCATAAGCGACGAGGTAGGCGTCATGTACCTCGGTCAGATAGTGGAATACGGAGATAAAAAAGAGATCTTCGATAACCCTCTTCATCCCTACACCGAAGCTCTTTTGTCCGCCGCCCCCTCTTTCGATCCGAATGCCCGCACCGGAAAAACGCGGATCATTATGGAGGGCGACGTTCCGTCCCCCGCCAACCCGCCGTCCGGATGCCGTTTTCACACCAGATGTCCGTACGCCAAGGATATCTGCGGCAGTGTTATTCCGGATAATAAAGAAATAACAGAAGGTCATTTTGTAATGTGCCACAAGGTGCACGGACTTATATAACAATGTATAACAATCGCCGCGTACAAGAAGATCTTGAACGGATCCGCAGAGCCAATCAACCGTCCGAAAGGTTGCGGGAAACTGAAGAAATACCTCAAAAGAGGAATGACGCTAAATCTGCCGCAATGCGGCTGACTTTTAAAGATATATTAGCGATGACCATCGCCGTTCTGAGTCTCGTCTTGCCTTACGTGTTCTTGATCGGCGGCGCGGCGGTACTGTTTATGTTTCTGTTTTTACGTTAATCTCCCGGAGGATTATATGGACCGGTTGAATAGGTTTGAGAGAAAACATCCCGGATTCGGTATTCCGAATCTGATGATATATATCGTCGCCTCTATGCTCTTTATATATATCTTTGACAGCGCCGCGGCGGCGTCCGGCCGCAGTCTCAGCCAACTGCTCTTTTTCTATTGGCCGCTGATTCTCGAGGGGCAGGTCTGGAGGATAATAACCTTCGCGCTGCTTCCTCCGAATACCTCGCTGATTTTTATTATTTTCGCGCTGTACTTCAGCTACATGATAGGTTCCGCTCTGGAAAACGAATGGGGAACCTGCACATTCACGATATACTATTTTATCGGTATTTTAGGCAGCATTGCCGCCGGAATAATTACCGGAGCGGCTTATAACACTTATCTTAATCTTTCGCTGTTCTTCGCTTTTGCCATCCTGTTTCCCGACTTTCAGATCATGCTGTTTTTTATTCTTCCAATAAAGGTAAAATACATCGCGTATTTAGACGCCATGTACTTTATCGTATCTCTTATTCTCGGAAGCTGGGCTGAACGCGCAGCTATTTTAGCTTCGCTGATCAACCTTTTTATTTTCTTTTCCGGCACCTTCATAAAAAATCTGAAACGCCGCGGACAATACCGCAGAACGCGGAAAAATTTCCGTCGTCAAATCAGATAAGCCGCCATATAACCGTCTGCTCGTTTTCATATACGACCGGCAAATCCAGCTCAAGAGCGGGATACTGCCATTTACTCTGCAGGATATACTCCACGCCGGACTGTTTTAGTAGTATCAACGCGCTGTCCGAAGCTTGCTCAAAAACAGACCGCAATATGTCAACCCTTCGCATAATTTCATCATAGTCGGGCGAGAGTTCGTCATACGACGTTATGTAGATATATCCCTCGAGAAAGAAAACCCGTTCGCTGAATGCCGAACCGTACATATATTTGCTGTTGGTAAGCACGCTGCCGGACGCGATTATTGCGTCACTTCGGGTATTCTCTTTTATCCAGAGCAGCGCTTGATATTCAGGTTCGGTTATCATATCGCCGCGTTTATAGTCCACAGCCATAAGTTTGTATTCGTCGTCCACCCTCGCGGCTGAGCCTTCCGAGTATTTTCCCGCCATATAGATATTCTGTTCAAAAAATGATATGGACGGCAAAACGGATACAGCCGAACATACAATACACAGCGCCGTAATTACAAAGAGAAATGTTTTTTTATGTTTTGCATCTTTTTCCCAAACCGACGAAAAGACATAGCTTATACCCATGACCGCGAAAGGATAGCCGGCGAGCATAAAATATATCTCGCTTGCTCCGTATTGGTGGGTCAGATTCGTCAGCAGTACCCCGCATAGCGCCGCTCCGAGGGCGAATTCCGCAAAAGGATTATCCTTCTTAAAATTAAATACAATATATACGAGCAGTAAAACGATACCCAGCGCCGCGAAACAACCGCTCACAATCTGGTATGCCGCGACTGCTTTGAATATTCCGTCTGATCCGGAAATAAAACCGTTTGCCCAGGTGTCCCGCACAAACCGGCCTGGATACCAAACCACCTGACCGGCGGCGTTAATGCCGTATATTAAAAAATAGATCAGCACAAAACCGCACAGCATAAAACCGCCGCGAAGCAGCACCGGAATCGGTTTTTCCCTTTTTATCAGCATCATAAGCAGCGAAAACCCGAACCCTGCGAGTATGACCGCCGCCAGGGGGCCCTTGGCGGCGGTCGCTAACGCAAGAGCGGCAGATGAAAGCAGAAAATGTTTTGAAAATACTCTCTCTTTGTCCCGCGCGGCGTCGATAAAGAATATCACCGACACTGCCGAGAGTCCCAGCGCGAGCGAGAAACCGAGCGTGTCCCGGTACATATAGTATAAAAACGGATTCTCGTATGGTTTCAGCAAAAATAACGCTGCGAAGGTCAACGGCAGGAATATATTGCGCGAGGTAATTTTTTTTGTAAGCGCCATTAACGACATTACTGCGTACGGAGTAAAAACCGTCAGCGAGTATCTTGTAATCAAATCAAAATCGGTAAAACCCGTCACCGACTTCATCACCGCCAAAAAAGAAAAGCTCAGCGCGTGGTATCTGTAGGGGATGGCGTAAGCTTTTATATCGGTAAACGGAAAACCCCGAAAGGCGGACTCCACAAGCCCAACGGAGTTCAATAGGTCGACATGGTATTCTCTCGGTCCGGTAATATCAGGAGTGAGGTTTCCCGCGGTGAGCGAGAGCGTCACAATAAAAAGCGCGGCGGCGGAAAGTGCGAGGGATATGGCTAATTCTCCCTTATCGGCGGTAAATTCAAGTTTTTTCTTTGCGGATATCCGCAACCCCGCCGCTCCGGACACCGCCATAATAATCGGTATTATGAAAAATAAATCCTGAAGTCCGGTAAGCGAAAAGCATAGGTAGAGCAGGAACTGCAAGCCGAAGCTGAAGGTTACGGAGCAAACCGCTGAAATCAGCGGCGTTTGTTTTATTTCAAACAACCTGACCAACGCTATTCCCGGAAGTAAAAACACGGCAAGGAATAATATAAACTTTACCGAGTCAAGGACAGGGGCGCGCAGCAAGCTACTGTTGACAATAATATAAAGCAAACCTGCCGAGGTCCCGATGACCGCGGCGTTCAGACGCATATTTCTTTTAAACGCCGGAATCATACGCCTTCCCTCTCCAATGCTTCGGCGGCTTTTAAAAACGCATATCTGGATGATATAAGGTTCAGCCCGCCTTGGATATACGCGTAATAGGGGGCCTCAAACGGAGCGTCCGCGGAGATTTCAATGGAAGATCCTGCCGTGAAGGCTCCCGAAGCCATAATTACCTTGTTTTTATATCCCGGCATTCGGGACGCTTCCGGTACGGCATAGCTGTCGACCGGCGAGGAGGATTGCAGCGCGCGGCAAAGCAGTTCAAGATTACGCGCGCTGTTCATTTTTACCGTGGTCACAATATCATCTCTTTCTTCCTCAAGCCCGGGAGCCGTTTCAAATCCCAGCTTTTCAAATAAAGCGGAGGCGTAAACCGCGCTTTTAAGAGCTTCGGCGACTACCGACGGAGCCTTATACAAACCGAGAAAGAGGTTTCTGTAT
>Ga0082212_10004679_pt1 | contig 18890 bp, 18 predicted proteins | sample TergutNt197P3_FD_71548 | JGI IMG/M metagenome (GOLD analysis project Ga0082212, IMG submission 71548) | Neocapritermes taracua P3 segment gut microbial communities from Petit-Saut dam, French Guiana - Nt197 P3 | ecosystem: Host-associated > Arthropoda: Insects > Digestive system > Gut ...
TGAAAGTTGAATGTTGAAAATTAAAAATTCTGAATTTCTTTGCGTTCATTTATGGTAAAAAGATAACGGTGTAGGGGGTGTTGTTAATATGCAGAAAATCAGTAGAGACGGATAATTATCCGTCTCTACGGTTATGAATTTTCAAAATTCGTTGTCAATAAAGTACGTGCAATTCAATACGTTAAATTGCAACCTCTTGATCATCTAAGACTATAGATATTTGTTTTTCCAATTCGGGAATTTTATTTAATACAACATCCCAAACGATTGCATAGTTAATACCCATATAGTCATGGATCAAACGGTCGCGCATTCCTGCCATATTTTTCCAACTGATGGTATGCCATTTAAGTTTAATATCGGCGGGAATTTTCTTGCAGGCTTCTCCTATTATTTCCAAACTGCGAACTAATGCTCGTTTCATTACCTCATTTTCTAATAATTGATCATTGGTCATGTTTGAGGTAACATTGAGGATAAACCGACATTCATCTAAAATATGACGCAAGTATGCTATCGCTTGTTTAGACATAATTTACTTCTTCTAAAATATGTTTCCCTATGTATGGACTTAATCCGTTGAGTGTAACAACTTCAATTTTTTCGTTGCTAAACAATTCTTCCAAATAGTAATGCAGGTTCATAAAATTGTCAAACGTTTCTTTTTCAGGTTCAAAATCAACTAAAATATCAATATCGCTTTGCGGTTGTTGTTCGTTTCGCACATACGAGCCGAACAATCCTATTCGATTGACACCAAATGTCGCCATTTGTTGCTTGTGTGTACTTATTACAGTTAATATATTATGCTTTGAAGTCATTACGAATGATTTTGCTGCAAAGGTAACGATTATTTATTTCATAAACACCGTTTCACACTGTCTAAATAGATTGTGTCGGGACAAAGGTCGGCTTCGTTTGCCCACTGTATGGAGCCAATAAACGGACGGACTGAGTTAAACATCGAAATATCCCGCAACTCTCTAAAAATGCCTCTGTCGAGATAGGGTTTCATATCTAAAATGCCCTCTTCGCCATTTGAAAACCACAAATGCAAGGTATAATCGCTTTCGGGCTTTACATCTTTAACTCTTGGATTGACTTTGTTGAGGGCTTTGCCGTTCATGATTGTTATTTTAAAGGGTCTATTTTGAAAATATTTTTCTCATTGGTTGCAAGTTCCCAATTTGCCATCAGGTCTTCTTCGTGCATAATAATCCACGCTTCTACCAGTTTGCTTTTCTTTTTAGGCAAATTCGTATTCTACCTTTGCCGGATTTCCTACCTGTTTTGAAGCATTTAATATTTCAACACCTACAATACGACCTTCGGCGGAATAATCCAATATTACACCTTTTTTATCTTCGTCGCTTTCAAAAACAGCATCATCGTTGATTGAAACATACAGAATGTCGACCTCTTTGTTATATTTTACTTTCATAATACTTTGATATTTTAGTAGTTTTATAAAGCGTTACTATCACATTAGGTTGTTTATCAATATTGACAAAAACACGCAGTAAAAACATCTGATTATCTTCTTTAACCAGTGATTGATAAATAACTATTGTCGGGTTTTCATTATCGGCAATTGTTTGGTCGGGTTTGGATACAACCATCAACACGGTTTCGTGATTTATACTGCGCCGTGACATTTGTTCGCGAGCATGTATTGAAAATTTAAAATCCATATTACGATTACCGATTATTCAACCCCGCAAAGATACAAACAATTATTCAATTATGAACCAAATTATATAATCACAAAATCGAGAACAAGTTTATTGCGAAACTTCGAGCATGCGCCGGATTGGAATGCTTGCTTTTTCAATTACTTCCTTAGGAAGAATAATTTCGGGCTGTTCGTATTTCAGGCAGATGTACAATTTATGAAGGCTGTTTAGTTTCATATACGAACAGTCGTTGCAGGCGCATGTTGAATCGGCCGAAGGTGCAGGGATAAATATTTTGTCGGGGCAGGCCTTTTTCATTTGGTGAAAAATTCCGTTTTCGGTGGCAACGATAAATTTTTTACGGTTACTTTTCTGCACATAGTTCAACAGCGAAGTGGTCGAACCAATATGTTTAGCCAGTAATAGTACCGGTCCTTTACATTCGGGATGGGCAATAAATTCAGCATCGCTGTGTTCATTTAACAGAGCAATTATCCTTTCCACCGAATATTGTTCATGAACCATACAGGCGCCATCCCATAAAACCATTTCACGCCCGGTAATGCTGTTTATGTAACTGCCGAGGTTTTTATCGGGGGCAAAAATTAATTTCTGACTCTGGGGGAAACTTTCAACAACAATTTTTGCGTTTGCCGAAGTGCAAACAATATCCGACATGGTTTTAAGCGCCGCTGTGGCGTTTATGTATGTTATAACTTTATGGTCGGGGTATTTTGTTTTAAATTCGGCAAATTTTTCAGCCGGAGCCGACTCGGCCAGCGAACAGCCTGCCTTTAAATCGGGAAGGATAATTTTTTTCGACGGATTAATGATTTTTGCTGTTTCAGCCATAAAATGAACGCCAACAAAAGCAATTATTTCGGCATTTGTTTTCGCAGCAGCCTGAGCGAGCCCTAAACTGTCGCCCACATAATCGGCAATGTCCTGTAGCTCGCTGTTAACATAAAAATGACTTAGTATAACAGCATTTTTTTCCCGTTTCAGGCGATTTATTTCGTCCGCTAATTTTATTTTCGGATCAACCGGTTCGTCAATAAAACCTTTTCCTTTCAGCATTCTGTTAATCATTTCCTGTTCCATTTTTTTCTGAATAATGCTTCTGTAAAATAAGTTAACGGCAAAAATATAAATTCATTAATGTTTTTTACATTGTTTTGTCTAAACAAATATTATTTGATTTGGGTTTTATTGCTATTTTATTTTCAGTTTCTTATTATATTTGAAGTTGTAATTTTGAAAAATATGTTTCAACCGGCAGAAAAAAATTTATACAGATTGTTGTCCGATGAAGAAATATCACGGATGAAAGCTCAGGGAAACACATCTTCTGATTGGTCGTCTGTTAAGGTTTCGCACGATTTTACCCCCGAAAATATTCAAAACAGTAAGTTTACAGGGCAAGTATATCTCGGCAGTTTTAACAAAACAGTTGAGCTGTATGGAGGAATAACATTAAACACCGGCATATATAATGCGTGGATTCATAACTGTACTGTCGGGAAAAATGTATTGATTAACAAGGTTCACGGTTACATTGCCAATTATATTATCGAAGATGATGTTTTGATTCACAATGTAAATACCATTGCTGTTGAAGGGGAAACAACGTTTGGCAACGGTATTCGGGTTGAGACAATTAACGAAGACGGTGGCCGCGAAATTCCGATATACGATCATCTTTCGGCCCATGTGGCATATATTATGGCTTTATACCGTCATCGTCCAAAATTGGTTTCTTCGCTGGTTGAAATGGTTGATGAGTACACACAGTGTGTAAAAAGCAGCATGGGAGTGATTGGCCGGTTTTCGCTGATAACCAATTCAAATTCAATACTAAACGTTAAAATTGGGCCGGCAACAAAAATAGACAGCGCGGAAAAGCTGAAAAACGGAAGCATCAACAGCACCGTTGAAGCACCTGTTGTAATTGGCGAAGGCGTAATTATGAGCGATTTTATCGTTTGTTCCGGAACACAAATAACCGATGCCGCACTGGTTTCAAACTGTTTTATCGGTCAGGGCTGTGTACTCGGCAAACATTATTCAGCGGTAAATTCGTTGTTTTTTGCTAATTGTCAGGGTTTTCACGGCGAGGCTTGTTCTATTTTTGCAGGCCCCTACACAGTAACCCACCATAAATCAACCTTGCTGATTGCCGGAATGTATTCGTTCCTGAATGCAGGGAGCGGCTCTAACCAAAGCAACCACTTGTATAAACTCGGCCCCATACATCAGGGAATTATGGAGCGCGGCGCTAAAACAACCAGCGATTCCTACATACTTTGGCCATCGAGGGTTGGCGCATTTACTTTAGTAATGGGACGTCATTACAAACACAGCGACACAACCGATTTCCCGTTTTCGTACTTAATTGAAAGAAACGATGAAAGCGTACTTGTACCGGCAATAAACCTGAAAAGTATAGGCACTGTGCGCGATTCACAAAAATGGCCAAGACGTGATAACCGTAAAGATTCAAACCTGCTCGACCTTATTAATTTTAATTTACTGAGCCCGTACACCATTCAAAAAATGATAAATGGACGGGAAAAATTACAAAATGCCAAAAAATCTTTTGAAGTAAAAAAGAAATGGTATGAATTGGAAAAAATGGTTGTTGAAAAAAATGCGCTTGAACGCGGCATACATTTGTATGAAATGGCCATTTGGAAATTTTTGGGAAATTCGCTCATCACCCGATTGCAGGGAAGAGAATACAAAAATAACCACGAAATTCGCAAAGCCATGGAAGTTGACACCTCTCTTGGCAAAGGCAGCTGGGTTGATCTTGTGGGTTTGATTTGTCCGTTTGAAGCGCTCAACAACCTGCTTAAATCTATTGAAAAAGGCGAAACAGCTGCGCTCGAAGAGGTAAACTCGGCATTAACAGCACTGCATAAAAACTATTATAATTACGAATGGACATGGGCGGTTGGCGTACTTGAAAAATTCACCGGAAAAACATTAGCCGAATTTACTGCGGAAGATGTAATCGCAGTGGTTGAAAAATGGAAAGAAAGTGTATTGGGTATAGATGGGTTTTTATATGAAGACGCTAAAAAAGAGTTTTCAATGTCAACAAAAACAGGCTTTGGAGTTGATGGGCAAAATGGCGCACTTGAACTCGATTTTATCAATGTGAGAGGAGAATTTGAAAAAAATGAGACGGTTAAAGCAATAAAACTGCACATGCAAACAAAAGAAAAATTAGGCAATGAGTTGATTGGCCGTATGAAAAAAACCATTGAAGCAAATGCAGATGTGAGTTAATATCTTATTTGAAACAATATTAAAGCTGAAATATGAAAGCATACGTTTTCCCCGGTCAGGGGGCACAATATCCGGGAATGGGAAAGGATTTGTACGAAAATTCGGCAGAAGCAAAGATATTATTCGATAAAGCGAATGAAATTCTTGGCTTTGATATTACCGATATCATGTTTAACGGTACAGTCGACGATTTAAAACAAACCAAAGTAACACAACCGGCAATTTTTTTGCATTCGGTTTTATTGGCAAAAACGATAAATGGCTTTGCCCCTGCCATGGTGGCCGGCCATTCTATGGGCGAGTTTTCGGCGCTTGTTGCCAACAAAACGCTAACTTTTGAAGATGGGCTGAAACTTGTTTTCAAGCGTGCCATGGCAATGCAAAAAGCCTGTAAAATTGAGCCGTCGACCATGGCGGCAATCGTTGGTTTAGACGATGAAACGGTTGAGGAGGTTTGCGCATCAATCAACGAAACGGTTGTTCCGGCAAATTACAACTGTCCGGGTCAACTTGTTATTTCAGGTTCGGAGGCCGGTATTGAAAAGGCCTGTGCCCTGCTTACCGAAAAAGGGGCAAAGCGGGCATTAAAGCTGATGGTAGGCGGCGCATTCCATTCGCCGTTTATGGAACCTGCCCGCGAAGAACTTGCTGAGGCTATTAACACAACAACTTTCAGCAAACCGATATGTCCGGTTTATCAAAATGTAAATGCCCAGCCTGTTTCCTGCCCTGAAGAAATAAAGAAAAACCTTATTGCCCAGCTTACGGCGCCGGTTAAATGGACACAAACAGTAAAAAATATGATTGCCGACGGCGCTGTGTCGTTTACCGAAATTGGCCCGGGAAAAGTTTTGCAGGGCCTGATAAAAAAAGTAGATAAAACAGCTGAAACATCGGGCATTGAGAATTTTGCAGGTTAATTTTTATTAATTGTTTTTGCCAATTTCACATAGTTCTGACATAACTTGGTGATGTAAAACATTGATTTTCAAATATGTTTTTTGTAAAGCATACATGTAATTGACGTAATTAATACCCCCTTTCAAATCTACCAATAATTGTTTTGTTATAAAGTTTTACAAATTAACTTAAATAATTGCCATATTTTCGTAAATATTAATTTGATTTTTTTGTTTTCATTGTTTTAAAAATACCCTCTGATTTACAGCTCTGTCCCCTCCCCAAACCGTTCGTTATCAGTTTTCATTATGCCGTTATAAAAACAAACGATTGTTTTTCTTTGGATTAGCCTTTCGCTGCCCCCTACCTTTGCCTCAGAAATTGTAAAAAAGCAATTCAAATAAAAATTACTTATTAATCTTTTAAATTTTTAAAACAATGAAAACAAACAAATTTTTCGCAATCGCAGCAGCGGCCCTCGTGATGGGCTTATCAAGCTGCATCAAAGAAAACGAGCTGGTTAATAACTCGAACGACGGAGGCGCTCAAACTTACATGGGCATTTCGTTCACAATTCCGGCAAGTAACCAAACCCGTGCAACCCACGACGTTAATGCGTCAGAAGCAGAAGCCGCATTTAAATTCGTGGACGTGTTTATTTACAATCCTTCTACGGGTATGCAAGTTCAACACGAACGCATTCCGTCTTCCTACTTTTCAGGTCCGAATCCGGGAACAAATTCCGACGACTGGACTTATGTCTCATCTACCAAGATTGCTACCACAACCGGTGCGAAGAAGGTTATCGTGGGTGTAAACCTTTCGTCTGACCTCTCTACCAAACTAAAAGGAGCGTCGCTGGGTGAATTCATCAATGTTTCACAAGCTGTAAACATTGAAGACGTTACAGGCGCAACCGATGGTTTTGCAATGTTCAGCACCGCCCCTGTGGACATTACATTAGTAAAAGATCCTGATTTCGGAGCGAAAGAAAACTATCCTACCATAAAGGTACAGCGCCTTGTGGCTAAAGTAACTGTTCAGAAGGACGAGAACATACAGATCATCGCTGCCGGTGCTGTAGAAAACTTGATGTTTGTGCTTAACAACACCAACAAAAAGACATTCTTCATTCAGCCTGTCGACAAGAAAGACCACAACTGGGCTACAACTCCTGCCGGAGACCTGTTGGACGGAAACAGTGATTATGTCAATGTTGATGCTCACAACGTAACGGTTAAAAATCTCAATCCGAAGTATGCTCTTGAGAACACTACTCAGGAGTATCTGATGGGTCAGATTACACGCGCCACAGTTCGCGCTACCTTTATTCCCGCTGAGATTAAAGAATACGCCGTAGGCGCGGACAAAGCAGGCGGCTACAAAGACGTGGATGTTACCGCTACAACTCCTGCCACTTTCTACTCAGTATCTTACAACATGGGTGCAAACAGGGCTTATTTCTTCGATGAAGCCGTAGCCGACGATTTTGCTGACGATAACGGTGCAAGTGTTGTAACTTATACCAATGGCTTATGTTACTGGGATATGTTCCTCAATCCGGATAATAATCCTGCCGGCTTACCCGACATGGGCGGCCCGTACGATGTATTTCGTAATGATTTCTATCGCTGTAACATTACCAAAATCATAGGCCCCGGGCGTGCAACTCCGGAAGTAACAGATCCTACCAAGCCTCCTACAGTACCTACCGATATTATGGTTGATATACAGATGCTATACTGGAATCCGATATTGAAGGATTACGTTCTTGAGCCGTAAATAAGTTCCGGCCGGTGTACGGATAAAATTTTACACCGAAACAACAGGTCGGAAGGGTTTTGCCGCCCTTCCGGTCACAAAACAAAAAACAAAAAAACAGGTTCAAGTTATTAATAAATAAAGCGATAGTCATGAAAACGATACAAAACATACTCCTTAAAATTGCGACACCGGTCGCCTGCATGCTGATGTTATTTTCATGTATAAAAGAGGATTTGTCGGACTGTCCGGCAGAGATAAGGGTTTATTTTACCCTTCCAACCGAGGGCGATGCTATCAATCCTGCCCATGTAGACAGAATGCACCTCTACGTTTTCGACCATGCGGGATACTACGTGGGCGAATACATAGATAACCGCATTACCAACTTTAGTACCGATTATTATATGGTATGTTCCGGACTTATACCCGGCAATTACCGTTTTATCGCTTGGGGCGGAAAGGACGAGCGCCACTATTCCACAGCTCCCGCGCCATTTGTCAAAGGTAAAACCACTTTCGATGAGGCGCTTCTGATGCTCGAACACCCCGGAAATCTCATTTCGACGGCTCCGCATCATATTTTTCATGCCGAACTTGCGGCTACCGTGGTTGCAAACAAGAGTATTCAGCTATTCTATATGCCGCTCACGCAGCTGTCAAACACCATTAATATACACACCATAGGGTTGCCTGCTAATGCCGACACTTATATATTCAACATTACAGACAATAACTGTACCTACAAGTTCGATAGCTCGTTTGCGTCTCATTCCCATGCGGCATTCACATATACTGCTCCATGTACAAAAGACAATGCAGGTCAAATCCATTCCACTCTCAATGTGCTGCGCTTAGCTGCCAATCGCCGCATACCGCAGTTAGAGATATACAACAAAACTGCCGGCGAGGCACTCTATCCTGTAGGCAAGCAGTCGGGCGACCTGATAGGGCTAATCTTGAACGCCTATCCACAGAATAACTTCGAAATTACTCATACATACGACATAGTCTTAACTTTTACAGGCGACAGCTCAACCGGTATGTCGGTATCCATCTCAATAAACGGCTGGATAGTAAAAGACCAGAATAACGAACTTATTGATTAACTAAAAAAATAAAGAGCCATGAAACGATTTGTAAACTATCTGCTGATTTTGCCGCTCCTTTTTGGAGCTGCATCATGTGTCAAAGACCATTTTGATTATTCAGGAAAGGATAATGGCGAAAAAAATGTGACACTTAAAGTGTCCATGCCCTACACTATTCCACAGGGAGCCGGTATGCGCTCAATGGGCGCAACTCAGGAGAATACCATTGAAACCCTTGATGTACTCGCCTTTAAGATAGAAGGAGGGGTTGAAACATTTCAGTACTGGTCTGAAGCGAAACAGGCTGCCGGCAATACTGAAGGAGCAATGTCGCAATCGTTCAGCGTAAGGCTGCGGGTAAAGGATTACCAGCAGTGTTTTGTGGTTATCACCAACGCCCGCGATAAGGTTACAGACCTCATCACCCAAGCCGACTGGGGCAATGCCGAAAAAGAGGCTATGCTCAAACAGTTGGAAGTAAGCCTGAACGGCAGCGACCGATGGAATGCTATCAGCGCCTCGAATTACGCCGCAATACCGATGTGGGGACAGAGTGAGCCAAAGACTGTTGCAGGTACAACCACTTCGATAGGTACGGTTTCCCTGCTGCGCATGATTGCCAAGGTTGATGTGCAGCTTGATACGGATTACGATCCTGCGCTTGCCTCGGTATTTAAGCTCAAAAGCGTACACGTTTATAATACAAATACTTCGGGACGTATTGTTCCCAAAACGGGGACGGAATATGTCGGGACGGACATGGTAGCCAAGAAAGCTTCGCTGCCTGCCTCCGTAATTTCGGTGACAGGTCCGACCGGATATAGCGATTTCATCTCGCCGGGTGAGCTTGATAAAGCCATGAGAGGTGCGATTTACCTCTTTGAAACCGAAGCCAGAAATGCAGGCAACTTCCTTGAAGAAACCTGTATTGTTGTTGGCGGGTTATACGGAACTGATACTCAGGAGAGTTACTACCGTCTCGACTTCTTTGCTCCGGACGGCACAACTCATCTGGATATTCTACGAAATCATAAGTACACTTTTAATATAGTAGATGTTAAGGGACGCGGATATCCAACCGTGGACGAAGCGTACAGGGTCAAGTCATTTAACATGTCGGTCAATATTCTTGTTTGGAACGAGAGCGAGATCAAAGACATTGTGTTCGATAACCAGTACATGCTGGGCGTAAACCGTAATCCTGTGATACTCAAAGATGAAGAACATAATATTATATGCGACGACAACATTCTTAAGATTATTACCGATTATCCGGGTGGATGGACAGCCACAGTCTGGGGCGACAAGGCGGGAACCATTCCCGTGCCCAATGATGCGGTAACAGGCACTCCATGGATGAGCATCAGCCCTGCATCGGGAGCAGGCGGTGCACAACCCGATGAAGTACATATTATTGCTACGACCAACCCTACGACCAACCCTCGTACGGCGTATGTTCATATTCAGGCAGGACGCCTTACTTATGTGGTAACGGTAATACAAAATACTCTTCCCGGTACCGTATCCGTCAGCCCTGAAGATTTTCTGCTGCCTCATACTATTCCGGCAGGCGCTAACTATCCCATTACCGTAAGCTGTAAACTATTCGACGGCGTTACCGACGATCCGGGCGCAGCATGGACACTGGCTCTGTGGAATCAGGATCCCGAATGGGTACGTCTTGCAACGAGCCCGAATACCTCTTTTGCAAACGCAACCGGCATCCTTTCAGGAACAGGTCCTGCCACCGTATATCTTATTCCTACAAACAATACGGATGTACAGGCGAGATCCACTTCCATCAATGTCTATCTATCTTCTTCAACCACCGAGGTTACCCGCATTATCCAGTGGGGTAAGCACAATATCGGTATTATCACCGACAACGAGGGAGGTGGAACGCCTGTAAGCGCCCGTACATACGTGGGGGCATTCTGGAAGGCAAACCAAAAAGGCGAGCGTATTATCCGCATTGAAGCTGACGGCAACGTAGGAGCATGGACAGCCACCGTAATGTGGGCGGATGAACGCTGGAGTAACCGCGACGGCGTATTGCTCAGTACCGAGATGATCGACAACCAGTCGTTAGCAAGCAGAGGTGTATCCTTTACTTCGGACATGACGCCGGAGGACGCCGAACTCCATCCGATTACAGGATATGTTACCACCGTATCGGGGAATGTATACAACGGCTATATTATGTTCCGTATCGGACTGCGGTCGCATTACACCCCAACGCTCGAACATCCTGCACGTTATGCGGTGGTATTACTGGAGTACACCTATTCGGGCGCTACAAGGTACCAGAAGATATTTCTACGTCAGGGCGGAGATGCCGACTATCTGATGTTGCCCACAGATCCTATTAACACCGGCGGCGTGAGCGGACGTTTGGCAGCGGTTATGTTTTCGCCCTACAACCTTACGGGAACCAATTTGGATGCCGTAGCCAATCCGGGTGTTTTCACCGATTACCCGAGCAAGGCGGGAGCGCTCTTCCAGTGGGCGAGCGGCACCAATCCCGACAGGAGGCGTTATGCATGGAATGCTCATTCCCTCAACCAGCCAACAGGATGGAGTCCTCTGGCAGGAGTATATAATCTTTGGAATGTGGCTACCATTGACAACGAAACATGCCCTGTGGGATACCACCGCCCAAGCGACGGATCGACAAGTTCGTATGAAAGCAGCGCTACGGTGGCTAATTCCGAAATGAGGCAATCCCTCTTTAATAAGCCGGGGGCGGGCGTTAATTATGTCAGCGAGGTTTCCAACTCTCTTTGGGGATACTATGCAGACGGATATTTTGACAGGCGCAGGCCTATGGATACTTCGGGTTCCATCCTCAAAGCTGCCGTTGCTCATGGAAACAGAGAAGTAGCCTATATTGGCAGGTTATTCTTTAACCCGCTGGAAAACAGCGACCGTTACAACGCTTCAATCTTCTTCCCGGCAGCAGGTCAACGATTCCATGATACTGGAATGCTTACAGCCACAGGCAGTTATGGATATTATTGGTCGGCATCTGCTAACTCAAATACCAATGCTTTGACCTTAAGGCTTGCAGACGGTGCATACGGTGCGGGAGCATGGTTGGCAAACGGTGCTTTCTCCATGTCGATTAGGTGCGTAAAGGATGTACACAGATAAAAAGACCGGCTCTGAGGGATGAGCTGTGAACAGGAACTTACCGCTTACGGAAGTTCCAAAAGGAAAATCCCCAACACATAAATAATGTAAAAGCCCTGCGAAGAAAATAACCTCCGCAGGGCTTTAAATATAAACTTAAGAACTATAACCATAACAGAAGAATTATTATTCCACAGAAAAGCGGCGAAAATATTGACCTAAACACTTGTACGATACGGTTATGTTTTTACTTTTTTTCTTTCAGAATATCCCTGATTTCACCGAGAAGCACCTCTTCTTTTGTTGGTGCGGGTGGTTCCTCCGGTTGGACAGTTTCTTGTTTCTTCATCTTGTTAATAGCTTGAATAACCATAAAAATAGAGAAGGCCACAATCAGAAAATCGATGATGGTATTTATAAAAATACCATAGTTTAAAGTAACAGCTTCAGTTTCTTCTGTTGCAGTTTTAAGCAGAATATTCAGATTGCTAAAATCAGTACTTCCGAGGAGTAACCCTATAGGTGGCATTAATACATCATTCACAAACGAAGTGACTATTTTTCCGAAAGCGCCGCCAATAACCACGGCTACCGCTAAATCAAGAACATTGCCTCGCATGGCAAAACTTTTAAATTCTTTCAGTATTTTCATAAATTTGATTTTAAAATTTTATCTTTTTTTGGGCGAAAATTAATCAATTCAAATTAGAAACAAAACAAAGGGCAAAAATAAATTTTTGTTACATTTTACTTATACTTCCCGAACCGGCAACCGAAGTATCTATACTGGGATTTCCTTTGTAATGCACACTACCCGAACCGGCTATTCTGGCTTTTAACGAGCCGTTTGAAAACGCCGAACAGCTTCCTGAACCTGCAATATTCACACTAAGATTTTGAGCTTCGAAATTTTCGGCCTTCACACTGCCAGAACCGGAAATTGAGACGTTCAGCTCGTCGGCAATTCCGTTACTGTTAATTTTTATAATGCCCGACCCTGATATAGCAGCTTTTACCCGCTCGGCATTCAAATCGTTTAAAACAATATTGCCACTGCCGCTGACGGCAAGGTCGATAATGCGGCCACTTATTTTTTCTTCCGCAATAATATTGCCCGAACCGGAAACAGACAATCCCTGAATCTCAGGAACAGTAATATAGATGTCAATTTTTCCATAGTCATAATTTCGCGCGAAAACGTTTCGTGCCGGAAACCGGATAATAAGCTGCCTGCCTTTTACTTCAGTGATAATATCTTCAAGCGTTGATGATTGGGCAACAATTTCCACACTCTGCTTGTCCCCTTGTATTAGATGTACTGTTCCCGAAATCCGAAATGAGATTTCAGAAAAAGAAGGAACGTTACGTTGTTCGTTTTCAGCTTTTACCTGATTTACAAAAATTGTGCAGGCAAAAATAAGAGTTGCTAATAATACTTTCGTTTTCATGTGTTATACTTTTAAAATTTCAAAATTACGGTTTTGTTTTTAATAAAGACGAACAAGTATCTGTAAAGTTACACACTAAATTAAAAAAGTTACAATTTTATTATCTTAAATATTTTTAATTATTTGGAATGGCCGAACAAGTTTTACAAATCAATTAATCCATCGGGAATCCTGAGTTTGATGCTTCTTTGCTGATGATCGACCGACACCAGCAGTTCAGTGCTAAAGGGTATCAGCAGTTCACGGTTTTCCCTAATAACGGTAAATACTATGTTCCCTGAGTAGTCGTCAATCCGGTTTATCACTCCTACCTGCCCAAGCGTTTCATCTTCGAGAATATAATTTTCAAAACCGGAAATGGATTTGTCTTCTTCTTCAAGAACTATTTCATGTGAAAACAGAAAAACAGGGCTACTTACCAAACGGCGAGCGTATTCTTCATTATCAACCCAGTCGAGTTTTACAATGGCCGATTTTGCGGATTTAATCCACAACCCTTCCTCAGCAATAAAAAAGGGAACCAAAAGTCCGTCAAGTTCTAAAAATAACCGTTCGCTTTTCGAGAGAGAATGTTCGAACACAGAGTCGAAATCAATAATCAATTCGCCCCGTATTCCATGCGTTTTCCTTATGAAGCCTATTTGTGTACAGTCCGCTTTTGGTATTGTTTCCATGAAACAAATATAACAATTCCGTTAACGTAAAATAAAAAACCATCAGTCTTTTTACGGCTGATGGTTCACTATTTTTCAGATGATGTTTCTTTACTTAAGATTCAGCACCCTCTTCTTCAGGAGCCTGTTCGATTTCAACTGTTTCAGTTGCTTCTGCTGTTTCTTCAACAACTTCCTCGGCAATTTCTTCCACAGTCTGTTCTGCTTCAACTGTTTCAGTTGCTGCTACAACTTCTTCGACTGATTCTTCCACAGCATCTTCGACAACTTCAGTTTCTTCCTGAACCTTGGCGGCACTGACTTCAGCGGCTAATTCTGCATTTTTGGCAGCAATAGCTTTTGCCCGTTCTTCATTAATTTTAATTTCAGCTTCAAGCTGTTTTTTTGCAGCTGCTGCTGCATCCCCCGATAAACGTTCCTGTTTGGCCTGCAGTTTTGCATTTTTATCGACCATCCATTTTTCGAGTCGTTTTTCAGCTTCAGCTTCATCAAAAGCTCCTTTTTTCACTCCACCCATAAGGTGTTTTTTGTAGAGAACACCTTCGCTCGACAAAATTGTCTTGACGGTGTCGGTTGGTTGTGCGCCTTTTAAAAGCCAATTGTATGCTTTATCAAAATCGAGATCTATAGTAGCAGGATTCGTATTCGGATTATAAGAACCAATCCTTTCAACGTACCTGCCATCTCGTGGCGCCCTGCTATCTGCTATTACTATGTAATAGTAGGCATAACGTTTGCGGCCGTGCCGCGCTAATCTCATTTTTACTGACATAAGTCTTTAAATTATTTTTTTGAAAATGTGGCGCAAAGATAATATAATATTCTATTCGCCAAATTATCAGTCATTTTTTTCTTAATTGAAAAACAATACTGTTCTAAATAAAGAGATAGGAGGTTCTAAAATTTATTCCTCATCACTGTTTGTTGAAGAACTGGCCAATTGCTCTTTACCCTTAATCTTCTTTATATGCTTCGATTAAAATCTCCAGGATTTTTTTACCTGCTGCGGAAACACTGGTTCCCGGGCCAAAAATAGCAACCGCACCGGCATCGTACAAATACTGATAATCCTGTGCCGGAATAACTCCGCCGCAAATTACCATAATATCGTCGCGACCAAGCTTTTTCAACTCTTCGATAATGGCAGGAACCAAGGTTTTGTGCCCGGCTGCCAATGAAGAAACACCAATAACATGCACATCATTTTCAACAGCTTGTTTGGCCGATTCTTCGGGAGTCTGGAACAATGGCCCCATATCCACATCGAAACCTATGTCGGCATAACCTGTTGCAACTACTTTTGCACCGCGGTCATGACCGTCCTGCCCCATTTTGGCAATCATAATTCGCGGCTGGCGACCTTCCATTTCGGAAAACTTTTTCGCCAGTTCCTGAGCTTTTTTAAACTCGTCTTCCCCTTTTATTTCTGATTTATACACGCCTTCTATTGTTCTAATTATTGCTTTATATCTGCCAACTATTTTTTCGCAGGCATCCGAAATTTCACCCAAAGATGCACGTTTTTTTGCAGCATCGATAGCAAGTTCCAAAAGATTTCCTTCACCGGTTTCAACCGCTTTTGTTATAATAGCCAGCGATGCCTGAACTTCAGCTTCATTGCGTTCACTGCGCAGTTTTTTCAAACGCTCAATCTGCGCCAAACGAACTGCTGTATTGTCAACCTCAAGAATATCAATCGGGTCTTCTTTTTCCAGACGATATTTATTTAACCCTACAATAGTTTGTGTACCGCTGTCGATTTTACCCTGTGCACGTGCTGCCGCCTCTTCTATACGCATTTTCGGGATGCCGGTTTCAATAGCTTTTGCCATCCCGCCGAGTTTTTCAACTTCCTCGATTAATGCCCATGCTTTGTGTGCCAGTTCGTGCGTCAGCGATTCAACATAATACGAACCTGCCCATGGATCAACCTCGCGACAGACGTTTGTCTCCTCCTGAATATATAGCTGAGTGTTGCGGGCAATGCGCGCCGAGAAGTCGGTTGGAAGCGCAATCGCTTCGTCAAGCGCATTGGTGTGGAGCGACTGGGTATGTCCCAAAGTGGCTCCCATAGCCTCAATAGCCGTGCGCGCAACATTATTGAACGGATCCTGCTCCGTAAGCGACCAGCCTGAAGTTTGCGAGTGAGTGCGCAGCGCCAGCGACTTAGGATTTTTCGGATTAAACGTACTCACAATCTTCGACCAGAGCAGACGCGCCGCCCTCATTTTGGCGATTTCCATAAAGTGATTCATCCCGATAGCCCAGAAGAACGAGAGGCGCGGAGCGAAAGCGTCAATGCTCATACCGGCATTCACGCCGGTGCGCAGGTACTCCCAACCATCGGCCAGCGTGTATGCAAGCTCGATGTCGGCCGTTGCGCCCGCTTCCTGCATGTGGTAACCCGAAATCGAAATCGAGTTGAACTTCGGCATATTTTTTGAGGTATATTCAAAAATATCGGCGATGATTTTCATCGAAAATTCGGGAGGATAGATATATGTATTGCGCACCATAAACTCTTTGAGAATATCGTTCTGGATTGTGCCGCTTAGCTGGTCGAGCGTACAGCCCTGTTCAAGTCCCGCAACGATGTAGAATGCAAGTACCGGAAGCACTGCGCCGTTCATAGTCATCGAAACCGACATCTGGTCGAGCGGAATGCCGTCGAACAAAACCTTCATATCTTCCACCGAACATATCGAAACACCCGCCTTACCGACATCGCCAACAACGCGCGGATGGTCGGCATCGTATCCGCGATGCGTAGCAAGGTCGAAAGCAACTGAGAGCCCCTTTTGACCTGCGGCAAGGTTGCGGCGATAGAAGGCATTAGATTCTTCAGCGGTTGAGAAACCCGCATACTGACGCACCGTCCAGGGACGCATAACATACATCGTTGAGTACGGACCGCGCAGGAATGGCGCAATACCGGCCGCATAGTTAAGATGCTCCATGCCCTCAAGGTCTTCGGCCGAATAACTCTCTTTGACAGGTATCTGTTCGGCTGTGAGCCATATACTGTCGCCGCTGCCGGTTTTACCACAGCAGGATTTCATTCCGATGCCTTTTGCGCTGTATTCTGAAAACTGTTTTCTCATATATTTTATGTCTAATTATTCCAACTGTTTTTATTTAGTTTTTACATAATAACTTTCTAAAAACTGAAGCGTATTTGATATTTTTTGCTGAACCCTATCGTCTGCGATTGACTTATTGTATTGTGCAAAGTTTTCTCTAATACGTTGACTCACATTTTTGAAAGTTTTCTCATCAAGTTGCTCTTCGACAATTTTCAGTACATATTCGTCCTCAATATATTCTACTATTTTTTTGGAATAAGGTACTTTAAATTTTTTGGCATAAGGAAAAAGAAACTCTTGAAGATTGTATCCTCTTTTTTCAATTTCAGATGTGAAACTACTATCTATAACTGTACCAGCCCATTCTTGCGCCTCTGCTTTATAATGTGCATTCACAAGGCCTTTTCCAAAAACTGAATTTATATTAAAAACTTTACCATATTCTCCTTCACCCCTCTGGTGATCAACGTATTTCATCTCACCATAAGTCAATGAACCCCTTACCGGAAACGTATAAATAATAGATTTCCAATTAAACAAGTACGATACTTTGAGAATTTCAACCAATGAAGAATCACTTGTATCAACCGTAAAAAAAATTACCGTATCTGAAAAGTTGATACATTTTATTTGCGATCCTGCAAGGTCTGCAATTTTGCCCAAAGGCGTATCTGCACGTTTCCCCTGACCAAGAGCATGTTCCATATCCCTATAATTGAAACCCATTATCCGACACGTTTCTTTAAAATCATTATTTTCAATAAATTGTTTATATCCCAAATAGTCGAAATATGCTATAAATCTATTCATTTTTTATCGTTATCTCTTATTCGTTTCTTAACTATTGTACAGATTTACATATAGTATTACGTCCTGGTCTGACCGCCTGCATTTATTTTTGTATCATTCTTCTTTTTTGTTTTTTCTCGGGCAAAAAATTGTCTTCAGAAACGATGTTTTCGCCTGTTTTCAACTCTAATGCTTTGCGGGCATCGCCGGCAATTTTACCGCCTTGACGGGCGGCCTGTTTATTTTGTACAAATCCATTCGGATTTTGTGTGCGAACAATGGCGGTTGTGGAAGCCTCGCCAAGCATTGAGAAAATCAGTTCAAGGTCGTTGAAGTGGTCGCGCAAATTTTGACTTTTCAAACCTTTAACCTGTTTGTATTCAGAAGGTGTAAGTCCAAAAGTTGCTTTTGAAATTTCAGCGGTAAGAATAGCATATTCCACATTTTCTTTCACGCCATGGTTCTTCCATTCATCAGTTAGTTCTTCTCTGATAGCAATGCTGCGCATACGTTTTTCAATCCAGTCGTCAGGATAACCTTTCAGTTTGTACAGTTCGCGAGTACGTTGCATGGCAATTTCAGGATTTTCAATTTCCTCGATACGTTCACTTCCCACCTGTGCCAGCCAACGCTTAAACGGCTCTGCCTTAGGCGAAGGAATGGATTGAATAATGCGAAAAATTCCTTTCAAATCGGCGGCTTGAATTTTGCGTTTTTTACCATCGGCGGCAACCATTTCAACTGGGGTACAAATTGTACCCCAGTTGAGTTTAAGTTGCTCATCTCTACTAAGAATACGCTTTATATACTGCTTGACATCTGAACTATTTGTCAGAATTGCAACTACATCTTGCACAGAAAAATACCATTTTTCTTCCGCCTCACTCCAAGTTGTACGAACTTGATTACTCTCAAAAAGTTTTATGTTGCCCATTTTGTTGCGTTATTTTATGTCCGGCTGATAGAGAATTATTTCGTTTTGATGACTGTTCACTGTTTTTCCACCACAATTTTTTACAAACAACTGCCCCGTAAAAATACAAAATATAAA
>Ga0082212_10004680_pt1 | contig 18885 bp, 12 predicted proteins | sample TergutNt197P3_FD_71548 | JGI IMG/M metagenome (GOLD analysis project Ga0082212, IMG submission 71548) | Neocapritermes taracua P3 segment gut microbial communities from Petit-Saut dam, French Guiana - Nt197 P3 | ecosystem: Host-associated > Arthropoda: Insects > Digestive system > Gut ...
CCGGATTGTTTTCAAGGTTTTTATAGATGTCATCAAACAGAGTGTTTTTTTCATCAAGGATGATCGATATTGCCTTCCGCACACCGGCAAGTGTCCAGTCTTTGCCGAGTTTTTCATCAATATGCTGGCAGATTCTTGACACAAGAAAAGGGTACCCGCCGGTAAACTTGTATATTTCCTCGGATATAGCCTTAATATCCATGCCTGTTCTGTGGTCTGCTTCATATTCGATAAGCATAGAGGATATTTCAAGCGCAGAAAATGACATCTCAACTTCGAAATCAACTGCGATATTCCAGGGCGAGTTATAAATTTTGCTTTCATCAGGCGCCGGCATGATAGCCCCATCTCTTATCATTTTCATTTTGATATTCTTGATATCATATACCCCTGCCAGGATCACACTGTGAAATGTATAGCCCATACCATCTTTGCGCGCTAAAAACTTATCCCTCAACAATCCTAAAAAATGAAGAAATATGCGATTATCACTTGCTTTATCAACTTCGTCTATCATTAGTACGACTTTTTTATCTTTGCACATTTTTGTGATATGCTTACCCAATTCCTTAAAGCTGGAGATGCTCTCAGCCAGCCAGCTTTCTCTATATTCAAAGGGAACATCTGTAAATTCAAGAGAATCATGAATCAACTCCGTGAACATTGGGCAGAAAACATCCGGCGACTTAAAACTCTCATCGCCAATCCCTTCAAAACTTATTCTGGCACAAATATACTCACTGCCGATCCTTTTTTTCAGCATACTAAGGGTGGTAGTCTTTCCGTACTGTCTGGCCCGGTTTATTGTAAAATAAGCGCGGTTTTCTATCAGTTTTATTATCTGTTCCAGTTTACCGCTGATATCGACCATATAGTCTTCTTCAGGCACACACAGTCCTGTTACATTAAATCTTCGCATATCAATACCCCCGATCAATTCACAATTCACAATTCACAATTAAATGCTGCAAGCTTCTAGCTCAGCTAAACTCATTTTAGCATGATTTCACCGAAACGTCCAGATTTATTTATCGATCATGTTATTGCCGTTAAGGTCATATTTCTTGATCTCATCCCAGTCGGCAGCGATGCCGGTTTTGTAGAGATGGTGATAGAAGTTAGATTCCCGCCGTCTTCGCCCAAGGGATGGATCAGGATTTTGGTGGAACGCCAGGCTTTTTATGATGGCGCCGATGAGGCTGGATTTGCCGCTGATATCTTGAGATCTTAATTCGGGCAGCTTGCCTCCATTATTAATTGCACTTCCCCCATTATATACCCAAGAACGAAAACATTTTCCATCACTGCGCCGGTCTTTTTGCCGCCAGGCGGCGCGGGAAAACCTTGAAAGGCAACAAGCATTCCTGCGGTTTTCCCGCACCACCTGACGACAAAAATCCTCGGCGGATTAATAGAAAATGTTTTCGTTCTCGGGTATATCTTTTTTTTTGCAACCTTTTCTGCCTCTTTTGTGTTTTAGTAGTAAAGAGGTATTATTTCCCAAAGTTACCGGGGCGGGCTGCGCCCACAACCCAATCGCTTTTAATTAAGCTTTCTCTGGCGCAGCCCAGTGGCTAGTATCTAGTGGCTAGTGGCTAGAACGGGTGACTTTCGCTCCGCGAAAGGATTAAATTAAATCCTTGTTTTTTATAATAAAAAAATCCGTGCTAATCCGTTTTAATCTGTGTAAATCCGTGTCCAATTTGTTTTTATTGCTTTTCCAGTTTATCTGGGGTAGGGGTTAGGAGGATTTATTATGTTTGATAAGTTTGCTGAATTTTTATTTCCGGAAATAGAACCGTTTAACTCAGGTTTTCTAGAGGTATCGGATATTCATAAGATCTACTTTGAAGAAGTCGGTAACCCTCAAGGACGCCCTGTAGTATATCTTCATGGGGGACCAGGCAATGGTGTTTCGCCGGAAATGAGAAGGTTTTTCGACCCGAAATTCTATCGGGTCATCTTATTTGATCAAAGGGGCTGCGGCAAAAGTACCCCTTTGGCGGAATTAAGAGAAAATACTACCTGGGATCTGGTAGCAGACATTGAAAAAATAAGAGAACATCTGGGTATAGAGAAATGGCTTGTTTATGGAGGCAGCTGGGGCTCGACTCTTTCGCTGTTTTATAGCGAGACCCATCCGCTAAGAGTAGTTGGCATGATCTTGCGGGGCATTTTTTTAGCCAGGCGCCAGGAATTAGATGGTTTTTGGGGTAAAAATGCCGTATCAGGCAAAATCTTTCCTGAAGAATATCAAAGATTTATTGATCATATTCCCGAAGCAGAAAGAGACGATATGCTAAAGGCCTACTATGACAGGCTTTTATCACCTGATGAAAATATCAGGAATAAAGCGGCTATCCGCTATTTTACTTGGGAATGTACTTGCTGTACCCTTTTACCGCAAAAAATTGAATTTGATCTGGATTTTGATTCCAAGCGGGATAAAGCTGTCATTGTTGAGGCTCTTTTAGAGTTGCATTATTTTGCCAATAATTTATTCTGCGCAAGCGATAACTATATTCTGGATAATATTGCCAAAATACAGGATATTCCTACTACAATTGTCCAGGGACGCTATGATATATGCTGCCTGCCTGCTTCAGCCTACGAACTAAACAAAGCTCTGCCAAAATCAAAACTGGTAATGGTCCCCGGCGCCTCCCATGTGATTTGGGAACCGGGCATTCAAGAAGAGCTGATAAAAGCCCAAGAAGAGTTTAAAAAGTTGTTTTGATATTAATGGAGGGAGGGACCCCTTATGAAAAAACATAGTTGTATCATATCTATATTACTGATCCTATCTGTATCGGTTGCCGGTTTAGCGGCCTGTGCAGATAAGGACACGGAGCAAACATGGGAAAACCAACCTCCGGAAACCGTGACTTTTACAGCCGGAGACGGCTTAACTGTCACCGCCGACCACTATCAAACGACGAAAAAGAATGCCCCCTACATACTGCTGTTTCATCAAGCAGGCGCAAGCAGAGGGGAATATATTGAAATCGCACCGCGTTTAAATGAGCTCGGTTTCAATTGCCTGGCCGTGGATCAAAGAGTCGGAGACAGAATTAATGAGGTCACAAACGAAACCAACAAAAGAGCCAGGGAGCTCAGTTTGGAATCCGCTTATACAAACGCCTTGCCGGATCTACAAGCTGCACTTTTATATACCAAAGAAGAATTGGCAGCTGAAAAGATAATCATCTGGGGCAGCTCATATTCATCCTCGCTGGTCTTCATTTTAGGCAACGAATTCCCGGAAGATATCTGCGCCATACTGTCTTTTTCCCCGGGAGAATATTTTGAATTCGAAGGCAAAAAAGTCAGCGACTACGCGGCAAATATATACTATCCGGTGTTGGTTGCTACGGAATCACTTGAGCAATCACGCTCAATATATGATAGCTTGCCTGCTGATACCAAGATACTGTTGAAAATCAATATCCACGGCTCAAGCTCCTTATATGCCAATAACACCCTCAGCGAAGACTATTGGCAGCAGGTGAGCGAATTCTTGCAAAATATACCGGTTGCCGCTTTACCGGCCCGTACAGCAAAACCAAAACAGGTTGCAACCGAAGATAAGGCCCTGGAATATTTTTATGAGATCTCTAAAACTCCCCGCGGCAGCGATAACGAACAGGCCATAAGTGATTACCTGATAGCTTTTGCCAAAGAAAACGGTCTCCCGGCAGTGCAGGATGAAGCACGGAATGTATTGATAACCAAGCCCGGATCCGTTGGCCGCGAAGACGAGCCGCCTGTGATATTGCAGGCCCATATGGATATGGTTTGCGAGAAAAATGCTGATTCCAATCATGATTTTCTTACCGACCCGATAATCCCCATCATCGACGGGGATTGGATCAGGGCGGACGGCGGTACGACGCTGGGCGCGGATAACGGTGGCGGCCTGGCTATGATCCTGGCCGTGCTGGCGGCGGATGATCTCTCTCACCCGCCGCTTGAGGTTGTAATAACAGCCAATGAAGACGGCGGGGAAGGGCCCGGGGTTTATGCCTTCAACATTGCACAGCTTAAAGGGAAACGCATGATCAATCTGGATTCGGAGGTAGATGGCGTCCTGACAATAAGTTGTACCGGCAATGCCTTTCATCAAGCAATAATCCGGGAAGACTATGAAGCTACCCCGACTGGATCAGTTGCATACCAATTAACGGTCAAAGGGCTTATAGGTGGACATTCGGCAGTAGATATAGATAAAGGCCGCGCCAATGCTATCATTTTAATGGCAGCTGTTTTAGATGCGCTTGATGACGGTACAATATACCTGACCCGCATAGACGGCGGTACGGCAGAGAATGCGATCCCCAGGGAATGTCTGGCCGTTATCTCTTTTGCCGAAAGTAACCTGGAAAAAATCCGATCGGTAATAAGCCAAGCGGAAACAAAACTAAATACGGACTACCCCAATGAAAATATAAGATTAACCCTGGAAAAAGCAGATACACCCCAACACATGGTCAGCCGTGATACATTACGCAAGGTTGTAGACGTTATCCTGACTACGCCAAACGGCGTACAGGCAATGAGCGGAGATTTTGAGGGAATTGTCCAAACTTCAAGCAGTATGGGTATTATCTTTACCTACTATGATCCCCCCGGCGGCAAGGGGAAGGTAGATATAGGTGTAAATAAACTGATCCGGAGTTTTGCCAAGGAAGGTATGACTACTTTGCTAACAGAAATGAATCAGAAGGCGCAAGCAGCAGGCGTATTTCAGAATAATACAGATTTGGGAGACCCATGGGAACCCAAGGAGGATTCACCTTTGCGCGATAAAATGGCCGCGGTTTACACGGATATATTTGGAAAAGATCCGATCATCGCGGGAATTCACGGCGGTCTGGAATGTGCCTTCTTCGCCGAAAAAATACCGGATTGCGATATTCTTGCCATCGGTCCCACTATCGAAAACGCCCACAGCCCCAGCGAGAGGATGAGCTTATCCTCGTTCAAGAAGACATGCATTTATCTCGTTAATGTTTTGGAAAAACTGTAAATATTAATTATTGCAGATAAACGTCAGATCATACAGGTCACGGATTTTGTCCCGGCCGGCATAGGCGTTTATTTTCATCCCGCAAAGGGAATCAATGCCGTACACTTTTATTTCATTTATTGCTTCTACTTCACTTTCCGGTATCTCGATACGCCTATACGAGACCTCTATTTTTAGAGGTCTTCTCTCGTTTCCGTAGTTGATAAAGCAGCGCTCAACTATAGGCGTATCTTTTGCTACCCTGTACGTAAAACCCCTTTTCGAGCAAAACGCATCTACCAGAGCCGCAAGTCCTTTTTCTTTGCCGTCCAGATCAATATCCTCAGAGAATCTGTCCAAATCATAGCAAAGATACAGAGCCGTGTCTCCTTTCAAGATAAAAGACTCCGTTTTTGCATTCAAATATTTCAGATATGAAAGCATTACCTCTTTATGCTGTTTTCTCCAATCCCTCATAAACCCACCTTCTTTTTATGATCCAACCACTTGCCATAATATTCCTGCCCCATAAACTTGTCGATCTCGCGCCAATGCGGCAATTCTCTCATCAGGGCAACTTTAGCAAAAACCTCATCCGTATAATCGTCATTTCCGATAAAATCTTGATTCATACCCTGTGCTACGCTGTAATTTCCAAGTTCCAAAAGGTCAAGCAATGCCCGGATATGATTGGCAACAGCATATGTCCCTTCGTTTTCCGGGACAACAGAGCAATATTCAATACCGTACTCACCGAAAAAACTGTCCTCGCTGCTTGCAAACTGTGGTTTTTCCCATTGCAAAGCCGAGCAATGCCAATCACCGCAGGTCAGCAGTGAGCAGGGCAAATTAAGGGCATGGATGCCCGTGATATATTGCATATTCATGCATCCTTTCCTCATCGGTGAATATTTTATAAAACAACATCAAATATGCGTTTACCGCCATCGAAATCCACCCATTCAGCAGACTCTCGCTTATTTGTCTCATTGCGGAAATCAAATGTCAGCAGATAACCTGTGGCTGCGTTTTTACTATCCATATAGCCCAATAGCTGCTCGTAGGCTCCTTGATGCCTGCAATCACCATGCCAGATCTTGAGTTCTATTATGAACTGCTCACAGCCGTAATCAACAACTATATCCAGGCGTTGCTGATTTCTGGTTTCGCTTTCGACATGATAAAAGCCGCGGCCATTTATTAGAGGGCGCAAATAGGTTAAAAACAACATCCGGCCCTGTTTTTCCAGAAATTCGCTGTCACTTTTATTAAACATTTCATAGTAGTGGGCAGCAAATTTTTCCAGACACAACTGCATATTAAACCTTCCGTTATCTATAAAAGTAGCCGCGGGAATGCCTGTTGTTGTTCGCTTTTTTATATTTGTCTGTTCTTTTGATATCAAATATTCATAGATTATTTTTTCAAAAATCTGATTTGATATTACGGCAATACCGTTATCGTTTTTTATTATTCCGAACATATGAGCCAAGCCCAATACGGGATTTCCAACTATAAAACTGTAACTTTCGCCGAGAACTAAGGTATCGTAGATAAAACCGTATAAGTTTGCATTGGTTTCAAGGTTTTTATAGATGTCATCGAAAAGGGTATTTTCTTCATCAAGTATCTTTTGCACTGCATTCTGCACCCCAACTTGCGTCCAGTTTTTGTCAAATTTCTCGTCAATATGCTGGCAGATCCTTGAGACAAGAAAAGGATAACCGCAGGTATTCCTGTATATATCCTCGGATATAGCCTTGATATCCATGCCTGTTTTGTGATCTGTTTCATATTCGCTAAGCATAGAGGATATTTCAATCGCGGAAAATGACATATCAACTTCGAAATCCACCGCGATATTCCAGGGGGAATTGTATATTTTGTTTTCATCAGGTGCCAGAGCACGAGTTCCCTCGTCTATCATTTTCAATTTGATATTCTTGATATTATATACCCCAGTCAGGATCACGCTGTGAAAGGTAAAGGAATAGCCGTTCCCTCGGGAGAGATATTTACTTCTGAGCATTCCCAAAAAATGGAGGAATACCTGATTATTGCCGGCTTTGTCAACTTCATCAATAAGTAAAACGATTTTCCTGTCTTTGCATAATTTATCTAAATGAAAGCTTAAGAGGTCAAAATCCGTGACACTTTCATCGGGCCAGGCAGCGGCGAAATCTTTGTCTGTATTTTCAAGAGCTTTGGAGATATGAAGAAGAAAACGCTGGCAAAATAAGTCCGGTCTTTCGAACATAGTTTCCCCCACACCCTCAAAGCTCAGGTTTATACAGGTATAATCACTTGCCAAAGCTTTGGTAAGCGAAAATAAGGTCGTTGTTTTACCGTACTGCCGCGCCCGGTTTATTGTAAAATAATAGCGTTTGTCTACAAGTCTGATAATCTGCTCAAGTTTGCCGTTGATATCGACCATATAATCTTCTTCAGGCACACACCGCCCCGTTACATTAAATTTACGCATATCAACACCTCCTACCAATTCACAATTCACAATTCACAATTCATCATTCATCATTCATAATTCATAATGCCATTTTAGCATGATTTCACAGAAACGTCCAGTTTTTTTTGCGGTTACCCAAAGTCAAATCCGGATCCTCTTCCCCCGGTAACAATATTCAAGAGATAAAAGTGAAAAGTTGCAGAATGCAACTTTTCACTTTTCGGATTTTCAAGAATGATTAAAGGGGCGAATTGTTTTCGCCCCTTTAATCAGTAAATTTTATACTTCCCGGAACCTATTTTCCGATCAACGACCAAAGAGCAACAATGTCGGCTAGATCGATCATGTTGTTGCCGTTAAGGTCATATTTCTTGATCTCATCCCAGTCGCCGGCGGCATCGGTTTTGTAGAGATGGTGATAGATCAGCCAGGAAATGGTGGCCTCATCCAAATCTCCGCCTTCATAACCCAGGGGATGGATTAGGATCTTGGTAGGAGCGCCCGGCTTCACTACAATAGCGTCGATGGGGCTGGATTTGCCGGCAATAAAGCAATAACCTTTGACATTGCTGAGGAAGCCATCCACAACTGTCTGATCCGGCCCGGCAGGAATGCCGTCCTTGAGGGAGAAGTGGAAGGTGATCAGGGGAGTTTCGGTATCAGCCTTTAAAAGGACCCCGGGTCTGGCCAGATACATATCTAAGGTCAGTTTGCCACCCACCACATCATAGGAGAAAGGACCCTGAGTCGGACTGTAGGTAACCGGGCTCAGGTTGAAAGTATAACCCAGATAATTCAGGTTTTTGGCATCAAATGCAGCCTCGATCGTAAAGAGATTAGCGCCTTCATCAGCAACATTAAGGACAGAGACAACATAGTCGATCTTGTTACCTTCCTTGATATAGATTTGGGCCGGAGCATAAATATAGGCGGAAAAGTCGCTGATATTAACCGTTGCGGCTTTGGCGGCATTGCTTTCCGAAGAAGCGGTAAAGGTCAAGGGTTTGAAGGCGGGATCAGCGGCGGGGATTTGGATATAAACAGGTATCTCTATGGTTTCCCCGGCGCCTATAGCATAAAGGTTATTTAGGAGCAGGAAATCCAAACCGCAATCGGCAGTGATCCGGATGATATCGGTGGCATCGCCGGTATTTTTGACATTAAACCACTGGGTAGCCACTCTGCCGGGATCGGCCGCTTCAAATTTGCCTCTGCTGACGATCAGCTCGCCCCCCACAGCCGGTCCGTCGTCATGGAGCATGCCAATGGTATAGCTGAGGAAGCTGCCGTATTTGGCTGGGGTCAGATTGTTTTTCAGGATATAAAAATGCAATTTATTAGCTGCATCATAGAATTCGTTGACCGTATTACCGGATACGACATCCCTGCCGTCCCGTTCTTCCCAGCGAAAAACGCTGCCGTTTTTGAGAACCGGCCAATTTGCCGGATTATTGCCGGTCTTGACGCCGTATTGGGTGGCATAATAACCCGTATCGACAGAAGATACCCCGGCATGGAAAGCAGCATCGGCTAATTGGGTGGTATGAGCCAGAGGATAGGGATTCGGTTCACCGTTCAGCACATAGTCAAGCATGGCAATATCATAAAGATGGGAATCAATGATTGCCACATAAGGGTTGGAGGTCGTAACATGAGTGCGGGCTAGGATGACGCCATGGTCATGGTTGAAGGAATCATAACCGGTCTGATCCACTACCTCTACCGTCATATTGGCAGCCGCCCTGCGGGTCCAGGTGAAGCCGGTTGAGACGACTCCGGCTCTATCCGCCCAAATCCCGCTGCCGAAATTGAGCTTTATGGCTTTATAATAATTGGGGCTGATCAGGCCGTAGTCCTCCAACCAGGGATAGAAGCCATTGTTATTCAGGGGGATATTCCGGGCCACTACCTCGGTCACCAGCGGGGTTTGTCCAGCCAGATCCTGCACAGTCAGGGTCAGCACATCATCGTCGTCATAGAATCTGTTGGCCTCTTTATTGCGATGCATAAAGTGGACGGGAACAGTATTGGCCTCGATCCCGGGTACGGTCCAGCGGGCATGATCCCCGCCGGGGCCGGCAAAACAGCCGCGGCTCATCAATTCCCAGGGCTCGGTAGCAGGGCTGGCAGTATCGGTCCAGGGGCTGCCATAATTATCGGCAATGCCGGAAATATGGCCGAATTCATGGGCAAAGCCGGCCATACCATCACTTTCCCCCTGGGTGGAACAACGGATACTTCTGCCATTATAAGTAAAGGTGCCGGCATGAGACCATTCGCTCACAGCGGCTTCCCAAGCGGTAAAAGGCACATAACGGGTATTCCTTTGGGTCTGGTCATTATAGCCGTTGACCCACTCCCAGTCGGCATCCTGGAGTTTGAAGATATAATCTTTTTCGGTTCCCAAGACTTGCATCGCTTCATACTTTGCCAATTCGCCGGCCCAGAAAGCCGCGCTGGGGGTACCGCTGTATCTTGTTCTATATGTAGCGAGCCACTCCGGATTTTCTGTAAAGAACTCTTCCACTTTTTTCATTCTGGGACCGGGTCCTAATTCATAAGGAATATCCTTTCTGGTCGCAAATTGAGATTGACCGAATTCCTGCCAAACCCCGCTCTCGTCATAGCCGGCATGCAGGTAAAAGAAAAAGTCGAAAGTTTCAAAAGGCACGCCTTGAGCCACCGCCAGGGTCCGGGCTTGGGTATCAAAACTGGCGCCGTTACCGGTACCGCTTGCCCCGGTGCGAAAGCTGGGCGGCACATCGCGATAGGTTTGGAAGGAGGAGCCATGGTCATAACCCATGGTTTCGAATTCAAAATAGGGAATGGTAAAAGGACCATAAGGATCCAATTCAGTCGCCCATTTGCCGTAGCTGCACTCACGCCAAAATTCGTCGATGCTGGTACCATTGTTGACAGCAAGGGATTTATTGAGAAAATCCGCCCACCACCTGGCAAACATGGTATCGGTAACATCTTTGATATCTATGCCTTTCTCTTGGGCAATCAATTTGGGCACATTATACATAGGGTTCTTGGTAACTGTGTCCTGCATCCCGGAACCGTCTTGGTTAAACAGATAATAGCCCAGGGGGTCGCTGCCGGCTTCACCGCGGCTGATAAATTTGCGGTCCAAATATTCAAACAGCAATAAGCCGCCGATTATGGGCTGGTTGGGACTGTTGCCGCTATGGGCAAATTTATTATCCAGGCTGGCCGGGTTCAGCTCTGTTTTCCAGTCGATGACCGGATTCGGGTTAAAATCGCTCCAAGTCATATCCCTTTGCAGGAGCCAGCTTTGAGGATCAATCGGATTGGGAAATTTTTCCAACCCCCTAGGCTCCGCCGCATAGGCAGCGCTAAAAGAGAGCAAGATGAGCAGCGTTACAAGAAAGGCTGCAAGCAATAGGTGTTTTTTTGACATACTTGAATTCCTCCTTTAAAATCGAGTATATTTTGACCGTATATGTTTTTTCTACATAAATCTGGATTTACCTTCTACAAATACCATTATATTAAAATATAGGATGAAAGTGAAAAGTCGCAAAATGCAACTTTTCACTTTCAGATAATCAAAACCGGAATTATAAAAGGGGCGAATTGTTTTCGCCCCTTTTATTAGTCACTTACTATGCTTCACAGAACCTATTTTCCGATCAATGACCAAAGAGCAACGATATCGGCCAGGTCGATCATGTTATTGCCGTTAAGGTCATATTTCTTGATCTCATCCCAGTCGCCGGCGGCGTCGGTTTTGTAGAGATGGTGATAGATCAGCCAGGAAATGGTGGCCTCATCCAAATCTCCGCCTTCATAGCCCAGGGGATGAATCAGGATTTTGGTGGGGGCGCCCGGCTTCACTACAACAGCGTCAATGGGGCTGGATTTGCCGGCAATAAAGCAGTAACCTTTGACATTGCTCAGGAAACCTTCAACAACTGTCGTATCCGGTCCGGCAGGTACCCCGTCCTTGAGGGAGAAATGGAAAGTGACCAAAGGAGTTTCAGTGTCAGCTGTCAGAAGCATCCCTTGTTTGGCCAGGAACATATCCAAGGTCAGTTTGCCGCCTACCACATCATAGGAGAAAGAACCTTGAGTGGGGCTATAGGTAAGCAGGCTCGGGCCGAAAGTATAGCCCAGATAATTCAGGTTTTTAGCATCAAAGAGGGCATCGATCGTAAAGAGATTGGCGCCTTCATTGGCAACATCGGCAACGGAAACAACATAATCGATTTTGTTACCTTCCTTGATATAGATTTGGGCCGGAGCATAAATATAGGCGGAAAAGTCGCTGATATTAACCGTAGCGGCTTTGGCGGCATTGCTTTCCGAAGAAGCGGTAAAGGTCAGGGGCTTAAAAGCGGGATCAGCGGCGGGGATTTGGATATAGACAGGGATATCTATGGTTTCCCCGGCACCGATAGCATAAAGATTATTCAAGAGTACGAAATCCAAACCGCAATCGGCAGCGATCCGGATGATATCGGTGGCATCACCGGTATTTTTGACGTTAAACCACTGGGTAGCCACTCTGCCGGGATCGGCCGCTTCAAATTTGCCTCTGCTGACGATCAGTTCACCGCCCACAGCCGGTCCGTCGTCATGGAGCATGCCAATAGTATAGCTGAGGAAATCGCCGTATTTGGCGGGGGTCAGATTGTTTTTCAGGATATAGAAATGCAGCTTATTGGCAACGTCATAGAATTCGTTGACCGTATTACCGGATACGATATTCCTGCCGTCCCGTTCTTCCCAGCGCACAACACTGCCGTTTTTAACAACCGGCCAGTTTGCCGGATTATTACCGGTTTTGGTTCCGTATTGAGTTTCATAATAACCCGTATCAACAGAAGATACCCCGGCATGGAAAGCGGCATCGGCCAATTGGGTGGTATGGGCCAGGGGATAGGGAGCAGGTTCGTCATTGAGGACAAAATCTATCATCGCAATATCATAAAGATGGGAATCAATGATTGCCACATAGGGGTTGGAAGTCGTGGTATGGGTACGGGCGAGGAGGACGCCATGATCATGATTGAAGGAATCATAACCGGTCTGATCCACTACTTCCACTGTCATATAAGAAGCAGCCCTGCGGGCCCAGGTAAAGCCGGTTGTCGTCAGAGGAGCGCGGTCGGCCCAAATCCCGCTGCCGAAACCAAGTTTTATGGCTTTGTAATAATTGGGGCTGATCAGGCCATAATCTTCCAGCCAGGGGTAAAAGCCATTGTTGTTCAGAGGAATATTACGCGCTACTATCTCGGTCACCAACGGAGTTTGACCGGCCAATTCTTGAACGGAGAGGGTCAGAACATCATCGTCGTCATAGAATCTATTGTACTCTTTATTGCGCTGCATAAAGTGGACAGGTACGGAACCGGCCTCGATACCGGGTACGCTCCAGCGGGCATGATCGCCGAAGGGGCCGGCAAAAGAGCCGCGGCTCATCAACTCCCAAGGCTCGGTGGCCGGACTGGCATTGTCGCTCCAGGGATTGCCGTAATTGTCGGCAATACCGGAAATGTGACCGAATTCATGGGCAAAGACGGCCATTCCGTCGTTTTCGCCCTGGGTGGAGCGGCGAATACTTCTGCCATTATAAGTAAAGCTGCCGGCATGCGACCATTCGCCTACCGCGGCTTCCCAGGAGGTAAAGGGCACATAACGGGTATTCCTTTGGGTTTGGTCATTGTAGCCGTTAACCCATTCCCAGTCGGCATCCTGGAGTTTGAAGACATAATCTTTGGCAGTTCCCAAAACCACCATCGCTTCATATTTTGCCAATTCCCCGGCCCAGAAAGCTGCGCTGGGAGTTCCGTTGTATCTTGTCCTGTATGTAGTGAGCCATTCCGGATTTTCCGTAAAGAACTCTTCCACTTTTTTCATTCTGGGACCGGGTCCCAATTCATAAGGGATGTCCTTTCTGGTTGCAAATTGGGATTGACCGAATTCCTGCCAAACCCCGCTCTCGTCATAGCCGGCATGGAAAAGGAAGAAAAAGTCAAAAGTTCCAAAGGGGACGCCTTGGGCCACTGCCAGGTTTTGGGCTTGAGTATCAAAACTGGCGCCGCTGCCGGTTCCGGTCGCCCCGGTGCGGAAACTGGGCGGCACATCACGATAGGTTTGGAAGGAGGAGCCATGATCATAGCCCATGGTTTCGAATTCAAAATAGGGAATGGTAAAAGGACCGTAAGGCCTTAACTCGGTCGCCCATTTGCCATAGCTGCACTCACGCCAAAACTCATCAATACCGGTACCATTGTTGATAGCAAGGGACTCATTCAGATAATCCGCCCACCATTGGGCAAACATAGCATCGGTCACATCTTTGATATCAATGCCTTTTGCATCGGCAATCAATTTGGGTACATTGTAAACAGGATTTCTGCTGACTGTGTCTTGCATTCCGGAGCCGTCTTTGTTAAACAGATAATAGCCCAAGGGATCGCTGCCGATTTCACCGCGGCTGATAAATTTGCGATCCAAATACTCAACCATTATTAAACCGCCGATAATGGCCTGGTTGGGGTTATTGCCGCTATGGGCAAATTTATTATCCAGGCTTGCCGGATTCAATTCGGTTTTCCAGTCGATAACCGGATTGGGATTAAAGTCATCCCAGGTCAGATCTCTTTGAAGTACCCAGCTTTGGGGGTCGATGGGATTGGGAAATTTTTCCAGACCATTAGGTCCTGCAGCAAATACTGCACTAAAAGATAACAAAGTAAACAGAGCAATAAGAAGGACTGCAAGTAATAGATGTTTTTTCGACATAGTTAAATTCCTCCTAATTTATAAAATACACTAATAGAAACCCCAGAAAAAATCTTATTCATCCCTCCTTCCTAGAATTGAAATATTAGGATATTAACCAAATCTAATTTTATCAGTTGCATCCAATTTTGTCAATAAATTACTTTATTTATATAAATTAAAGCTTTATTGTCGTATTTTGGCTAAATAACTCATTGACTATTTTCCCGTAGCAGTTTCATCGCCTGTTTTTCCAAGCGGGAAACCTGTACCTGGGAGATTCCCAGCAGGGCTGCGACCTGGCTTTGGGTTTTGTCCTGGAAATAGCGCATTTGCACAATGGCCTGCAAACGGGGCGGCAGAGTTTCCAGGAGGTCTTTCAGGAGCAGATCATCCAAGAAACCGTCGCCCTTTTGGGCAGACAGCTTGTCCAGTAAAAAAACCTGATCCCCGTCCTCCTGATAAATCACATCATTAAGGGAAAGCAATGGCTGAATCGCTTCCAAGGCTGCCACAACTTCCTCCGCCGGCCAGGCCAGGGCAGCAGTCAATTCGCTGATGGTCGGTTCTCTGTTGTTTTGCCCGGTCAGCTTTTCCCTGGTCTGGCGCAGCAGCGCCGCCTTTTCCTTTTGGGCCCGGCTGACCCGGATAGGGGCATCATCACGGATATAGCGGCGGATCTCGCCCATGATCATAGGTACGGCATAGGTGGAAAAGCATACCTGATAGCGCAGATCAAAGCGTTCAACGGCTTTAAGCAGGCCAATAGAGCCCACCTGAAACAGATCCTCCAACTCTTTACCGCCTGCGGCAAAGCGCTGAGCCACACTATAGACCAGGCGCAAATGACTGCAGACCAGCTTTTCCCGGGCCGACCTATCCCCTGCCTGGGCCTTTTGCAGCAAGCTTTTTGTTTCCTTTTCCTCCAGCAAGGGATGGTAAGGCAGGGAAAATGCCAGCTGTCTATTGGAAGCTGTGTTCATCCTATGTTTCCTAAATTGCCGAGTAAGGGATTGTTGAGCGCGATCAGATTTTTACTCATTCGCACCCGGGTGCCTTGGCCGGGCTCACTTTCCACCTGCAAGCTGTCGCTAAAGGACTGCATAAAAGCAAATCCCAAACCCATTCTTTGACCGTTGCCGGAATAACCGGGCTGCATAGCCAAATCGATATCGGCAATCCCGACTCCCCGGTCGCTGACGGAAATTTCCAACAGCCCCTCAAAAAGCTCCAGCTCGATCGTTACCGTTTGCGAGCAGTCATTATCATAGCCATGAATGATGGCATTAGAAACAGCCTCGCTGACAGCTACCTTGATTTCATCCAGCTGCCCCACGGTAATATCCTGAAGAGCTGCCACAGAGGCCACAAAAACCCGGGCAATAGGCACATTATCCGCCCGGCTGCTAAAATCAAGCCGAAACTTATTACTTTCTTCCCTCATAAATCCATTCTCCGTTCATACTTTAAATTGACAACTAGCAATAATTCAATGCTTTTTATAATAAAAAAAATCCGTGCTAATCCGCTTTTAATCCGCGTAAATCCGCGTCTAATTTTTTAAATTCTTTTCCAGTTTATCTGAGGTAGGGAGCAGAACATTTTCTTTTTTCTTTATCCTTTTTCCTTTTCTTTTCCATCACCCGCTCTGACCTCCGGCCTCCGACCTCTGACCTCTGCTCTGCTGAACCTCAATGATCTTGGTCAGGCCGGAAAGATGCAAAACCCGGTAAACATGGGGGCTTACTCCAAGGATTTTTATTTCGCCGCCAAAAGGCTGCAATTCCCGGTAGCGGCCCAAAATCACCCCCAAACCGGAACTGTCGATAAATTTAACATCGCTGAAATCCAGCAAAAGATTGCGGGAAGTGGAAAGATTAATGGCTTTTTGCAGCTCATCCCGAAAGCGGTCGGCATTGGTCATATCCAGCTCACCGCTGACCCCTACCCAAAGCCCATTTTCCTTCTTTTCAAATTCCAATTGCATTATAGGAAACCCCCATTTTACAATTCATAATTCACAATTCACAATGTTGGTAACTTTTCGCCCTGCAAAAACTGTCCTTCACTAAATACCAGATACCAGATACCAGATACTTAACCACCTACTTCTTCATCCTTACCTGCTCTTCCTGCTGCAAAATTGCACTAACAATTGGAGATTGTGGCGAAGGAGGGAGAGTTTTTTAAGGCAAAATTATAATAGTAATGCCCCGGTTATCGCGGCCCAGGTCCTTGTCCTGAGCCAGATGGGGAATCAGGTCCAGGGCTTCTCTTCCTTTGGGATGAAAAATATTCCATTCCTCCCCTGGAATATAGGCTAAAACAGCTCCTTTTTTTTGCTGAGCTTCTAAATATTGATGGCAGGTCTTGCGGATCGCCCCGCCCGGACCGGAGGAGCCATAGCCGTGGATGAGGCGGACAACCCGTACTCCCTGCCTTTTGGCCCGGGCCAGGGCATAGATCAAGTTGCTTTTAGCCAGCATCACCCCGGGCCTTCCCTCTTCAATATTTACTTCCCAAGCTTCAAAATTATTTTTCATAGTACCCCTAACCCGGACAAGCCGGAGTGTTGAGTGTTGAGTGTTGAGTGTTGAGTAGGAGCAGGAATACGGCGGCAAAGGCGGAGGTTGTGCCATTTTACGCAGAATTTCGAAAGTGAGTGCCTAAGGCGGTCTTCGACCGCAATGCTGAATTATGAATGCTGAATGCTGAATTGTTGTAGGTTTTCGCTCCGCGAAAGGATTAAATTAAAATCTTGTTTTTTATTGACACTTTGCGTCCCATAGGTACTAAAAATTTTTTTAAATTTTTCCTCATTTAGGTCTTGCGTAAAAGCAAGTTTTCTGATAGAATTTTCTTGAAGCAAATCGAAGTTGATTTTAATTTAGCTTCTATACAATTTTACCCGGCAAAAACCTCAAATTCCGTCCTCTGTATTCTGGCCTCTTTTTTGTCAGAAATTAACGGCAATTTGTGCTTGTATATCACGTTGTTGGGTGATATAATCTTTGATAGACACCCTGCGATGTTTGTGTAAAAGCCGATATGTTTTGATCCAACACCGTTTCATGCGGCATCTTGCTCCGTCTGCAGCCCATACGCCTCCATTTGCTAGAGGACATGGAAAACAGATGGGAAGAAGCCATACCTGCCAGAGCAGGTTCAAAACAACGGCTTTCACGGCAAAGTGGGGTTTTTCTATGGGAAACGGAGGACAGAGAACAGAGGACAGAAGTTTGTAGCTTTGCTTACGCAAAGCATTATTTAAAGCTGAAACCTTTTTTAGGCACTTACTCCCGAAATTCTGCGTAAAATGGCAAGATTTTCGTGCCGCCGTATTCCTGCTCCTACTCAAAACTCAACACTCCGGCTTGTCCGGGTTAGGTTTCCATACGTAATGATTATTATTTTTGGTGAAATTTATCCATAAGGTGCTATATTATATTACGAATTATAAAAAGGGGGGGTAAACAGTATGGGTTTTATGAAGGACAGGCTTATTGTGGCTTTGGATGTGCCTACCCGTAAAGAGGCCTTTCAGATCGTTAAAATGTTGGACGGCGAGGTGGGGGCTTACAAGATCGGGATGCAGCTTTATAACAGTGAAGGGCCGGATATTGTCCGGGATATTCAGTTTTTGGGCGGCCGGGTTTTTGTCGATTTAAAATTTCATGATATCCCCAATACAGTGGGTCAGGCCAGCCGGGTGATGGCCCGCAAAAATGCCTTTATGTTCACTTTACATGCTTCCGGCGGTTTCAAAATGATGAAAACCAGCGCTGACTCCGTACGGGAAGAGGCGGCAGAGCTGGGTATTGAGCTTCCTTTATCGGTAGCTGTCACTGTTTTGACCAGCATCAGCCATGAAGTTTTTATGAGTGAGCTGGGCAGCCGTTATACCATTGCCGAACAGGTGACCAATTGGGCCAAACTGGCCCAGAAAGCCGGGCTTTCCGGGGTAGTTTGCTCCCCTTGGGAGATCAGCGCTATCCGCCAGGCTTGCGGCGATGATTTTGTGATCGTCACCCCGGGGGTACGCCCCGCCTGGGCGGAAACCAATGACCAAGAACGGATCATGACCCCCAAAGAAGCAGTACAAACCGGCTCCACCTACCTGGTAGTAGGACGCCCCATAACCAAGGCAGATTCCCCCCGGGAGGCCGCTCAGAGGATAGTAGCGGAAATGGAAGAAGGGGAGAAGAGCAGGTAATAAGTAATAGGTAATAGGTAATAGGTAATAGGTAATAATTAAAAACCACGTCTCCGTCATTCTGTGCTTGAGCCGGAACCCCTCTGAGATGAGCTTGGGATTCCAGTTAAAGCCTGGGATTACGGGGATAAGCTGATATAATGCTTATTAGCAGGGTTTTCTGCCCCCTTTTCAAAGGGGGTGGCTACCGGCTTTGCCGATAGACGGGGGTTTGTCTAGAAAGCAACCATCCCAAAGTTACCAAGAGGAAACCGGAAAGCACCGGCTCATCTCTTTATTGGTACCTTTAGGCCACCTTACACATCAGAACAACAAGAAACCGTTCTCTTCCCTAATCCCTAACCCGGACAAGCCGGAGCTTTGAGCTTTGAGTCTTGAGTTTTGAGTGGGAATACGAAGGTACAAAAATTTTGCCATTTTGCGCAGAATTTCGGGAGTAAGTGCCTAATC
>Ga0082212_10004681_pt1 | contig 18885 bp, 16 predicted proteins | sample TergutNt197P3_FD_71548 | JGI IMG/M metagenome (GOLD analysis project Ga0082212, IMG submission 71548) | Neocapritermes taracua P3 segment gut microbial communities from Petit-Saut dam, French Guiana - Nt197 P3 | ecosystem: Host-associated > Arthropoda: Insects > Digestive system > Gut ...
GAGGCGAGAAACCGGAAATATTGTACGCCGGCAATGAGATTAGCCCTCCTCCTCCCGCAATACTGTCCACAAACCCGCTGATAAAAATCAACGGACAGATAATAAGCAGTTGTTCGTAATAGTCCATTAATTGCTTTATTTGTAAAAAGATACGAATCAATTATAAATATTGGATTTTTAGAAACTCTCTAAAATCCAAAGACCATTTTAAATCGTAGTCCGCCGTTTGGCGTTCCGATATGGTCGCGATACGATAATCGCCATACATAGTCTATGCGAATCAATTTAAAAATATTTTCCACTCCTGCGCCGATTTCCATATAGGGTTTATCGCCCATCATATAGGTATTATCAGGGAAATGATACAAGCCTTCACCATTTTTGTACGGATTGTTTTTATCGCTCAAATCGCCATACCATCCTCGGAAGGAAACTACTTCGCGGAGTTGCAACTTTTTTATCAGCGGCAAACGGTTGAACAGCCAACCATTTAGGTAATAGGTAGTTTCCCACGATACAAAACGGTCGTGAATAAACTCCATCGGATCCATCAACGGAAATGACTCCCATTCAATACTGTATGACAGGTTGGCATTGGGGATATGCAACAACGGATAAGGCACCCGATCCCACACCTTGCCTGCCTGCCCGAAAATATCTATATACCCGAAAGGCGAAAGCCAAAAACGCTTGCGAAGTCCGATTTCGGTGCGGTTATAGTTATGATCTGTACCGAGTATGCCTTTGCGCGCCATGGTATGTTTAAGGGTAATAACAGGCGCATCCAAAGTAATCGGATAGCGATAATTGCGTGATTGATAGAATTTTTCATTCGGCGCCCAGCGTACAAATAACTCCAATTGAGCCGAAGTATAATGGTCAACCGGCCGTTCGCTCCCATCAGCCTGTATCAAAAGAAAAGGAACATCGGGCGTTGCCCATTCTTTCTGATGGCGGAGCATAATGCTGTATCCAAGTCCCTTATAGTTTTCTTTATAGTAACTGAGTTCAGCTAACTGCATATAAGTAAGCAAGTTGTTGTTGCGGCGCTTAGGCATCATAAATAAGTTGTCGGGATTGGTATAGAGGTAGTGCTGTCCGATTTGGTTGATATCATATTTATACTCAGCCCTCAGGTAATGAAATGGATACTCTTTACGGAACGATCGCTTTTTGTTCAATGAATATTCGAAAATCGCATTGCCTTTGGGTTTGTGGTCTTTAAATCCGTAAGCCATGTATCCGTCGAGAAACAGTTGGTTGCTCAGATTGACCGTAGTAGTACCCCCCGCACGCAAACGAAACCCCTCCAAGGCATTCCCACTGAGAAATGTATTCACAGGTCCAAACTCAAATTTGCTGTCGGTATCCGATGTTTGCACATAGCCGTTGATAAAGGCATTGAGCGTTTTTTCAGTCCAGTAAAATGCGGGTACCTGACGCAGGCGCATCATCATTTCTTCTACCGAAGTCTTTTGAATCTCATCTGCTCCTTCACGCGCTTCATTCCAATACTCTTCAGTCTGCCGACGCGCCCCTTCCGATTCCATCGCCGGATTTTTTTCTTCAAATACTCCCCTGTCCGCAGGCCTTTCGAACGAATGATTGCGGTACAGGGCAACACGACGGGCATAAGTACTTTTTGCGTTTTTACTCCACTGAAATGACAACGCCATATCATTTTTCATCAGTATCCGTGTACTGTCTTCTTCTGTTCGGACGAATTCCTGTAAAATAGACATTTCGCCAACAAAATTCAGATTGATGTCGCGCGGCGTATTCAATATGGCTCTTTTAATAAAATATGTCGAATCCAACGTAACATACAAATGGCCTACAAAACCAAATGATTCGGTATTGAACGGAACGAATCCCAAATCTAAACATTGTTCATTGTCAATCATGACCGTGTCCAACAGATAGTATCTGTAGTAGAGAGGGCCAATGGACGACAACGGACTGACAAAACGATTCAGGAAAAGCGGAATATTATCCTGAAAGATATCCACGTCCTTAAAAGACTCGTCTATAAACTGTTTGATGCCTTCTTCGGCCAAAAACTCAATCAGACCGGCGCGCTTATAGGCATTGATGACTCTACGCTCTGCACGCGGCGATTTCCGGAAAAAATAATCTTCTATGGTTTCCTCATTGTAAAGAGGTAACATGGTACGTCCTAATACCGAAGTGGAATCCACATAATCAAGAATAAAATCGAACTGTCTGTACATCCAACTCTGACGCGCTTTTTCCACATCAAAATCATCAAACGCAAAAGTACGCTGTTCGTACATATTATAACTGTAATAGTCGTGATCGTGCGGACTGTGCAACCCTCTTCTTTCGATCAAATTTTGCACAAAATCTACTGCAGGATTATTTCTTCTTGAATAGATTTCGCGTCCGGGACGGACAACCACTTCGTTTAATTCATACGAAGCCGGTTTCAACAAGACGTCAATACGGTTTGTCCCTCTTCTCAAAGGGACATATTGCGTTTCGTAGCCGACATACGAAACCATTAACGTCAAACTGTCTGACGTTGCTCTAAATGAATAACGTCCGTTGTCTATCGTAGTGGTGCCGATCGAGGTACCTCTCAGACTGACAGTGACGTAAGGCAATGCCTCATTGGTTATCGAATCTCTGATATAACCCTCTACCTGTATCGCAGTTTGCCCGAAAATCGTGCCGTTTCCCCATACTGTCAGGGAAAACAATACAAATAATAATATGTTGCGCCTCATCCTTATTCAGTTCACACATCAAAAAACGTGGCAAAGGTCGGTTTTTTTTTTCATTTCTCGTTTATATTATACGAGAATATACCTATTTTTGCAATCAAAATGTAAATTATGAGGAAAATAAATTTAATATTAGTAATCATTCTGTTGGTAATCATGGCAGGATGCGAAAGGCTGGGTAACCAATCAACAGATAATTTAATTATCGTTGATGTAACAAAAAAATATCCACAAAAGGAACTGATCCTTCAGGATATTTTGGATGTGGAATATATTCCGATAGATTTGATATATGATAAACAAGAGAAAATCCTGTTCGAATATGTCGTATATAATGATGATTTTTCACCAAAAGACCGATGAATTTGGCAATCGAAAGAAACAATACCTTGTGTAACAAACCCTTTTTTTGTGCCATAAATCAAAAAAAATGCCCAATGATTTCTAAATATAATTTTTTTAAATAAATAATATGATATCATCTAAAGTCTATTTTACAAACTTGCGTACCAATGCGTCGAACAACTTGTTGAAGAAAATGGAACGGATCATTACACGAGCAGGAATATCCACTATTGACTTCAAAAATAAGTTTGTGGCTATCAAAATTCATTTTGGCGAACCGGGAAATTTGGCTTATATCCGTCCGAATTATGTAGCTCGGTTAGTTTCAATACTTCGCAAGTTAGGCGCCAAGCCTTTCCTGACGGATTGCAACACGCTTTATTCCGGCGGTCGCTCCGATGCCGTCAATCATTTACAAACGGCAATGGAAAACGGTTTTAACCCAATCTCGGCGCAATGCAATGTTATTATTGGCGATGGTTTGAAAGGAACTGATTATCGTATCGTGCCTATCGACGGCGAATATTGCAGGGAACCTAAAATCGGAACCGCTATTGTTGATGCCGATATCATCATTTCCATGAATCATTTTAAAGGACACGAACAGGCGGGCTTCGGTGGCGCTTTGAAAAATCTTGGTATGGGTTCGGCCAGTGTAGGCGGAAAATTGGAACTGCATGCATCTTCCAAACCAACTGTCAACAGAAGTAATTGCACAGGTTGCAAGATTTGTGAAAAATATTGCGCCCACAAGGCTATTTATGTTGGGAAAGACATGATTGCTGCCATTAACGAGTATTCATGTGTGGGGTGCGGTCAGTGTATAGCGCTTTGTCAATATGATGCAGCAGTGACAAGTGATTGGGGAACCACCGAACTGCTTAATCGAAAAATTGCCGAATATACAAAAGCCGTATTATCCGACAAACCGAATTTTCATATCAACTTTATCATGAACGTGTCGCCCAATTGCGATTGCTGGGATCATAACGATGCTGCCATTGTACCTGATTTGGGTATTGCCGCTTCTTTCGATCCTGTTGCGTTAGACCAAGCCTGCGCCGACTTGGTCACAAAGGCGCCTGCATTGCCAAACAGTTTACTCACTGATATTCATCCGTATAAATCACATGAGTCTGAGGATAAGTTTCGTTTGATTCATCCGGATGCCCGCTGGCAAGCCGGTTTGAGTCATGCCGAGAAAATCGGAATCGGGACGCAACGCTATGAACTGATTGAACTTTAATGCTTCATTCGGTTACTCAAGATACCATTTGTGCTGTCGCTACCCCACCCGGAACGGGAGGGATAGCGATTATTCGTGTGTCCGGGCCGGATGCAATTCCGATTTGCGACAGATTGTTCATTCCGGGAAAAATAGGGGAAATCGGGGATTGTAAGGGCATAAGGCTTACGCCCTTATTCGCCGAAACAAAGAAACCGGAGAGGCAGCGAAAAAAACTTGCCGACTACAATTCAAATAAGGTTATTTACGGCTTTATCCAATGTGACGGAACGCTTTTGGATGAGGTATTGGTTACCGTCTTTCGATCGCCCCACTCTTTTACAGGCGAGGATACAGTAGAAATCAACTGTCATGGTTCAATCTATATTCAACAGCAAATCATTCGGTTACTAATCGAAAACGGCGCTCGACAGGCGCAACCCGGTGAATTTACCCAACGTGCCTTCCTGAACGGTAAAATGGATTTAAGCCGGGCAGAGGCTGTGGCCGATTTGATTGCCTCTACATCTGCCGGAATGCATAAATTAGCAATAAATCAGATGCGTGGAGGCTTTTCCGACGAACTGACACAGCTTCGCATGCAATTGCTTGATTTTACTTCACTGATAGAATTGGAACTTGACTTTGCGGAAGAAGAAGTCGAATTTGCCGACCGCACACAACTGTTGACATTAGCCGAAAGCATACGCCGGAAAGTTGCCTGCCTGACCGAATCATTCAGTGTCGGCAATGCCATAAAAAACGGCATCCCTGTAGCCATCATCGGCAAACCGAATACAGGTAAATCAACCTTACTCAATGCGTTACTGAATGAAGAACGCGCTATCGTTTCCGATATACCCGGCACAACCCGCGATACCATCGAAGAGACCTTAACTATCGGAGGACAGTTATTTCGATTTATCGACACCGCCGGAATACGCCAACATACCAACGACCGCATTGAAGCGCTGGGCATACAACGTACTTTTGAAAAAGCAGAAAAAGCATCAATTATCCTTTACCTTTTTGATTTGACAGTCGAAAATGACATAGATGATTTGATTGCAACAAGCCGTTGGCTTCAAAAATTCCAAAAACCTTTCCTGATAATCGGAACAAAAAATGATATTGCACGCCGCACTCCAACTCAAATATCCGGCAATGTGCTGCCAATCCATATCTCATGCAAAGACCCTGCCGATATCGAGCGGATAAAAAGTATCATTCCTGGTTTTATTCAGTTTCCGTCGTGCGAAGCAAACGATGTAATTGTCACCAACATCCGCCATTACGAAGCCCTTTGCAAAGCCTTATCGGCCATTACCTGCGTAATTGAAGGCCTGCAAAACAACCTGTCCGGCGACTTCCTGTCCCAAGACATCCGCGAATGTACCCACTTCCTCGGCGAAATCACCGGCGAAATCACCACAGATGATATTCTCGGCAATATTTTTTCAAAATTCTGTATCGGAAAGTGAAGCCTGTTTTTTGACAAATATTTACGTAATACTATCTGTTTAGAAAATTCAGAAAGAGAGTGGAAACGCTTTTTTCCCAGTTAGATGACCTGTTTATGCTCTTGAGAAATTACGCCAAAGATGTGGCAAGTATTTTCCTGACTTCGTCATTGCGTCACCCAAAAATTCTCATCGAACAATTTAGCGATCAGTTTATGTTTCGATGTCAGCAACATGGTTTTGACCATTGTCTGTCCGGCATGTGGTAGTTTGACTTTGATTGTGGTAACAGTTTTAGCAATATTCAAGATTTTATCAACGCTAAGCTTAAATCCATTCGCCTTGAGAATCCGTTCCAGTTCCTTGTAGACTTTATATGCCACAAAGCAAATACAAACATGAGCTTCTATCCTTTTGGGTGTAAAATGAAACATCGGACGCATTTCCAAAGTGCCTTTTGTTACTCTGTAAGCCCGTTCGATTACCCATAATTCACGATATTGCTCATAAACATCTGCAGCCACAAGGTTTGTGTTTGTTATATACCCTTTTAACCCATCCCACTGTCTGTCCTCGATGATTTTCTGCTTATTAATACTTACCGTCACATTATCGGATATATCCAAAAACTTGTTATAACCCCGCTTATTGATGTTCTCTTTGGTAAGCATGCCACGTCCATAGGCTTTTGTCAGACGTCTTATGCCTTTTTCTCTGTTATAAGCATCTTTCTTTGCCCGACTCTCTGAATAGCCTACAATCAGGCGGCAAGTATCTGATTTTGGCCTCTCATAAAATGCTCCGTCATGTTTTGCCAGTGTCTGTATCCACGATTTTATCTCCGCATCTTCATTCTTTATTCTTGCTCCAATAATGTATTTATATCCACCTGATTCCAGCAAATCAATGTTTCTCTTATTCATCAATCCGGAATCGGCAACCACTACAAAATCTTCCAAATTAAACCGACTGACAAAATCCTCCACAATTGGTATCATTGTATAACCCTCATATTGAGAACCATTAAATAATGAATAAGCCAATGGATAGCCCCCTGAACTTACCAGTAAGCCCAATACAACCTGAGGTTGACTGTGCTTGCCGTCTTTAGAATAACCTTGGGTACGGAAATCATCCCCATTTTCGCTCTCGAAGTAAAGAGTCGTTACATCATAAAATACCAAACCAATGCTACCTCCCAATATCTTCCTTGTGTGTTTTACGCTGATTTGATGCACTTTCTCTTTCTGTGTGCAATACAGCTTATCCAAATATCTGTATATCTTCGACAGTTCTATGTCTTCATCGTAATAGGATTTTAAATAATCAACTGTGCCGGACTTGCTCGTCGGCTGACATAAACGGGCGATAACTAATTGCTTTAATACTTCGTCTTGAATGCTATCGAAGCCTACCTGAGCATATACCCTGTTCAAAATTAGTTGTGTGCCGTTAATCAAAATGTTTTCTACATTCTCCAATACCTGACTTGTGGCAGCCTGTTCCAACCGGATTTGTGCTTCTTTTTCCTTTGAAATAAACATGTCCAATTGGCCTGCGTATGAATGAATCCATTCTTTGCCGATTTGACACATTTCTTCTATTTCCTCAGAGATAGAACTAACGCCTATGGTTTTCAGTTCACGAAAATGACCTCCGATTTTGTTGACAACAACAACACTTGTGCTTCCTGAACGATTTTTCTTCTTACGTACAAACATGCCACAAAATTACTCCTTTTTCTTGCGTCACCCAAAATGGTGACGCAAGAAATTCTATAACCATTAGCATCAAGTTGTTACAAAAAATCAGGGTGATTGTAGTAGAAAAGTGACGAAGTCAGGAGAGTGGAAACGCTTTTTTCCCAGTTAGATGACCTGTTTATGCTCTTGAGAAATTACGCCAAAGATGTGGCAAGTATTTTTACGCGGGTACTGGCTAAAATCACGGCTGCTATTGCACTTCGGTATATGAACAAATTAAATAACAGACCTATTGGACAAATTAAACATGCGCTATGCTAATTCCGCCAACAGGTAAAAATAATAAAGTTATATCCTGTCCAACACCTTCTCGATCAATTCGGGCAGGCTACTTTGGTATTCCGTATTCATGTTTTTATCTACTCTGCCGGCGATAATACAACAAACGGTCATTGCTTTATGTCCCATCATGGCTGACAGGCCGGCTAAGGCCGAACTTTCCATTTCATAATTGGTAATTTTCTGGCCGTTATATTCAAAAGTTTCAATTTTTTGGTTCAGCAAAGGGTCTGATAGCGATAACCTGAGCTCACGGCCTTGCGGGCCATAAAAACCATTGGCGGCAATGGTTGTTCCGCAAAGGATATCATCGCAAACGATTTGAGCCAGCAATGACGCATCGGACGGCACAACGTATGGTTGTAACCCGCTGATTTTCCAGTCAAGTTGTCGGAGAAGCTCGCTTTCAAACGCCAAGTCACGTACCTTTTCACTACCTGCATAAAAATAGAGCACGCCATCGAGGCCGATGGATTTTTCTGCCGCCACACATGTGCCGATCGGAACAAAAGGCTGCAAGCCTCCCGACGTTCCGATACGCACCATAGTCAGTTGTTGAAAGTCGGGCTTTATGGTTCGTGTACGAAAATCAATATTGGCCAGCGAATCCAATTCATTAATCACAATATCAATATTATCGCATCCGATACCGTGAGAAATAATGGAAAGCCGTTTGCTTTTATAACTTCCCGTAATGGAATGAAATTCACGGTTTGAAACATCACACTCCTTGCTGTCAAGGTAATCGCCGATAAATGCAACACGCGCAGGGTCGCCGACCAAGATGATTCGCTCGGCTAATTGTTCAGGCTTTATATGAAGATGGAAGATGCTTCCGTCGTCGTTGATGATAAGTTCGGATGAGGCAATCATAATCAATTAAAAATTAAGAATTAAAAATTAAAAATTAAAGACATTATTTATAGTCTTCTCTTATTGGTGACCATGAGTCTATGATGGTGGTAAAATCTTCAAAAATAATGGCTTCATGTTCAATGCCGGAGGGTATCACGGCAAAGTCTCCGGGGTATAATATTTTCTTTTCACCATTAATGAGCATCTCAACTTTACCTTTTAAGACATGGGAAATCTGCTCGTGTACATGTTTATGCAGAGGTATTTTGCTAAATGGTTCAAAATCCATATAGGTTACCATCACATTGTTCAGATAAACAGATTTAATCGTAACTCCTTCTATTTTGGAAGAGTTGTTTAAATCGTCTTTATTTACAAAATACGGAAAATTTAAAAGCATCATTTATATTCCTCTTTATAAAAATATTTTACCCATTCTTTATATGTATCCTGTGCCGACAAACAAGTGTCAAGCAAATAGCCTCTTTCGTTTGCAAATTCTTTCAATCCACGATAATAAAATTGTTTGTGATTGTCGTCAATAATGAAAGGTATTATGTTGTTTTTCAAACATTCACGAAACATAATCAGTCGTCCAACCCTGCCGTTTCCGTCCTGAAACGGGTGAATTTTCTCAAAGTGATAATGATATGCTACAATATTTTCAAACACAATTTCGTCAAAAGAATTATACCGGTCATTGAGTTTGTTCATGTCGGCTTCCACATTTTGGGGCAAAGAGGTTTCGGTTCCTCCAACTTCGTTAGGAAGTTTTTTCCATTCGCCAACCATAAACCATTCTTTCGAAGCATCGGAAGTGCTTGCCTTCAAGATGCTGTGAAACTTTTTGACCATATTGTTTGACAATTGCGTATCAATCGTGTCAAGCAAATAATCAAAAGCGACAAAATGATTGGAGGTTTCGATGATGTCATCTACAGGAACAGCCTCCTGATCCTTGAAACCGATAGTGCGCGTTTCAAAGATATAACGGGTTTGTTCTTCAGTGAGTTTACTACCCTCTATTCTGTTTGAGTTGTAGGCAAGATTGACCTGCGTCTTGTGATACAAGCCTCCTTTTCGCTTGGCGTCCTTTTCCTCTTTAAGATATGTTAATAAATTCATGTCGCTTATGATAGCTCGACTTGTCGAATTTGCAGTTCAGCCGGATAGATCGTAATTTATAATTCGTAATTGAGACTAACCGCTTGTGGTTAGTCTTTTATCGGTTTATTGGAAGAAGGTGACGGTTTGGCGATTGCGTCGCGCATGGAGGTGTCGGCTTCGATATTTCTCATTTTATAGTAGTCCATGATACCCAAATTACCTGAACGGAAAGCCTCTGCCATGGCTTTGGGTACTTCGGCTTCGGCTAAAATCACTTTGGCGCGGGCTTCCTGTGCTTTGGCTTTCATCTCCTGCTCGGTAGCGACAGCCATTGCACGGCGCTCTTCGGCTTTGGCCTGCGCAATATTCTTATCGGCTTGCGCCTGATCCATTTGCAGTACAGCGCCGATGTTTTTACCGATATCGATATCGGCAATGTCGATCGAAAGAATTTCGAACGCCGTGCCTGCATCCAATCCTTTGCGAAGCACTAATTTGGAGATAGAATCCGGATTTTCCAATACGGTCTTGTGACTTTCGGACGAACCGATTGAAGACACAATTCCCTCGCCTACACGTGCAAGGATCGTTTCTTCACCGGCACCGCCTACCAATTGCTTGATATTGGCGCGCACGGTAACACGTGCTTTGGCAATCAACTGAATACCGTCTTTAGCCACTGCTGCGACAGGAGGCGTGTCGATTACTTTTGGGTTTACCGACATTTGTACAGCCAAAAACACATCGCGGCCTGCCAAATCAATAGCTGTAGCCATTTGGAAGGTCAAGTCAATATTCGCTTTCGAGGCCGACACCAGCGCGTGTACCACACGCTCTACATGTCCTCCGGCCAAATAATGCGCTTCGAGTTCGTCGCGGGTTAATGACTTTAGACCGGCCTTGTGCGCTTCGATCATTGCCTGAGCAATTACACTGGGGGGAACTTTTCGGATCCGCATCAGAAATAATTGAAGCAGCGAGATGCTGACTCCCGACACTTTGGCCGAAATCCATAACAGAAAAGGTACATAATACCAAAAGACAAAGAATAAAATGACAGAAGCTGCTGCCACTAAATAAAATACTAAGTTTGATTCAAAAGTTGGTTCCATATTTATTTAATTTAAAGATTTAATATTGTACATCCCCCTAACCCCCTCCAAAGGGGGAATTTACCTCCCCCTGCCCCCTCCAAAGGGGGATAAGGAATTATTGTTTTTTCAAAAAAAACATTTTTAATTTTTAATTTTTAATTGAAAAAGTTTCCACCACCACATTATACCCCTCCAACCGAATGATTTCCACCGGTGTTTGTTCATCAATAAACTCACCTTGTGTTTTTGCTTCAACGGTTGTTTCACCAAACCGGGCTTTTCCGATAGGCGCTAAACGCGAGAGGGTGATTCCCTGATCTCCTACCTGAAGTCCCATATCTCGCGTAGATGTAAGGGTAGAATCCACATTTGTTTTGAGCGACACCCTTTGAAACGATTTAGCCCGTAATAGCCAGGCAAAAAAACCGATAAAAAGTATGACCGAACCAACCAAAGTGATATGTCCGGCTACTGTCCCGACCGAATAAGCATAGACAATACCACCAATCGCAAAAAGCACGCCTCCTATACCTGCGATTGTAATGCCGGGCAGTAAAAATATTTCAAGCAGAAACAAAATGATTGCCACTGCCATAAAGATTACGATGATGATGATGTTTAATGTCATATTTTATAGTTTTCAGTTCTCAGTTCTCAGTTTTCAGTTTATCTTCCCACTGAAAACTAACAACTGAGAACTATTTACAATGCTCAATTAAGCAGATACCTGTTTTCGGAATTTCTGGTTCTCTTTTCCCATTCATCAATTTGTGAGAAAAGTATTCGTAATTCTGTTTCAGTCTGTAAGATAACAGGTCTCATTTGATCTTTAACGGATTGATTAGCTAAAGTATAGATGTTCCTTTTTTCAACCAGATCGCTTTCCACCGTGTTTGCTTGCTGTTTCAAGCCGATTACTCTTTCAAAAAACGATTTTGCTTCCGGACTTCGAAAATCGGCAAGCGAATAATATACTGTTCTGTCATTTACAACAAATTCAAAATCACGAATCTCTTGTTTGTACGTGTTGGAAATATTGGCTTTTGCTAAAAGAATCAGTTCTTCATAATTGCTTCCCGGCAGCCATGTATCGTGAATGGAAGTCAATGCAGCACGTCCGTTTAGCGATTCATCACTTTCGCTTTCTTCAAAATATTTGCGCGAATCATTCGGAATAAACAAATATACACATACCTTATCTTCGGGTTGAAAGCGGTCGGAGACAAACCAACCTAAACCTTTTACTTCATCAACCACCATCAAATAATCGTTTGACGGCGAATTAAAAGGCATACTCAATTGTTCAGGAGCCAGATAAGCATTTGAATTGGTGTTGTACCGCGTTACAAACAGGTCGTACCCTCCAATCGATCCGTTTCCTTTCGAGGCGAAATAGATGGTAACACCGTCGCCAAGTACAAACGGATAATTGTTTTCTTCCGTATCTGCCGGAAATAATGGTTTTTCGTCGGTCCATATATCCAACAGTTTCGTTTGGGTATAAAGCGTAAACCTGCCATCCGGAGCCGGACGGGCATAAAAAGCCCTGTCTCCTTTCGGGTTAATATAAACAGTTGACGGCGGGGTTTCAAACGATAAAAAGAAATCTCCGTCCATTTGTAAAACGCCACAATCTTCACTCAGAAAATAAGCTGAAAGGATTTTGTCTTTGCTTACTACCATACTGTCAATAATTTGAACATCTTCAGCCCTGTCTCTCATTCGACTTAGTTTTTCGACTCTTTCCAATTGACTTTCATATACTTCGGTATTCTCTTTTTTCTTGGTTAACTGATCAATATAATCCTCCCACATTGTTGCCGCTTCTTTAAAACGATATGTCGAAGTATACATAGTGGCTAAATACCGGCAGGCATCGGTCACTTTTCGATTACGGGCAAGCAAGAGGTATTTTTCGGCGGTTTCCAGTTCGTCTGTTTCATAACAACAGACCCCGTACCAAAGACTGTATGACGAATTATTAGGCGACTGTTTGACTAATTTTTCAAAAACAGGTTTGGCTTCTTCAAACAATCCCTCGTTATACCATTTTTTTGCCTGATCGAGACTTTGTGTATATCCCAATCGCGAAAAAAACGCTAAAATGCAGATAAATAATATTTTAAAAGCAAATCGTTTCATTAGCTTTGATTCAGAATAGCATCCAAAGATAGAGAAAAAAACATTATACACTTTTTTACGCTTATCTTTTAATGAATTATATTTTTTTTTTACATTGCTCAATGCTGCATACCAATAAAGAGATATACAGACAAAAGTGTACAAAGGTAATTTTTTTTTTTAAAATACAGGATATTCTACTGCTTGATTGATGCATTTGTTGTAATACAGCAATGCGTCAAAAATAAAAGTTTTCTCAAAAAAGAAACAATCCCGAAAAAAAGTTATACTTTTGCTCGTCTTACGCGAAACTCCAAAAATGTTGACAGATACAGCCTTGCGGGATTTGCGGGTTTTAGTTGAAAGTGATTATGACTTCAAAAGAACGTGTTCACGCTTCATTGTGCCGGAAAAATCCGGATCGGGTGCCGGTATGGATGTGGTATCATCCTGAGACGGTACAGCTGTTGGCCAAAGAATTGGATATTCCGCCCAATCAGGTTTCCGTTGCACTGGAAGATGATGTGCGTCAGGCATGGGTTTCCAACAATCATGCAATGGAAGGTATTGTGCATCAATATGATGGCGAAAGTCATACCGATCAGTGGGGTATCCGGTGGAAGAAGGTGGGGTCCTTTAATCAGATTGTACATTATCCGTTGAAGGATGCGACGGATGAAGAGATAGACCGTTATCAATTTCCCTACGAAGCTATTCCTGAGTTGCTTCAGAACATGAATCCGATTGTTGCCCAAAAGGACACATATTTCATCGGTTGCGATGTGTCGCCCTGTCTTTTTGAATTGATTTGCCGGTTGAGGAATATGCAATGTGCTTTGCTTGATTTTTTGGCCAATCCCGGCTTGACGGACAGGTTTTTGGAGAAGGCGGCCCATTTTAATGTGGTGCTGTCGCGTGCTGCTGTCGAGCGATTTGCACTCGATTGTCTGTGGACGGGCGATGATGTGGGCGGGCAACAGGCGATGATGCTCAATCCTGCTATGTGGCGGGAAAGGGTGATGCCCTTTTTGAAAAAGATTTTAGACGTTGGCAAAGAGCGGAATCTTTGGATAGCTTATCACTGCTGTGGGGTGGTGCGTCCGATCATTCCCGATCTGATTGAGATAGGCGTCGACATACTGAATCCTGTGCAGGCGAATTGTCCGGGAATGGATCCAATGGAACTAAAAAAAGAATTTGGAAACGAATTGTCATTTATGGGAGGAGTTGATACACAGGGTCTTCTTCCGAATGGCTCTGCATCGGAGGTCAGAAACGAAACGGAAAGACTGATCGACGGCATGATGGAGGGCGGTGGCGGTTATATCTTAGCGGCTTCACATGCTATCCCGCCGGAAACACCGATCGAAAATATCTATGCCATGTACGAAGCGGCAGGTATTACGAAAGAACGGATAAAGGACAATGCAGCAACTATCCGGGGGCATTTATTTGTATAAAACATCAGATTACAACGGGTGCATTTCAATTTGTCGCACAAAATAAGGCTGAAAGCCTTGTAATCAAAAGCGTAGGGTGAATCCCTACGGATTGAATGACACCTCCCGAAAAAGCCCTGAAAGGGCGAAATCAGGATATCACCCTTTCAGGGCTAATTGACTTGACACACCTGAATAATAGGGCGATGCCCTATTCTGATGCTTTTGCCCTTTCAGGGCAATCCAATAATAAGAAAGTGTAATGCGACAAATTGAAATGCACCCAAATTGTACAATATAAAAAAATGAATTATCTTTGTACGTTATATCACACATTATGTAGCAAACAAAAAATGCGGAATGCAACATTTTGAGGCTTTGTTACGTCTTACTTTATTACGCAGATTTTAATAACAATTCAGATGAAAATAAACCGAACATTGATAAAATGCACGAATTGGGCATTGGCCGGCATCTTAAGTATGCTGGGGTTTACCGGTTGCTTAAAGGAACCGACAGTAGAGTATGGTATGCCTCATGCGGATTATACAGTAAAGGGAAAGGTAGTCAATAAAGCAACCGGAAAACCTGTCTTAGGCATACGCGTGACATACAATTCCGGAAATACCCCGGAATATGGTATTCCGTCAACACCCTACGCACCTAAATCTTCAGTAATAACCGATGCGAATGGCACGTTTAAACTTACCGAGAAAAGTTATAATTTATACCCTTATACTCAAGAAAAAATCCCTGTTTTCGTAGAAGATATTGATGGAGAAGAAAACGGTTTGTTCCATCCGGAAATAATTGAAGTGGATTTCAGAAATGCCGAACAAACCGGGAAACGGGATCATTGGTATGAAGGCGAATATTCTGTAACCCTGAATGTGGAACTGACTGAAATAGAACCTGAAAACCAATGAACAAAAACCTCACGCTCCGCAAAAGGATCGCGTTGGAAGTTTTCCGCAGGATACGTAAAAATAATGTACGTCTGCACGAATTGAACACACTTTTCTGGGAATGTACGCTTCGTTGCAATCTGTCGTGCCGTCATTGTGGAAGCGATTGCAAGGTCGTCGCCGGTTGTCAAGATATGCCGTCAAAAGATTTTTTTCATGTCATTGATCAGATTACGCCGTACGTCAATCCAAATCAAACAATGATCATATTTACCGGAGGGGAAGCATTGATGAGAAGAGACATAGAAGCCTGCGGATTGGAATTGTACAATCGGGGATTTCCCTGGGGCTTGGTTTCAAATGGATTGTTACTCGACCGGCGACGGTTGGATTCGCTATTGGCCTCCGGCTTACATTCCATCACCATCAGTCTCGACGGCTTCGAAGAGGCGCACAACTGGTTGAGACAACACCCGCAAAGCTATACCAAAGCCTTGAATGCCATTCGTATGTTGATCAAAGAAAAAGAAATCATCTGGGATGTAGTCACTTGCGTTAACCGGAAAAACATTTACCAATTGGATGAGTTCAAGGAGTTTCTGATAACTACCGGCGTGCAACATTGGCGTATATTTACGATTTTTCCCTTGGGCCGTGCAGCAGGGATTCCCGAATTGCAACTTACCGACGAACAATTCACATCGGTACTTGATTTTATCCGAGCCTCCCACAAGGAAAATCGTATTCATTTGAATTACGGATGCGAAGGTTTCCTCGGCCAATATGAAATGGAAGTGCGCGACTATTTCTATCAATGCCATGCCGGCATCAATGTGGCATCAGTACTGGCCGACGGATCTATTTCAGCCTGTCCGAGCATCAGGGCAAACTTCCATCAGGGAAACATCTACAAAGACCGTTTTATGGACGTCTGGAATAACCGTTTTCAGCCCTTCCGCAATCGCGAGTGGGCACGCAAAGGCGTTTGCGCCGATTGTAAGCTATTCCGTTATTGCGAAGGCAACGGTATGCACCTGCACGACGACGACGGCAATCTTTTATTCTGCCATTACAAGCGAATCACGTAAAGACACTTTATAGTATCCCCAATTTCACCCTTACCGCCTTCGGAATCGCATCCTTATGTACCACAATATTAATGGTTTTATACGCGACAAATGCCTCCGAAGCATACCACATCCCTTTGTATTTGCTGTCGGTTCCCCATGAGTTTTTGACCATGTAGAATTTCTTGCCTGTCTGGTCTTTGGCAATACCATAGATCAACATGCCATGATCGTCGGTTGTCTGGTAATTATTGTAGCCTGTCTGACGAAGATTCTGTGTGACATTAACTTCCTTACCGGGCATTGAAGCTAATTTTCTGATTTCGGCATCGCGTTCCGCTCTGCTTAACCCAACCCAACGTGCCTGATCTGAACCCGATGTCTCGATTGATTCAATATCAGGACAAGAGGCCACGCCGTCACGTGTAAAACCCGCTTCGCTCACATCAGCACCCCATGCCACAGTATACCCCGTGTTTATCGCATTATCAAATACATCCATCAATTCGTTCAAAGGCAGGTTGTAGCTGAGCGACCAACGCCAGTTATCTGGAATCTCCAACCCGAACGATGTATAGAAAGGTTTATGTGTGAAGGAAGTAAGCGACACATAATCATCCGGATTCAAGCCCAATGATTCGCCGAAACTTTGGGGCGTGTACTGCCTGCCTTTATACTGAAATGTAGCAGGGATTTCACCCAGATAGGCATCAATAATCCCTTGAAACGCTTTCGGCCATACAGGCGACAATTTTCCGTTAGGATTCGTAATAATACTTTTCAAAAAACCTGTTGCGGCATTTACCATTTCGCCATGTACATGAATGTCTTCTCCGTATTGTAAACCCGAATAGACTTCGCGAGGGACAGCACCGTAGTGTTTGAATACATACAAAACATCGGCAAAAGCGCCTCCTTCAGCAAATTCCGATAAACCATGCAGGCGGACATGCTTTTCAGCCTTGTCCCGATAGGTGTGATTCACCACAAACATTTCGGACAAATCGAATTCGCCCTTGCCCAGACGTATTAATTCAGCTTCCATCAGGGCTACCCCCGAAAACGACCAGCACGTCCCTGTGCGGCTTTGGTTATGAACAGGCGTTATTTTTAATTCCTTTACCGTTGTAAACTCATAACCATCCTGTGCAGTTGTCAATACAAACGCACCCATCAAAAGCATTCCTGCTAAAATAATTTTCTTCATATTTAGTATTGTTGTTTTTTAGTAATGGACGCAAAATTAGTATTTTCTTTATTAAAAACGAAAAAATTTTTTTTTCATTTTTAATAATTCATAAATTTCATGTACTTTTGCGACTGTTTTTGATGATGTACGTATTCCAATAGTATTCAATAGCTATTGACATAGACCCACGAAAACCGATATGACATCCGAACGATATGTTTAATTAATAAAATCAAACAGTGATGAAATCACACGAATACATTGAAAGAGAAGAAAAGTACGGAGCGCACAATTATCATCCGCTTCCGGTAGTGTTGGAACGAGGCGAAGGCGTCTTTGTCTGGGATGTTGAAGGTCGACGATATTTCGATTTTCTGGCATCTTATTCGGCTGTTAATCAGGGTCATTGTCATCCACGTCTGACAAAAGCGCTCACGGAGCAGGCATCTAAACTTGCCTTAACATCGCGCGCTTTTTACAACGATAAATTGGGCGTATGGGAAGAGCAGATCACTAAATATTTCGGCTATGACCGGATGTTGCCGATGAATTCGGGCGCCGAAGGCGTCGAAACAGCGCTTAAACTTGCGCGGAAATGGGCATATAAAGTAAAAGGTATTCAGCAGGATAAAGCAAAGATTATCGTTTGTGACGGTAATTTCCACGGACGTACCATTACGATTGTTTCCATGTCGACCGACCCGGACTCTTACGGCGATTATGGCCCTCATACCGACGGTTTTATTAAAATTCCGTACAACGACATCAGCGCATTGGAAGAGGTCATTGCAGGAGATGATATAGCCGCTTTTCTTGCCGAACCCATTCAGGCGGAAGCAGGCGTATTTGTACCGGATGACGGTTATCTGACAGACATCAGATACCTGTGCACCGAACATAATGTGCTTTATATTGCAGATGAAATTCAAACAGGCATTGGCCGGACGGGAAAACTGTTGGCCGTTGATTATGAAAATGTACGTCCTGACATGCTTATTCTTGGAAAAGCAATTTCAGGCGGCGTATATCCTATCTCATGTGTGTTGGCCGATGATGAAATCATGCTGACAATCAAACCGGGCGAACATGGCTCTACTTACGGAGGAAACCCGATTGCAGCGGTCGTTGCCATGGAGGCCTTGCAAATCATTGATGATGAAAAATTGGTAGACAACTCGTTTGCCATGGGACAATTATTCAGAGATGAAATGAGAAAAGTAAACAGTCCGATGATTGCCGAAGTTCGCGGTAAGGGTCTGCTGAACGCCATCACCATTCGACCGAAAGATGGA
>Ga0082212_10004682_pt1 | contig 18885 bp, 20 predicted proteins | sample TergutNt197P3_FD_71548 | JGI IMG/M metagenome (GOLD analysis project Ga0082212, IMG submission 71548) | Neocapritermes taracua P3 segment gut microbial communities from Petit-Saut dam, French Guiana - Nt197 P3 | ecosystem: Host-associated > Arthropoda: Insects > Digestive system > Gut ...
CGCGAAGCCAATTCTGGAACCACGCCGCCGTATTTCCGGTGCACTTCCTGCGATGCAATGACGTTGGACAGCATGTAACCGTCGCGGATTACCGCTGCCGAGGTGTCATCGCAGGATGATTCGATGCCTAAGATGGTGATGGACAATGTTAATTATTCTTTTGAGTATTAGCGTTATTGAATTTCTTTAATGTTTGTAAAATCCTTCCATCCATCGGCGATACGATAGTCTTCCTCTGTACCGGCAGGCACACGCAGTATACAGTTGACTGTGTCCACTCCGTTAAATGTTCCGCTGTTTATCCAACGGGAGTTAGTGACTATAGTAATACTTTGAGGAATTTCCTGATAATTAATAATTTCAGTCAGACCGGTGCAACTTCCAAAAGCATAATCACCGATAACTGTCACCGAATTGGGAATGGTTACTGACGTTAAACCACTACATCCACAGAAAACATGATTTCCGATATCTGTCACCGAATTTGGAATGGTTACGGTTGTTAAACTGCTATAATAAAAAGCGCCATCTCCGATATCTGTCACCGAATTTGGAATGATTACTGACGTTAAACTATTACATTCACTAAAAGCGATATCGCCGATAAATGTTACCGAATTTGGAATTGTATATGTACCTGCTTTTCCGGCAGGATATAGTATCAGCATGGTTTTTGTCTTATTAAATAACACACCGTCTTCTGAGCTGTATGCAGTATTACTGTTATCTACTTGAAAGGACGTTAAACTGATGCATCCGGGAAAAACACTATATCCAATTGATGTTAACGAATTTCCAATGGTTACGGAGGTTAAAGCACTACATCCTTCAAAAGCTTTATATTCGATATTTGTCACCGAATTTGGAATGGTTATGGATTCTAAACTGCTACATTGGTAAAAAGCTTCAGTTCCGATATTTTCCACCGAATTACCAATGGTAACTGACATTAAACCGCTACATAAGGCAAATGCGCAAGTTCCAATAGATCTTACCGAATTTGGAATGATTACAGACGTTAAACCGGCGCAACTTTGAAAAGCATGCTCTTCGAATTCTGTCACAGAATTTGGAACTGAATATGTACCCGTTTTTCCGGCAGGATACAGTATCAGCATGGTTTTTGTTTTATTAAACAGAACGCCGTCTTCTGAACTGTATGCAGGATTGCTGTCATCAACATTTATAGACGTTAAACCATGGCAACCTAAAAAAGCTCCATATTCAATAAATGTTACTGAATTTCCAATGGTTACTGATGTTAAACCTGTACAATTGAAAAAAACAGCATTAACAATATCTGATACCGAATTTGGAATAGTTACCGTCTCTAATTCTGTACATCCGGAAAAAGCAAAACCTCCAATATCTGTTACTGAATTTGGAATAGTTACCGTCTCTAAACTTGTGCATCCGGAAAAAGCAAAACTTCCAATAGATATTACCGAATTGGGAATAGTTACGGACGTTAAGCCGGTACACCCGGAAAAAGCACACATTCCAACATCCGTCACCGAATCAGGAATAGTTATCATCTTTAAACCTGTGCACCATTGAAAAGCCCTATCTCCGATAGACGTCACTGAAATTGGAATGGTTACCGACTCTAAATTGGAGTATCCGCGAAAAGCGAAATTTCCAATGGAACTAACGCTATCGCCGATCACCACAACGATAATTTCATCTCTATAATCATGCCAGGACGGATACTGGGCATACCAATCAGTAAAATCCGGCATTGCGCCACTTCCGCTTATAGTGAGCGTACCGTCGGCGCTTAATATCCATGTGAGCGCACCTGTTGTTCCGCTTGCTATGGGTAGTTCAAGTTCAGGATCAGTTTCAGGGTCTGTCTCAGTTTCAGTTTCAGGGTCTGCCTCAGTTTCTGTTTCAGTTTCTGTTTCAGTTTCAGTTTCTGGCTCTACTTTCTTGGTACAACCTGCTGCACATAATATACCGCAAAAAAGAAATATAAACAGTTTGTTTTTTTTGGGAGTTACTTTTTTAAAAAATTGAAGCATAATCTATTCATTTTTATCGTTTATAAATTGCCCTACAAAAACCGTGCCATTTTTGTTAAAAATCCCTAAATAGAACACATATAACGCGGATGAAGCAAAAAACCGGAACTTCCTACCTGCCTCTTGAAATTCAATCCATTACAAATTCATTAGGCAAAATCAAAAAGTCTCATTATTTTTTTGATTCAATGCAATACCTCGCTGCCATTTGGTCTATTTCATAAAGGACTGCCAATCGTTTAAAACTTGCCGAGCATCATTTTACTCTTTCTATTTTTTCTCACCAATCGGCTTGACCAGACATATCATATACAGCCAGATGACGGCAATAATCGCCATGGCCGCCCACTGTGTTCCGAAAGCATCGGAAACCACGCCCAGCAACGTAGCAATTACGCCGCCCGAAACGCCGACAATCAGCAACGAGGATATTTCGTTTGCTTTGTGTGGTAAATGCTTCAATGCGGAAGAGAAGATGATGGCAAACAGATTGGAATAACCTAATGCAATGATCACCGTAGCCGCCAGAATACCTGTCTGCGACGAACTGAAAAGGAGCATGGCAAACCCTGCCAGTGCAAGCAGCGCACTGATGGTATAGAATTTTCGTTCGGAAATTTTCATTAATATGATTCCACCCAGAAAAGCGCCTAATGCTTTGATAATAAAATAATAATAACTCTTCAACTGGTCGGCCTGAGAAATCTCGGTAACAGACGAACATTTTTCCATCAGGTACTTGGGTAAAGTGGTATTCATTCCTACATCCACGCCTACCAATACCAGAATACCGATGAAAAACATCAGTATTTTTTTGTCTTTCAGGAGGGCAAAAGTAGCGCTGAAAGAAGTCGTTTCGTTTTTTCCGCTTTCGTGGATAGGCGTAGCCCAAAGCCATATACAAGCCAGCAATGTAACCATCCCGAAGATCGGGAAAACATAAATCCATCCCAGCGTTGATCCGGCTAACCATGCGGCGGCATTGGGGCCTAACCACGACGAAACGGATTTCACGAACTGACCTAAAGTAAGCGTTCCTGTCTGTTTTTCTTTTGAAACAACGTTGGTAACCAATGGATTCAACGCTACCTGAATGATCGTATTGCCGATACCGATAAATACAAATGCCACGACAATCATCCCGAAATTATACGCAAAAAATGGGAGTACTAATCCTATCACCGTAAAAAGAAAACTGATGACGACTGTGTTTTTTCGTCCGCGACGGTTCATCAGGATGCCCGTCGGGATGGACAAAACGAGAAACCAGAGAAAGCACGAAAGCGACAACAGATTAGCCGTCGAATCGTTCAAACTGAAATCGACTTTTACATAATTGATAGCCGTACCGATAAGATCGACAAAACCCATGACGAAAAAGCCGAACATCACAGGCAATACTACTGAAAGAGAATGTTTTTTGGTTTGCATAATATTACAATTACGAGTTAAGAATTACGAATCATGGAATTTTTGAATCACGAAATCAAAGCATTTACGGCCACCGATAATGCAGCATAGTCGCCGATGCTTTCACCCAACTCAGCCGGCACGATTTTGCATACCCTGCGCGTATGTATGATGGTTTCACTGTCAATGACTTCCTGCATTGTTGGTTCAATCAGACTTCGTGCGCGACAATAAATGCTTCCCAGTACAATGATTTCCGGATTCAATACATCAATGAAAATTGACAGGGCTTTACCAAGATAATGAGCACATTCACTGTAAATTTCTATTGCGAGGGGATCGCCTGCACCGGCTGCTTCTGCTACGGTTTTAGCTGTCAGGTTTCCTAATGCGTTCATGTTATTACAAAATGAAACCGGCTCGCCCATCTGCAACTTTTCCAACACTTTGACACGCGCTAATTGCGCTATTCCGCCTCCGCTGCAAAATCCTTCAAACGAACCGGCTTTCCCATAACCTACCGGGCCTGTTTTTTCGAGGCGGATATGGCCTACTTCGCCGGCATTGTCGTTGGTTCCCGCATAAAGTCGTCCGTCGAGAATCAATCCTGCGCCCATGCCGGTTCCGAAAGTCATGAAAATGACGTTGTTGTAACCCCGCGCTGCGCCAAATTTCCACTCGGCAAGCGCGCAGGCGTTGGCGTCGTTCTGCACGGCGGTTTTCACGCCAAAACGCTTTTCAAAGTACGCTACGATGGGGATATTGTCCCATCCGGGTAAATTGGGCGGCGACATGATCATGCCTTTTTTACTGTCCAAAGGCCCGCCGCAACTGATACCGATGGCTGATGTGTTATCGGCGTTCAGGTCGTATTTTTGCATGATCACGGATGTTGTTTCTAATAAATTAGTAACTGTTTCGTTCACATACGTCGTATCGAATTTTATTTTATCAACTATTTCAATACTTCCATTATCGTCGACTCTCCCGTATGCAACGGCACATTTCGTTCCTCCAATATCTATTCCGATTACATTCATGTTATTATTCTTCCAATAAATTTACTGTTCTGATTTCTCCGGACTGTGAGTCAATCCGTAATGTTTTTATTTCAAATGCTTTTATGTTCCCGTTCCATTGGTAATCAACCGACGGTAATCTAAGCGTTACGGCTGTACCTTTTCCCATCGTCTCAACTAAACGAATGATACCGTCATTACCCGCTTCAGATACTTTTAAAGCGGCAACGATCACATTCGGTGCATCGACAGACATAAACGAACCCGATTTGCTCATCCTTCCACCGTGGATACCCTGATAGACGACCACAGGCGGCGCGATAAACTCTTCGGCAATGCGCGGCGCATTGATGTCCTGCCAACTTCCTTTGTGGGGAGTCAGCAACAAACGCATGGTTTGGATTCCCTGATCCTGCCAGTAGCATTTGCCGTCAGGGTCCATGTTAACTAACGCGCCCGGACCGTGATGTGCGTAGGGAGCCGAACGGGTAACCGTGATTCGCATATCGTTTTCATTGATGCTGTAACCGTATTTAGCGTCGTTGAATACCGTCAATCCGTAGGTGTTGGCGCCCTGTTGGCCGGTTACGTCTATCCAGCGTTGGCCGGGCTCTTCTTTACCATCTGCTTCACGGACGATAAATCCATACGGTATTTCGTATGTAGCCTTAGGTGTTTGCACATCAACGGGGAAAGAAAATTTAAGCATTTTCAATTTTTCGTGCCAATTGAGCGTAACGCGGGCTTCAATATTCCGCGAGCCTGCCGTCAACAACCAGTCGATGGTCATATCGGAATCGCCGTAAGCGCTTTGGACGCGAATCGCCGCACGCAACGGGCCGTTTTCAATCACTTTCATCTTCGCATTTCCAAACGCTCCAATCTCGCCTTTGGTAGTGTAATTGTATGCGCCGGGTATACTTTTGGTGAAATCGCGTACTTCGTGGCTCCATGTGTCGCTCGGATCATCAATGATAACGCCTTTGCAGCCTGTCGCCCCGTTTTTAAATACTTCTTTGCCTGTTTCTTTGTCAAAGATACCGATTTGCCCGTCTGAAGAGAAGCTGATTCGGTAAAATTCATTTTCTAAATGGTTATTATCGGCGCTTACTTTTGATTCGGGAACGCTTTCTCCTCTGCGAACCCGTATCTGACGATAGCCCATGGCGGGAATCGCAGTGTTGAACAGGTATCGCCTCCGTCCGGTGACGGATTGCGCCTGCACGATTTGTGCGGGTAATACTTCTCCTCGTTCATTCGTCACAAGCGGATTCGGTTTGTTGTTCAGGTCGTATTCCACGTTGGTTTTGACTTCCCACGCATGTGGATTAAACACTACTACATATTCCGAATCAGGATCTTCCGAAGCGATCTGCCATTCCAATTTCTGAACCGCCATCGCCATTGCGTTATGCGCGATGTTGATAGCAAAATTATGTCCTTCACGGGCATGTTGCGAATGGTCGTACACCGAAGTTCCTGCCATACTGTCGTGGAATTGAAGGAAAAGTACCTGTTTCCATGCGTCCGAGAACTTTTCTTTCGGATATTGCGCGCCCCAGTACGCTAAACCGAGCCCCGATATTTTTTCGGCGGTGATCAATGCAAATTCCGACAGACGGTTGTTTTTCTTGATTTCCACATCGGCAGTGAAGCAGCCGACAGCATGAAACTGAAGGTCATCTTTTACTACCGGAAGATTCAGCGTTTTATCATCGCGCGTATCGTTGAAATACCGGTCGATTGTGCTGTAAAAGACTGTCGGTGCGTCTTTTTCTTTTTTTAAGATTTCAATAGATTGGATGGCTTCTTTCGTTGGGCCGCCGCCATGGTCGCCTACCCCGTAAAAACCCATATACGATTTCATCGGTTGCGTGTTTCTCTGTTCCAAAATCTGCTCTATCCTTCTGTTTACGGATCGTTCGGCGTTATAACTTTCCTGAATGCGATAAGTGAGTACCCGCGCGCCATCCGGACTTTCCCACCAGAAAAGGTCGGCAGGTATCGTCTTTTCGTGCGGGCCGGGACGCATAAACACATAATTATTCATCCCTTGCAGGCTAAAGATTTGGGGCAGTGTCCATGCGTGTCCGAACGAATCAGGATTGAAAGCCACTTTAGCCCTGATGCCCAGCAGCCGCTGCATCGTTAATTGCCCGTATAACCCCTGACGAACCATCGCTTCGCCGGAAGGAATATTCACATCGGGTTCAACCCACCATCCTCCGACTGCGTTCCAGCGACCTTCTGCTATCCGTTGTTTGATTTCGGCAAGCATTTGCGGGTCATTGTCGGCTACCCACTGGTAGAATTGGGCGGAACTCGAAGTGAACACAAAATCCGGCGTTTCTTTCATCCGGTCGAGCGCCGAGCGAAACGTGCTGTGTACAATGGAAATACCTTCGTGCCAGGGCCATAACCATACCGGATCAATATGTCCGTGCCCAATCATATAGAATTTATACGATGAAGCGTCTCGGGGCCATGATCCGGGTTGTTGGGCATTGTTGGCCAAAAGGTCTGTTGACGGAGCAGCAATAATGGCAGCAGTACCCCATGCCGCGCGATTGATAAAAGCCCTGCGGGTAATTGTGTTGATGGCTTTTCGTTTGTATTCGGATTTCATTGGATTAGAGTTTTTGAATTTTGAAATTATGGATTTTTTGAATGATTTGAGTTTTTGAATTTCTTATGATTCCAACAAATCCGGACGCAACCGTCCGGTTCGCTCCATAGATTGTTCGAACTTCCACCGGTCAATAGCGGCAGCATTGCCTTGTAGCAGTATTTCGGGAACTTCCCAGCCGTTAAATTCTGCCGGACGTGTATATACGGGCGGCGCCAGCAGGTTATCCTGAAACGAGTCGGTGAGCGCTGAACTTTCGTCGCCCAGAGCGCCGGGAAGCAAACGTATCACGGCGTCGCAAATGACCGTCGCCGCTATTTCGCCGCCGGTAAGCACGTAGTTGCCGATGGATATTTCCTTCGTAATAAGATGTTCGCGTATGCGATGATCGATCCCTTTATAGTGGCCGCACAATATCATAATATTGCCGAGCGTTGACAGTCGGTTGGCTTCCTTTTGGTCAAACAGTACGCCATCGGGCGAGGTATAGATAATTTCGTCGTAATCACGCTGATTAGTCAGATCGGTAATGGCGCGGAACACCGGTTCAATCATCATCACCATGCCCGCATCGCCGCTGAAAGCGTAGTCGTCAACACGCCGGTGCTTGCCGGTAGCATAATCGCGGATGTTGTGAACTGTAAGATCCACGATGCCTTTCGACCTTGCCCTTTGAATAATGGAGTGTCCAAAGGGACTTTCGAGCAATTCGGGTACTATGGTGAGAATATCTATGCGAATCATGGCTCAAAGATATATGTTTTTCTGTAAATAATACTTGGGCATATCCTTAACGATGTTTTCTCATCATGGAAACGGTCAACCAAGTCAAAAGAGTAACAACAATCCCCGCTGCAACGGCAAAAATGATACTTCCCACAAGATATTGATACAGATTATGTTTTACAAATTCCAAACTAATGATGTCTAAAGACGCGCCTGTAGTTGGATTCTCCACAAACCAGCCGCCGATGAGAAAACTAAGGTAAAGAAGCACAGGAATCATAGGAGGGAGGCTGATGTTGGCTGTGATGAAAACGATAGCTTTGTTGAGTTTCAGGAAATGCGCCAACGTTATCCCCAGCAGCAACTGGTAACCCCAGATGGGGAGTATTCCCATGAAAATACCAAATCCGGCTGATAATGCGAGATACAGCGCACTATACTTCGGGTTGGCAAACTGGATGCGAAAAAAACGTTTTACTTTTCGCCAGCGAAAACGACGTACCAAATCGCGAGGTCTAATCCACAGCAGCGCTACAGTTACCAAAACCGTATTCAACAGACTGATACGCATAAAATCACGGAAAGGACGAAAATGAGATACGCGATCTTCTTTCGGCGCATAGCAGACCTGAACCGGAATACTGCGAATGCGACATCCCCTCCATGCAGCGCGTACCAAAACTTCAATCTCAAATTCATACTTGCGCGTAAAAAAACGTATATTTCTGAGGCGTTCAAGCGGGTATAACCTGAATCCCGACTGCGTATCAGGCAATTTGATACCGGTTTCTACCCTGTACCAAAAGTTGGAAAAACGATTACCGAAACTGCTTTTATCCGGAACCCCTTCCTGCTTCATGTTTCGGGCGCCCACAAGAAGACTGCCGGGAAATTTACGAATCATCTCCATGAAACGGGGAATATCATTGGCAAAATGCTGACCGTCGGAATCTATTGTGATGGCATAACGGAATCCTGCCGCCACAGCGTGTTCAAAACCTTTTTGCAGGGCTTTTCCTTTTCCCTTGTTTTCAGGAAAATGGATAACATCCATAGTGATGCGTGAATCGTAATGTTGCTGCATATTGGAAAGCAACAACTCAGTGTGGTCGGTAGAACCGTCATTCACTACAATGATATGCGGAATATACTGCGCTACATCAGTCAAAACCTTTTCTAATGTGGTGACATTATTATAGGTAGGAATAATGGCGCAGCAAAATTTTTCCTCGATTACTAACTGGTGCACCGGAGTTTTCAATTTTCAATTTCCAATTCATCTTTTTTGGGCGCTACTATTGCAGCTACAACCATGTCGCCTGTGATATTCGTCACTGTGCGCACCATATCTAACGGACGGTCAATACCCAGTATCAACGCCAGTCCCTGCGCAGGGATACCTACCGACGATAATACCATCGTCATCACCACATAACTTCCACCCGGAATACCGGGCGTTCCGATAGACGAAATGGTGGTCATAAAAATAATGGTGAGTATCTGTCCCATAGTCAGGTCTAAACCAAGTACCTGTGCAATAAAAATAATGGAAACGGCCTGAAAACAGCTCGTACCGTCCATGTTGATGGTTACGCCGATGGGTAGCACAAACGAACAGGTTTCATTATGAATACCCAGTTTATTTTTGGCAACATCCATAGTTACGGGTAGTGTTGCAGCGCTCGAACTGGTAGTAAAGGCAAGAAGTTGCGCGGGATAAGCCTCTTTCAGAAAACGCCTGACGGGAATACGTGTAAACAGTTTTACAAGCAAGGGGTAAAAGCCGAAAATAAGAAAAAATAATCCGGCTAAGACCGTGACGCCGTAAACAGCCAAAGCCCCGAACAAGCGTATATCGCCCGACGAATCGGTGACTAATCCCGCCATCAAAGCCATCACACCGTATGGAGCCGCCTTGATGATGTAGTCAACCATTTTCAGGATGATGTCGCTAAGCGAATTAACCAATTTTATTACCGGCTTTGCTTTCTTTTTCCCAATGCTTAATGCAGACACGCCGAACAGCAAAGCAAAAAATATAACTTGCAACATTCTCCGGTTGTCGCCTGCCGCAGAAATAATATTATTGGGAACGATTTCGTACAGGAAAGCAAGCGGTTCGTCATGCCTCAGTTGCTCTTCCACCACTTCGCTCACTGTTTTGCTGAATGTTTCCTCCATAGCAACAGTTTGTCCGGCATCGAAGAAACGTCCGGGTTTGATCGTCGATACCAATGTTACGCCCACCAGAATAGCAACGACAGTGGTACAAACATACACACCGACCGTTTTCAACCCCATTTTTGAAAACCGGCTTATATCGGTCAACCCGATCACCCCTTTGACGAGCGAAATGAACACCAAAGGAACAGCCACCAATTGAAGCAGCCGGATAAATATTTGTCCCCAGGGCTTCACCCAATCGGTAATCGCTTGCTGACTGCCCGTCTGAAATGCAATCGCACCTGCAACAATCCCTACGCACATGCCTATCAGGATTTGCAGATAGATGGGAATTTTTATTTTCATTTGATTTCTAACTTATCGGTGAAACATTATCATGCGGCAAAGTTAAAAAAAACCTGCCACAATGGTCAGGTTTTTTTTGATTTTGCTTTTCCCGATGTTTTCTTTCTTCATCCAGTATCCGCTGCAAAAAAAACAAAGACAAACTCTACAAAAGTTCGCTGAGACTGTGAGAAGGAAAATATCGAACGTTTAGTTTTCTTTTTTCGTCGGGAACATCATTATTTTGTACATTTGCATTTTAATCGTTTTTCAACCTCATCAATTATAAAATAATGTACAGAAGAAAATTTTTCAAATCCATTTCAGCCGGAAGTCTGGGACTTCTGATACCGGTGTCATGGATGAAAGCGACTGAACCTATTACGTCGCATATGCGCGACGATGCGCCTGTTACCAATATTGCCGATGCGAAAGCCATCCCCCGTATCGGAAATTCCATGCCCGGAAAATATCCCGGAAAAGTAGTTAAAGTTGTTCGTCAGGGATGTGTGGCGGATGGGAAACCTGATGCAGAGGCGGTGTACGACATGCTGAAATCGGGTATGCTGCGATTGACCGGCGCTGCTACTTTGAAAGACGCATGGCGGCAATTTGTCGACGCAGATGACGTCATCGGGTTGAAAGTAAACCCGGTCGCAGGTAAAATGCTTACCACCTCACACGCCGTAACACAGGCTGTTGTCCGTCAATTGGAAGAAGCCGGAATATCGCGCGCCAATATGGTGATATGGGATCGCCGCGAGATGCAACTTCACGAAACCGGCTACACTGAAGAGAATTATCCCGGAATTACCATCACCGGCACTGAATGTGAGGACGCCGACGGAGGTTACTATACGCCCGACGGTAAACTGTACAGCGAGGAACGTATCGACAGAAACCATTATTTCTATGCCGACCTCGAGGGTCAGTACGATGAAGAAACCATACCGTTTATGGTCAATGGCGGTAAGTATTCCTATTTTTCAAAGATTTGTACCCAGCAGGTTACCAAAATCATCAACCTGCCCATACTGAAAAATGCCGGAACAACCGTTACGCTGTGTATGAAAAACTTATCTTTTGGAGCGCTCACCAATACGGGGCGGCTTCATGAGCTTTGGCACGAAACCACCGCATACGCCTGCGCCTTTCCGCCATTACGCGACAAGGTGGTACTGAACATTGCCGACGGACTGATCGGCTGTTTTGACGGCGGACCGGCTGCCAATCCGCAATTCATCTGCGAATACAATACGTTGCTGCTGGGAACCGATCCTGTGGCAGTTGACCGCATTGGTTACGAAATCGTGCTGGACAAGCGTATCGAAGAAGGAAGGCAGAGGGAAGGACAGTTGGGGGCAACCGCCTTCATGGAGCTGGCGCAGGAACTTCAGTTAGGCATAGCAGATAGAAGTAAGATAGAGTTGTTTGAAGTTTAAAGTTTGAGGTTTCAGAAAATGAATAAGTTACTTTTAACAACGGCATTTTCCCTGTGTTGCATCGTGTTTTGTTTTTCGCAAGTAGAAGTAAAAAACGAACGGGTATTTACGGGTACCGCCTTGTACGGGTTTATGAACGGAGGTGCGGATTTGTTCTATGAATACGGATTTAAGGAGTTGGTGTCGCGCGAAATAAGATACAAAGACGAGGACTTTACAGTCGACGTCTACACCATGGATACGCCCCTCGACGCTTTCGGTATCTATTCGATACACGTTTTCAAGTGTTTACGCACCGATTCGCTGGGACGCTTCGACTGCCTGTCGAAATACCAGCTTCAGGCTGTTGATGGCAATGCTTATGTATCCATCGTATTCCCGTCAGGAAGTGATGCTGCCCGCAAATCTGCCGACGAACTTTACCGGATGTATGTCGCCGATGGAAAAACCGCTGTCAACATTCCCGGACAATTGACATACATGGTTCAATCCGGTTCAGGAACGGTTAAATATATGAAAGGGAAACTGGGAGTAAACAATGTTCAGCCATCATTGGCCGGATTGCTTGACAGCATAAACGATTACGAAGTATGGTACGTGGAAAATACGGAGAGAAAGGAGTATGTGGTGCTGTTCCTTTTGCAGACCGGCAAAGACTGTACGCTTCTTCAAAAAAGAATACCAAAAGAAAATATCATCCGCAAGGGCGAAAAGTTTGTATTGATGAAAGAATGATAAGTTTTCAGTTGATAATCAAAGGTTGAAAAGAATCATCATTTGTTTGATCATCTCTTCTATTCGCTCTTCCTGCTGGAGATAAACGTTCAATTTCGCACGGCACTTTCTGCAAAGTTACTGCCGCCGTTGCGCCACCACGAAGTAGCACCGAAGGTAAACCGCACGTTGGCTGCTGGCATTTTATCCAAATAACAGGTTTACTTGTCTTCCAAGTCCGAACTCAAAAATTCTGTAAAGTGTCGAAAGTTGTATGTCACATTGTCCATTTTCAAGTCGTGATATATAACTCTTTTTTGTACCTATCTTTTCAGCAAGTTGTTCTTGTGTCATTTTCGCTTCTCGTCGGGATTCTTTCAGTATTTCGCTGATTACAAAATACTGTGCCTGCTCTTCAAAACTATCACGTCGCTTTGTGCCGATTTTTCCGTACTTAATGTCTAATAACTCATCAAAGTTATTAGCATTTCTGATTTCTTCATTTTTCATTTTCTTCCTCTTTTGAATTAAAATATTCCTCTTTTAATTTTAACGCCAAATCAATTTCGCTTTTCGGTGTTTTTTGTGTTTTTTTGTGAAAGCTATTCAACAAAACTACCAAATTACCCTTGTCGAAGCAACAAAAAATCCGATAAATATTGCTTTCAAACTCAATTCTTATTTCATAAAGTCCATCGGTTCCAGTTATGTGGTCAAGGAATTTTTTCGGAACCTTTTGAACATTACGAATAATTTTAAAAACATACTCTATTTTTTCCTGTACTTTTTCTGGCTGTTCCAAATAAAAGTCTAAAAAATAGTGCCTATGAAAGGTAATATGTCTTTGTTTATTCATGCCGCAAAATTAACTTAAAAGTTATCAATATGCAATTTTTTAGGTATTTTTCTATAAAAAATTCGGAATGTGTCAAATTCAATTGAACGTTGTCAAACTGTACGTCATTGTCTACAACGCTCTCGTCTGCTTGCAGCCAACGTGGTGGCGGCTTGGCGCAGCGGTGGCTTTCACTAAACGTTCTGCGGGCTACTGCCGTTCGCGTTCGCACGTCGCTTTCTGCGGGGCTACTGCCGCCGTTGCGCCAAACCGCACGTTGTGTGCTGACCTCTTTGATTTTCGGTACATATTTATTTTTTATGCTTTACTAACATAATTACAGGATTGTCTTCTTCTTCCAATCCGGCGGCAATTTCTTTTAACTTGCCCTTCAGTTGTCCTTTTTCGAGAGCCTCAACAAGTTCGTCGGCTTCTAATTTTAGCGAAAATGCGATTTCATTGTTAATGGTTTTTTGCGACATATCAACAAGCGTTTTTGTTGAAAAATCATCATTGATTACTGTATATTCATATATTGACTTTTCCTGTTTGTCGTATACCAAATGAGTTTTCGGGAAAACAACAAAGACATCCCTTGGGCTAGTGCCTTGAACTTCAGGCTCCATTTTTTGGGCTTGCAGAAAATAATAACGCTCTGTGAGTATCCCCGGGTAAAGAAATGCTTCAGCGTTGTTTAACTCTATGGACGGAGTTCTTATCATAAAAGGAATTACATTTTGGTCGGGTAAATATCTAAATATTGTATCGTTTGAATTGGTTGCCAGTATCCAACTGTTGTGGTGAGGTATTACTGAATTGGGTGGAAAATTAGAGGTGTAAGCATACACAATAAAACCGTTATGATTTATTTGTTTTGTATCTGGTTGTTTTTGCTGACAAAAAATTGGAATATCCTTGATAATGCTTCCATCCTGTTTGGAAATGATCACAAACGATGGTTTGTCAGCTTCGTCCCCAGTATCAAAAGAGCCATCCGTGCAAATTAAACTTTCCCTATCGAAATTTCTTATATGCCCGTATGAGGCGCCTTCATTATATCGTAAACTTCTCTTAAAATTTCCGGATAAATCATACACCAATAAATTATTTCTGTTGCTCACAAAAATCTCGCTGTTATCTTCGTCAAGAATAGTATATCCGATGTTTCTGTACTCTTCACCGCCTTGCCCTTTGCGGTTAAACTTTCTCAAACCTTTGCCATTTCGGTCAAAAAGAAAAATATCACCGTCACTAACATTATTTTTTACCACAATGATATCCATGCCAACATCAAGCACCACGCCCTGAGTATAAAATTCGCCGCCGGTTTCCAGCGCAATGTATTCCACATCCATAAAGTCCTGAAGTATCAGTTCTTTTTTGGGATAACTTGCCGTAACATCAACTGCGATGAACACATCGCTTTCGATACCCGATTTTCTGTTTCCACTGCATCCTGTCAGCAACAGGATAATTGTCAAAATTATATTTACTTTTTTCATTTTTTATCTACTATTTAACTAATTTTCAAAGCACTATATTTTTCGCTGAATCCTCCACTGAACGTAACGTCAAAATTTCACTGCTTTGTCTACAACGCTCTCGTCGGTTTGCGCACAACTCCTATATCTGCGGAGTTGCGGGGAGGCGTTGCGCCAAACCGTTCGTTATCTGCTGGCATTTCTTCAAGCCTAATTTACCGACAACGGCAAAATACGCAAGCGTGTTTTATTCAGGTCAATTGTTATCAAGGCTCCTTTTTCTATTTCTGTAGCGGCGGATAACAACGCTTTTATGATCAAATGAGCGTTTACAGCAGGACTTATGTCGCCTGTACGTACCTGAATAACGCTTGGTTTATTGCTGTTAGTTATTGCAAGAATGGCGCCAAAATCAAGGTCATGCGTAAAGACAGTGTAATTATTTGCTTTGGCATAAGCCATTATTTCTACATCGGAAGCATCAGCCCTGCCAACATTTGACCAATGTATAGCCTCAATATTGTGTTCTGACAAAACATTAACCCAACGAGGCGAAAGGTTCATGTCAATTAACAATCTCATAAGGCTTACGCAAAAGCGATTTCACGTTCTTCAACACGAAAAGCAGCATAACGCAAAGATTGAAGTATATCTTCTCTTTCCAGATAGGGATACTCATCAAGTATTTCTTCTATGCTATGTCCTTCGCCTATCTGACGAACAATCATTCCAACAGTAACACGCATGTTGCGAATGCAGGGCTTACCTGACATAACGTCGTTTTTACAGGTTATTCTATTCAAAAACTCCATCTACTGAAAAAATAAAACATTTTATTACGCCACAAAAGTAGGATTAATTTTTTTATTCCAACCCTGTTGTTCTGATTTTTTAACGAACTACTCGCCAAGATTTGTCGAGATGTGTCTGAACGACCCCCTTTCCCGCCAACGCCGCCTGTCATTGCGAAGCGCAGCGAAGCAATCCATAGTAATTGAGAATTGAAAATTGAGAATTGAAAATGGTCGAACCGGTCGGATTTGGTCGAAATGCCCGACCGCACCCCGTCATTGCGAGGGTTAATTATAAAAATAAAACAGCAGGAAATGACGAGTATTAACAGTTACTTTTGCCAAAAAATTCATGGCAGCGTAACAGTGGTTCGATTAATGTTTTTATACTTGCTTGCGAGTCTTGTTTCAAAGGATGGTAAAACAGATATTGGTGATACTCTTGTTCTTCATGAGCCGTTCCCGCTTGGTAGCCTACCTGCATTTTTTGCATATTTTCTCCTTTGAGCCATGCGTTTTTTAAAAATAACCCATTAAAAATTTCATTATGGCCAATGCAGTCAACTTTGAAGAAGTTCATTCCAATGTAGCCGGTATAGATATCGGTTCGCGAGATGTTTTTGTTTCCATCGACGGGAAACAGGTAGTAAAGTTCAAGACTTTTACGTCTGATTATCATTCGTGTTGCAAGTATTTACAGGCGAACGGTATTGTTTCAGTAGCCATGGAAGCTACCGGGGTATACTGGATGAGTCTTTATTCGATGCTGGAGGCGTATAGCATCAAGGTTTGTCTGGTTCACCCACGCGAAGTACAGCAAGTGAAGGGTCGCAAAACAGATGTCAAAGACAGTCAATGGATACAGCGGCTTTATTCGGCAGGTCTTCTTCGCGAAAGCATTGTAGCTGATGGAGAATTAAAGGCACTTCGGATACTGATGCGCGAGCGGCTTGATTTAATAGAAATGGGAAGTACTTATGTGAACAAAATGCAGAAATATCTGGAATTGATGAATGTCAAGCTCCGCAACGTTATTTCACAAATTCACGGCGCCAGTGGCTTACGCATCATCAAAGCCATTATAGCAGGGGAGCGCGACCCCGAAAAATTAGTGGTTCTCTGTCATGAACGCATTCAGAAAAACAAGCGTGAAGATGTCATCAAATCTCTTGAAGGTAATTATCAGGAAGCTTATATTTTACTTCTGAAAGAAAATCTTCGTTTATGGGAAGAGCATCAGGCATCCATCCGGTATATAGAACAACAGATAGGGCTATTACTGGAAAAATTGAACCGGAACAACCGTCATATTGAAGTAACCGGTACGGGTAATCCTGCCCGTCATCATCCTCCTCAGATAAAAGATCTGCATCAAATCATGGTTCAGATGTATGGAGGGGTAAATCTTGCCACCATAGCAGGAATTAACGACAGTACCATGCTTCGTCTGCTGGGAGAAATTGGCTACGATATGAGCCGTTTTCCGGGCATAAAACAATTTATCAACTGGTTGGGATTAAGTCCAAAAAACAAACAGAGTGGAAAAATGAAAAAACGTATCAAAAGTAACGCCAATCATGCAGGACTTATCTTTCGTCAGTCAGCTCAAAGTTTACTGACCAGTAAACACTGTGCCATAGGGGTTTTTATGCGAAGAATAAAAGGACGAAAAGGTTCTAAAGTAGCCATAAAATCCGGAGCTCGAAAAATAGCCGAAGCTTTTTACAATGCGCTCACCAAAGGGATGGATTATGTGGAGCAGGGAGTGGAAAAATATACAGAGCAACTAAAACTAAAAGAGTTACAGTTACTGAATAAATTAGCAAAAAAATACAATTATGAATTGTCTGTATATCAAAATGCTACATGATTACGTCATTGGTAGCGAAGCGAACGGCACAGCCCTCGCCGAAGGCAACCAATCTATGAGATTTCTCGCTGCGCTACCAATGACAAGTTTCAGATTCCTCACTCCGTTCGGAATGACGCGCTGCGCTTCGCAATGACGCTACGCAAAAAAAGGAGCGCAATTCCTTACGCCCCTCTCTTAATTCTTAATTGCCTTCTTCAAACCCAGCAGTTTTCCGTTTGCCAAATTACAGATGTTGTGCATCAGTATGATTATTCCCGATATAGCATACCACATAGACTATTTCTTCGTTTTCAACGTACTTTAAGAAAAATACATAATAATGCGTATGTTTGCTTTTTCTGAAGACAGCATAGTACATTCCTTTTTCGTATTTGTCATAGTACTGTGGTGCAGGTTTGTGCAAACGGGCAGGCAGAGTAGTTTGAATATCATCGTAAAGGTCTTTTACATACTTCCTTGCTTCTTCTTCATACGAAAAGTAATTTTTTTCGTAAAGAACAGATACAAGTCTTTGCATATAACCCTGTACTTTCGGCGAAAGCAATACTTTCATTTTTTTGCGAAAATTTTATGAATATCCTCATAAGTTCTTTCAAGAAGCACATCAAAAGTGATCGCTTGACGAAAGTTATCGTCCGGCTCTAAAACAGCCTGTTTAGGGCGCTTTGTTTTTTCAACCGGTTTACAAATCAAATGAAATATGTTGTTACCCCTTATAAAAGTTATATCTTCGCTTTCTGCAATATCAAAATATTTTTCAAGGTGGGTATCAAACTCTCTACTGCTTACTACGGTCATCGTTTTTAATTTTTATTAACCCCGCAAAAATACATCTTTTAATTGAGAATTGAGAATTGAAAGTTGAAAATGATTTTCCACTTTTCAACTGATAAGTCCGAAGGACTTGAATATGAATAACCCCGTGTAAGCGCAGCGCTTCGCAATGACGCTACGCAAAAAAAAGGAGCGCATCCCTGCGACCCTGCGTCTTTTTATAAAAATATGTTTTTTATGATTTTTTTTAATAGCGATGTCTTGATGGAACTTTCTTCCGACTTATCAAACATCGTAATCAGATAGATGTCTGTTCCGTCTGCCCGCTCGTCAACCAGATAGGTAATAACTCTGAAACCGCCGCTTTTACCTTTTCCTTTTGCTTCGCAGGCAATCCTGATTTTATAGACTCCTCCTCCCAACGAAACGCCAATGTCCGGTTGTTTTACAAGCGTTTTTTCCAACTGTTCAATTTCAGACCGGATACTAAAAAATTTTTTGGCAAACCGTTTGTAATCCGCATCAAAGACGGATGTCCTGTAAACTTTATTTTCAATCGTTTTCATAGAGTTCACATAACGGCTTTTTAGGCAACTTCCCGTCTTTCATCATTTTTGCCTCTCTTAATCCTTCTTCAAATCTGGACAACAACAATTCGTTGGTTT
>Ga0082212_10004683_pt1 | contig 18882 bp, 15 predicted proteins | sample TergutNt197P3_FD_71548 | JGI IMG/M metagenome (GOLD analysis project Ga0082212, IMG submission 71548) | Neocapritermes taracua P3 segment gut microbial communities from Petit-Saut dam, French Guiana - Nt197 P3 | ecosystem: Host-associated > Arthropoda: Insects > Digestive system > Gut ...
CCCGGCCGCCGCCCCCGGCCCCCCCCCCCCCGCCCCGCCGAAGCCCGCGGTCGAGCCCGCCCCGCAGCCCGGCGACCGCATCTGCGGCGCGTGCGGCGCCGGCAACGCCCCCACCCGCGCCTACTGCCGCCGCTGCGGCGCGAGCCTCGCCGACGCGCGCGTCCAGGGACGCCGCTCGTGGTGGTCGCGCCTCTGGCACCCCGACGCACGGCCCACCCCCGTCGCCGGCGACCGCCCGCACCGCCGCCGCGGCCGGTTCCCGGTGCGCACGACGGTGGTCGTCGTGGTGCTGGCGGCGCTCGCGGCCGCGGGCTTCCACTTCAAGAGCAACCTCCAGGACGGCGTCACCGCCGTGCAGGACCGCCTCCAGGGGAACGGCAAGTACGTCCCGTCCAAGGTCACGGCGTCGAGCGCGTCCAAGGGCGACCCGGCGTCCAACGTGGCCGACGGCGTCAGCAACGACTACTGGTCGCCCGCGAACACGAACCCGGGCCCCTGGCTGGACCTCACGTTCGCCCAGCCGTACCGCCTCGTCTCGATCGGCGTCACGGGCGGCGCGTCCACGGTGGAGGAGACGCGGGTCACGAGGTCGCGCCCCCACGTGGTCAAGATCGAGACGGTCGACTCGCACGGCACCAAGCACGTCAGCCAGGCCACGCTGCAGGACCAGGCGGGCATCCAGCGGGTCGCCATCGGCACCGACGACGTCGTCGAGGTGCGGCTCACCGTCCTGTCGACGTACGACCCGGCGACGAAGACGCCGGTCTCGGTCGCGGAGGTGGAGTTCTTCGGCCGTCAGTGACCACGCCCAGCTCCCCGAGCACCTGCCGGTAGTCGTGCCGGGCCCGCTCGGCGGCGACGACGTCGCCCGCGGCCTCGAGCGCGGCCACGAGCCGCCGCCACGCGCCGTCGCGCCACGGCTCCAGGTCGAGGCTGCGGCTCGCCGCCTCGGCCGCCTCCCGGGCGTGGCCGCGGGCGAGCAGCACCTCGGCGAGCGCCTCGGCGGCCGTCGCGGCGCGCAGCCGGTGGCGCTCGCGCGGGCCCAGCACCCACTCGGCGTCGCCCTCCTCGACCAGCAGGTCGCCGCGGTACAGGTCGAGCGCGCCGCCCAGGGCCTCGACGGCGTCGTCGGGCCGGCCGTCGTCGCGGGCCCGCAGACCGCGCTGCACGGCGGTCTCGAGGTCGACGACGTCGCAGCGCGTCGTGGGGGAGAGCCGCAGCACGTAGCTCTCGCCGTCGCGCTCGAGCCGCACGTCGCCGGTGGCCGCGGCGAGCAGCCCGCGGACGGCGGACAGGTGCACGTGCAGGTTGTGGATGGCGCGCGGCGTGGCGAGCGGCTGCCACAGCGCGTCGTGCAGCGCCGCCCGGTGCACCGGCCGCCCCGCGTGGACGGCGAGCACGCGCAGCGCGGTGCGGGCCAGCGGCCGGATCGGCGTGAGGTCCACGGGCAGCCCGTCGACGCGCACCTCGAACGTGCCGAAGCAGCGCAGCTCGAGCAGCCGCTCCGCGGGTGCGGCCGTGGCGGGGGCGCTGGTCATGAGCACGTCGTCGAGCCAGCCGCCGGCAGCGACCAGGCCCGCCGCCAGCGCGGCCTCCCGGGCACGCCCGAGGTGCGCGGCCGACGGCTCGGCCCGCGCCAGCGCGACGAGCGCCACCGCCGCCGCCCCCGGCACCTCGGCCGACCGCGCGGCAGCCGCGGCCGCCCCGGCCAGGGCGGCCGCGTCCGCGTCGTCGCGCCGGGCGGCGGCGAGCGCCCGGAACGCCTCCGCCCAGGCCTCGAGAGTCCCGGCCCCGAGCGCCCGGAACCGTGCGGCGAGCCCCTCCCAGTCCGCGGGCGCCCCGTGCCCGGCGCGCAGCCGGGCCTCCAGGCTCACGCCCTCGACGATCGCGGCGCCCCAGGCGTCGCCGCGCTGCTCGCACTCGCCGACCACGCGCGCGGCCGCCTCCCGGGCGTCGTCGTCGCCGTCCCACGCGACCACCACGCCGCGGGCGATCCGTGCGATCCACGGCAGCCCGGCCTGCTCGGCCGCGACCTGCACCCGGTCGGCCTCGACCAGCGACGCGGCCGTGCCGGCCTCGAGCACCACCTGGTGGGCCAGGTGCGCCACCAGCCCGATGGAGGCACCGGCGTCGGGGTCGGCGGCGGCACGCTGCAATGGGCCGGCGGCCCCCCGCAGGTCGCCGGCGAGCAGCCGCAGCACGCCGGCGGCCACGTCGCGGACGGCGGGGGGAGCGGCGGCGCCGACGCCCACCTCGGTCCCCACCCCGATGCCGTCCCCGAGCCCGGGCCCGCGCCCGACGCCCGCCGCACCACGCACCCCACCCAGGCCGTCGACCCGCCCGGGTGCCGACGCGACGGCGCCGCGCAGCAGCTCCCACCAGGGCGGTTGCACGGAGGCGGCGGGCCGGCCGTCGGCCTCGGCCCAGAGGTGCGCGGCGTCGGCGAAGCGCCCGTCGGCCAGCAGAGCTCGCGCCCGGGCCCGCCGCACCACGGGGTCGTCCGCGTCGAGCCCGGGCAGCGCCGAGGCGTGGACGGCCAGCCCGCCGCGTGCCTCGCCGGCCACGAGCACGCGCCGCGCGCCCGCCGGGTCCGCGGCCTTGAGGCGCGCCCTCAGCGCGTCGCCCAGAGCTCCGGCGGCCTCGAGCACCTCGGCCGCCCGCGCGTACCAGGCGTGCGCGCCGTCGAGCGTGAGCTCGTCGGTCACATCGGTCTCCAGGTGCCGCCGCAGCACCTCGTGCACCCGGAATGTGACGCCGTCGTCGCTGGTCACGAGCCCGAGCGACGACGTGAGCCGCCGCAGCACCGCCAGCGAGCCGGGCTCACCGCGCAGCGCGTCGGCCAGGTCGGAGGTGACCACGCGCAACGGCGCGATGTCGTGCAGGAACCGTTGGTCGGCCACGCTGACGTCGGGCAGCACCCGCGTGGCGAGGTAGTCCCAGGCGTAGCGGTGCCGGTGCTCCAGCCGCCGCACGGCCCGACGCCGCTCGGCGGGCAGCTCGTCGGCCACCGACCTCGCGAAGAGGGCCAGCGCAGCCGACCACCCGTCGGTGTGCCGCGACACGGACTCGACGTCGTCGGGCTCCAGCACCGTCCCGGACCAGCGGAACAGCGCGTCGACCTCCCACGTGCGCCACCGCAGGTCGCCGAACGTCACGAGCGCCCGAGGCGCGCGGGGCGGGCGCGCGGCGTCCGGGGTCCGCCGCGTGGCGGCGAGCACGCGCGTGGTGGCGGGCAGCGCGTCGGCCAGGTCGGCGAGCTCGCGCTCGGCGTCGGGCCCCAGCAGGTGCAGGTCGTCGACCACCAGCAGGCGCGGCGCGTCGCGTCGCACGAGCACGTCGGCGAACGCCCGCAGCGAGGCCGGCGCGGGGTGTGGGGCGCGGGCCCCGTGCAGGGCGCGGACGCCGAACCGCGGCGCGTCGGCCGGGGTCTCGTCGCCCAGCGGAGGCAGGCAGCGCACCCACAGGGCGGGCTCCTGCGCGGCCGCCACCCACTGCGCCAGGAGGGTCGTCTTCCCTGCTCCGGCAGTGCCGACCACGAGCCCCGCGCGCAGCGCGCCGACGGCGTCGAGCCTGCTCAGCAGCCTGGGGCGCACCAGCCCCGGGACCGGGTCGACGTTCGCCGCACCGCGTTCGACCACGAGCGGCTCCCTCCGCCGAAGGTGCTGCCGACGTCAGGGTCACTCTAGAAATGGCTGCGGGGACCGGCCCCGGCACGGCCGGGGCGGCCGGGCCTTCTCACCCGGGTGAAAGGGCGCGCGGGCTAGGGTCGCGACGACGCCGCGAGCGCCTCTTCGAGCGCCCGCGCCACCCCGTCGTCGTCGTTGCTCGCCACCACGGCGTCGGCCGCCGCGAGCACGTCGGGGTGGGCGTTGGCGACGGCGAGGCCCCGCCCGGCCCACCGCAGCATCGGCAGGTCGTTGGGCATGTCGCCGAACGCCCACACGTCGGCCGCGGCCACGCCCTCCCGCTCGCACCAGCGGGCCAGGGCGGCCTCCTTGGTGATGCTCGGGGGGTGCAGCTCGGCCAGGCCGGGAGCCCCGGAGTAGGCCAGGAACGCCCGCGCGCCGACGGCGGCGCGCACACGGTCGAAGAACTCCTCGTCCGCGCGCGTCGCCAGCGCGGGCGCTGTCGCGGGGCCGTGCCCCGTGGTGGCGCGTGCCGCGCGCTCGGCGAGGGCCAGCGGCAGCCGGGCCAGGATCTTGCCGACGGGCGGCGCGCCGACGTCGAGCGTGCCCTCGACCGGCCCCCGGCGCCATGCCGGGTCGAGCGTCTCGGGGGAGCCGAACCCGTCGTCGAACGCCGGCCCGTCGACGCGCTCGAACGCGACGGCCACGCCCGGCAGCGCCGCTTTCACGGCCTCCCGCTCCAGAGGGTTGTCGTCGATGAACACCAGCGAGTCCAGCCCGATGTTCAATTCACGCGCAATCGCCGCTATGTTGCCCGGCTTCGGGTTCCAGTCGGCTTTAAATTTGACGAAATCGTCCTCCCTCAAAAGCATTTCCCGACGCTCCCTGAAAGGGCGCAACGCGTCAGAGGCGTTGTTTTTGGACGAGACGGCCAGAAGAACTCCTTTGTCGGCCAGCTCTTTTGCGACGCGCTGTAAGTCTCTGTACTGCGATCCCATTCCGTGCGGCGAGACAGATATGCCCTCGACCCCGTCCTCTCCCACCACTCCGCCCCACAGCGTATTGTCCAGGTCGAGGACCAGGCATTTTTTACGCCAGCCTCCTGCCGCGTTTTCGACCCGCAGTATCTCCTTCGCCAGAAGTGTCTCGCCTCGCTGAGAAAAAGGCAAAGAGCCGAAATACCACATCTTCGCGCTGTAAAAACGCTCTCTACCTACCCTGGTAACGAGCCCGGCCAGGTCGAGCACGGGAAATTCCATTTTTTCCAGCTCTTCGCGCCAATAGGCGCAGGCTCCGGCGGCGAAGTTTTTACCGACCAAGGACATGGCAGGGGAGGGTGGAATATCCAGAGTCGATACGACAAGGAGTTTATCCGCGTGTTTGTCACGAGTCCTTGATAGTATGCCGAGCGGTTCGGAAAGGACGTCCGCGAAGTTGGAACTTACTCCGGACGGGAAAAACGCTTCTCCGTGCAGAATGACGCAGATCGTCTTAATTTCGTCACGCCACAGCGCGGAGGACGGGTTCAGCAGTTCGGCGCGCCACGAGTCGAAGCCGGGCGGCGTAAACACGTCGGCGTCGTCTTTTATCCGCGAGGCGAGGCTTTCTATCGTAACGTTGGACAACAGCGCTATCATGACTCGCCTTCCCGGCCTTTTTTGATGACTTTCGCCGGGTATCCCAGAACCGTGCAGTCGTTCGGGACATCGCTCAAAACGACGCTTCCTATGCCGACCGTAGCGTCCGATCCTATTTTGAGCCCCTGCAAAATTTTCGACCCAACTCCGACGAGAGTGCGGGCCCCTATCGTGACGTTGCCTGAAATGTCTACGTGCGGCATTACTGACCCGAAGTCGCCAAGAACGGAGTCGTGTCCGATCTGGGCCCCGACGTTGAAAAACGAGCATATTCCTAAAACAGTGTCGACGGATATGCTGCAATAGGCGGAAATGACCACGCCGTCCGCCAGAGTGGCAGAAGAGTCAACGTGAGCAAGAGGGTGAATCAGAACCGGAAATTTAACCCAAGGCAGCCCGGACAATTTTTCGTAAAGCGAGGCTTTTATTGAGGGATTGGACAATCCCATGACCACGGCGACCGGTTCCTTTTCTGACGTCAGCCAATCCATTCCTCCCAGCACGCCGGCATCTCCGATACGTGTCCCGGCCGGTTTCCCGTCGTCTATAAAACCAATAAAATTCCATTGCTCGTTGGGGCCGCCCATTCGCAGAAGCGCCAACACCTCCCGCCCCAAACCGCCCGCGCCGTAAATGACCAATCTCATGATCTCATTCTCCTTTATGAACAAAGGACAGAATGTCCCGCACGGATTTTATCTCGGCTATTTTTTCGAGGGGAATTTCATAGCCGGCCTCATCCAGTGCCATGACGATCTGAAGCGTCTTCAGGGAATCCCACCCGGCGACGTCCTCAACCATGCTTTCCTCGGAAACCGGCGTTCCCAGAACGCTCGACACGACGTCGATTATTTGCGTAGTGATTTCGACCAAACCCTTCGCGTAAATACTTATGATATAGGATATTATATCTATACCTTGCCATATAGGAGGTTCTTAATTATGTATGAAATGCGTCGTAAAGAAAAGGAAGTGACCGATCGGAATTGGATGGAGGATATCCTGAAACGCGGGCGGTTTATGCACCTCGCCATGGCCGGAGCGGACGGTCTGCCTTATGTCGTGCCGATGGGGTATGGGTACGGGGACGGGGCGCTCTACATGCACGGCGCGCCCGAGGGGCGGAAGAACGACATTCTGGCCGTCAACCCCAGGGTGTGTTTTCAGGTGACGCTTGACGCCGAAGTACAGCCGGGCGAAACCGGGGCCGATTTTACCATGAAGTACCGGAGCGTCACCGGCTTCGGAGCCGTACGCGCCTTGACGGACCCGCGCGAGAGAAACGCGGCCCTCAAAATACTGATGGACCATTACGGCGGGCCTCACGCGGATTTCCCCGAAGAGAGCGAGGTACACAAAAAACTATGGGTCGCCCGGCTGGACATCGAGAGCATGACGGGGAAAAAAAGCGTCTATTTGGATTGAAGATAAGGAGGATGACCGCCATGGATATACGCTATGCCGCAAACGCAAGAGACGCAAAACACTACGACACCCGCCAATTGAGGGAAGAATTTCTCATCGAATCGCTTTTCAAACCCAATGAAGTAGTACTCGTATACTCTCATGTGGATCGCATGATAACCGGCTCCGCGTGCCCGGCTTCGGAGACCCTTTCTTTGGCCGCCGGCAAGAAACTGGGCGTCGATTATTTTCTGGAGCGCCGGGAAATGGTCGTGCTGAACCTGGGAGACAGGGGCACGGTCGAAGCGGACAAAGAATACGCTCTGGACCGATACGACGCTTTATACATCGGGATGGGGACGAAAAACGTCTCATTCAAAGGCGTGGGCGCCAAATTTTACCTCTTAAGCTGCCCCGCGCACGCGGCGCACCCAACCACCCTCGTCACGCTGGATATGGCCGTGAAAGCCCATCTGGGCTCGAAAAAGGAGGCCAACGAGCGCACGATCAACAAGTATCTCGACCCCTCGGTGGTCAGCACGTGTCAGCTCGCGATGGGCATGACGGTTCTGGAGGAGGGCTGCGTCTGGAACACAATGCCCGGCCACACCCACGACCGCCGCATGGAGGTATATCTCTACCTGGATCTGCCGGAGGACGCGTTCGTCGCGCACCTGATGGGCGAGCCGGGGGAAACGCGGCACATAATAGTCCGCGACGGCCAGGCGGTGATCTCCCCGAGCTGGTCCATCCACAGCGGCGTAGGCACCTGCGCCTATCGGTTCATCTGGGGAATGTGCGGCGAAAACCAGACCTACTCCGACATGGACGCCGTCGCCATGAAAGACCTGTATTGAATCGAAATAAATTATTTTTTCACGGCACGGCAGTCGCGCAGCTTTTCCGCCGGCAGCATATCGAGGAGGAGCGGCCAAACGTCCGCTCCTTTTTCCGCCTGCCCGTCAGGCAGAAGGAAAGCCTTATTTTTTTCCACATACAGATAAACGCAGCCGTGAACGCGGTATGCCCCGAACAGATCGCCCCATTCATATGTAACGGTCTTGCCGCCGTTTGAAACCTGAACGCCTTCAGGGGAGAACCGCAGCGAATAGACGGGGCGCGGCCTCTCAAGCCCCATGGCTTTTATCTGCGCTTTGATGGATTTAAAAAACGTCCACGCGTAAACCGCGGGGAGCCCCAAACCGATCGTCAGCAGCACGCTTCCGAGCATGACCGCCCCTTCCGCGCCGCCTCGCATGGCAAAACACACAAGCGCGAACGCCGACATCATTGAGGCGAAAATGACCGGCGAAACCCAAATCCGCTTGCGATGCAGATTGTCAAAAAGGGCGAAGCGGCGAAAAATTTTATCGTCCACAATTACATTTATTTTTATTGAATGATTTTCCATCCGCAAACCTCTTCCGCACGCAATTTTATTTGACCCGTCAACAGAGAGAATGCTATACTTTTTGAAAGCGAAATTTATTTATATTTTAATGTAGGGGGATGCAGTAAAGATGAAAAAATTAATTTCCTTGTTGTCTCTCGCGGCGATTTTAGGTTTGGTTGTATGCGGTTCGGCGCTCGCCGCGGACCCGAAAGTCACGCTTGTTTACGCCGAGGTCAACCCTCTCGACACCATTGTCGGACAGACCGACACAACCTTCAAAAACAAGGTAGAGGAGCTTTCGGGCGGTTCCATCACCATCGACATTCAGGCCAGCGGCGTTCTGGGCTCCGAAAACGACGTGCTTGACACCATGCTGGGCGGCGGCGACACTATCGACATGTCCCGTATCTCCGCTTTCGCGCTGACGAGTTATGGCGCGGAAAAGTCAAAACTCCTGTCCATCCCCTACACATTCGCCAGCCGCGAGCATTTCTGGAACTTCGCCAACAGCGCTTTGGCCCCTGAATTCCTCAACGAGCCGGTCGACCTCAAATTGGGTTTGCGCGGCCTCTTTTACGGAGAGGAAGGCTTCCGCCACTTCTTCACAGTCAAGCCCGTGACCGGAATAAAGGATTTTGCCGGCTTGAAGCTGCGCGTTTCCAACGACCCCATTATGACCGGCATGGTTAGGGGCCTTGGCGCCAGCGCCACCGTTATTTCTTTCGGCGAGCTGTATTCCGCCCTGCAGACCGGAGTTGTGGACGGCGCGGAGCAGCCCATCGCCAACTACAAATCCAACGCGTTCCACGAAGTAGCGCCCACCATGATTCTGGACGGGCACACGCTCGGCGCCATACAGGTGATCATCACCGACATCGCCTGGAACAAGCTGACGGAAAACCAGCGGAAATGCCTGTACGAGGCCGGAGCTTACGCTCAGAAATTCAACGCCGAAATTTCAGCCAAGGCGGAAAAAGACGTCCTCGACGCGCTTAAGGCTGAGGGCGTGAACATTGTGGAGGTTCCTGACGTGTCCGTATGGGCCGAAGCCTGCAAGGACATCATTTCAGAATCCACCGCGAGCCAGGCCGAACTCTACAAGAAAATTCTCGATATGAAATAAGTCACCGGCTTTGTGAGCAAAGGGTGTCGGGGTATACCCGATACCCTTTTTTTAATAGGAGGAGGTTTTTATGCCAAGTATTTTTGCGACCCTCGACAAAGCAAAACCGGCTTTTGACATTGCCCATAAGGTTGTTTTGTTTTTGTGCAAGATACTGCTTATCGTCGATATCTTTATCACCACCATGGCCGTCACGGGCCGCTATGTATCGTTTGTCCCAGATCCCGCGTGGAGTGAAGAGGTCGTGCTGTCCTGTATGTCCTATCTGGCTGTGCTGTCAGCGGCGATCGCCATTCGCAAGGGGGCGCACATCAGAATGACCGCGCTGGATCCATACCTGGACAAACTGAACAAAAATCTGGTCAAATCGCTGGACGTTCTGGCCGACGTCGGCGTATTGAGCCTCGGCTTCGTCATGTTGATCGTGGGTTGGAGGTATGCCGTCACGCTCGGCAGCAGAGGCACCTACGTCTCCATGCCCACCGTATCCCGTTTTTGGATGTACTTCCCAATACCTCTGGCCGGAGCCGCCATGATTATTTTTCAAATTGAAGTGCTCTACCAGCACATCAAAGCGTTTTTTATAGAGGAGGGGAAAACCGCATGAGCGCACAATCAATTGCAGTCACCATACTGCTGGGAAGTTTTGCCCTGATGATCCTGCTGCGCTTTCCCATTGCCTACGCGGTGGGCCTGTCCTCGGTGCTGTGCCTGACATACCGCGGCCTCAGCCTGACCACCGTCTGCCAGCATATGGTGAAGGGCATCAGCTCTTTTAGCCTGATGGCGGTGCCGTTCTTCATCACGATGGGCGTGCTTATGGGCTCCGGCGGCATTTCGGAAAAACTCATCGCGCTGGCCGACTCGCTGGTGGGCTGGATGCGCGGCGGCCTCGCGATGGTCAACATTGTGGCCTCGTACTTCTTCGGCGGCATTTCCGGCTCCGCCGCCGCCGACACGGCCTCGATCGGTCCCCTTCTCATTCCCATGATGGTGGACCAGGGTTATGACGACGACTTCTCCGCGGCTGTCACAATAACGTCCTCCTGCGAGGGGCTTTTAGTCCCACCCAGCCACAACATGGTCATCTACGCCACCACCGCGGGAGGCGTTTCGGTGGGCAGCCTGTTCCTGGCGGGCTATCTGCCCGGCGCGATACTTGCGCTGTCGCTGATGATCGGCTCTTACGTCATTTCGGTCAAGCGACAATACCCCAAAGGCTCGCCCTTCAACATAATAACCTTTATCAAGCAGCTGTGCACTTCCTTCTGGGCGCTGGCCGCTGTGATCATAGTGGTCGTCGGCGTGGTCGGCGGACTGTTCACCGCCACGGAATCCGCCGCAATAGCCGTTGTCTACAGCCTTTTTGTAAGCGTGTTCATCTACAAAGGGCTGAACTGGAAGGGCGTCTGGCGCGTGCTGGATGACTGTATCGACACCCTGGCCATAGTGCTGATTTTGATTGCCACCTCCAGCGTGTTCAGCTACTGCATGACAATTCTTCACGTTCCCTCATTGGCGGCAAACGCCATCAAAAGCGTATCAAATAACCCGATCGTTCTGGCGCTGCTGCTTAACGCTATTCTGCTTATGCTCGGCTGCATCATGGACATGGCCCCCATAATCCTGATCACCACCCCCATCCTGCTGCCGATTGCCAAATCCATCGGTATTGACCCCATCCAGTTCGGCATCATGCTTATTCTCAACTGCGGCATCGGCTTGCTCACGCCGCCTGTAGGCACTGTGCTGTTCATCGGCTCAGCCGTATCCAAGGTGCCGATCGAGCGCCTAGTCAAGGCGACGTGGCCGTTTTACCTATGCATGATAGTTGCTTTGCTGCTCATCACTTTTGTCCCGGAGATCAGCCTGTACCTGCCGAACTTAATGAAATAAGGGGGGACATCTTTAGTGAAAGCGTTTATGGACGAGAATTTTCTGCTTCCAAATGAAGCGTCTGAAAGGCTCTACCACGAGTACGCCAGGGACATGCCGATATTCGACTATCACTCTCACCTGCCGCCAGCGCAGGTGTTAGACGACGCTAAGTTCGACAACATCACGCAGGTGTGGCTTTACGGCGACCACTACAAGTGGCGCGCCATGAGGGCCTGCGGGGTTTCCGAGAAATTTGTATCCGGCATCCCCGCCGCGGCCGACGACTATTCGCGTTTCGAGGCGTGGGCCAAGGTCGTCCCGCAGACGGTAGGCAACCCCCTGTACCATTGGTCCCACCTTGAACTTAAACGATATTTCGGGATCGACGAGCCTCTCGATCCGAGGACCGCGAAAAAAATATACGACCACTGCGCCGAACAGCTCGCAAGACCCGAATTTTCCGTGCGCTCTATTATCCGGCGCAGCAATGTTTCCGTGGTTTGCACGACGGATGACCCAACCGACGACCTCGCGGGTCACATAGCCCTGGCGAAGGAAAACTGGGGATGCAGAGTATATCCGGCGTGGCGCCCCGACAAAGCGCTTGCCGCCAACGACGCGGTCGCGCTGAACTCGTGGCTGGACAAACTCGAAGCGGCGTCCGGGAAAAGCATTTCGACCTACGCGCAGTTTATGGAAGCGCTTCAGGCGCGGCACGACTTCTTTCACGAATGCGGGTGCAGGCTCTCGGACTACGGGATCGAACGGCCTTACGCCCTCCCCTGCTCCGCGCCGTCGGTGGAGAGCGCTTTCAAAAAAATTCGCTCCGGAACGCCGCTCACCGGCGATGAGCTGGAGCAATACCGTTCATCGGTCCTTTTCGATCTGCTCTGTATGGACGCCCGGGCGGACTGGACGCAGCAGCTCCACTTCGGAGCTAAACGCAACAACAGCACAAAAGCCTTTAAACTCCGCGGGCCGGACACCGGTTACGACTCCATCGGACAGTTCGATATAGGGGCGTCACTTGTGACGCTGCTCGACCGGCTGGACTCCGAGGACCTGCTGGCGCGAACGATCATATACACCCTGAACCCCAACGACCACGACATGGTAACGTCGATAGCCGGTTCGTTCATGGATGGGAAAACCCCAGGCAAGATACAGATAGGCACGGCCTGGTGGCACAACGACCACAAGGACGGCATGAACCGTCAGTTCAGCGCGCTTGCGAGCATCGGGCTGATCTCCCGCTTCGTCGGGATGCTCACCGACTCCCGCAGCTTCCTGTCCTATCCCAGGCACGAATATTTTCGCCGCCTGCTCTGCGCAAAATTCGGCACGGAGATGGAGAACGGCGAACTGCCGCCGGACTTCGGCCTCATCGGGGGAATGGTGAAGGACATCTGCTTCAACAACGCGGTGAACTACTTCGGCATGGAACTGCCGTAAACTAAGGCAAATACGTCTTCAAATTCCGCAGAACTTCATCGAAATCCAACGGCTTGCCGATATGGTTGTTCATGCCGGCCGCGAGGCATTGTTCGACATCTTCCTTGAACACGTTTGCGGTCATAGCGACAATGGGGACGGTCTTCGCGCTTGGACTATCCAGCGCGCGAATACGGCGGGTGGCTTCCAGCCCGTCCATTTCCGGCATTTGAATATCCATAAAGATCATATCGCAGCGTTCGGGGTTCTCGCTGAACAAACGCAAGGCTTCAGCGCCGTTTACCGCGCAGTCGATCTCCAATTTCGTAGGTTTCAGGATGGTCAGCACTATTTCCCGGTTGCTGCTCGCATCTTCCACCAGCAGCAACCGGCGGCCCTCGAACACAAACGACTCGGGTTCCGGCGGCGCGTCTTCCTTCCGCTCATTGCCCACGCCGAGGCAATCGTGTATGGCGTCGATGATGGTAGATGGAAACAGCGGTTTCGATAAGATTTTATCAACGCCGACCTTCTTTGCCTCACCCTCCACATCGCCCCATGTGGCGGCCGAAAATACTACCACAGAAACGCTGTCAGGGTCGGGCGCTCTCCGTTTCACTATGTCCGCTAACTGTACGCCGTCAATTCCCGGCAGTTTCCAATCAATAAAATAGATGTCGTAATCTCCGTTGCGCTCGACGAGCTCCAGCGCGTATTCGCCGCTTGGGGCCGCGTGGCAGAAAGCGCCGAGTTCTTCCACGATTTTCGTAATAAAAACCAAAGTGTCATGGTCGTCATCCACAGCGAGGATACGGACATCGTTCCAGTTTATACCGGGGGCCACGGGCCTCCGCGCTTTCTCCTCGCCCCGCTTTATCCGGATCGTAAAGGCGAAAGTAGAGCCTTTTCCCTGTTCGGACTCTATCCAGATATTGCCGTCCATCATTTCTATAATTCTCTTGCAAATTGCCAGACCCAGCCCTGTGCCTCCGAATCTGCGCGTCGTACTGCTCTCGGCCTGCTGGAAGGATTGGAACAGGACGGCTTGCTGCTCCGCGCTTATGCCGATTCCCGAGTCGGTCACCGTTATCTGTATGGCGCACACGCCGTCTTTTTCTCCCAAAAAGTATGCGCCGATGCGGATAGAGCCCTCATCGGGCGTGAACTTCACCGCGTTTCCCACGAGGTTGGTGAGCACCTGCGCCAGCCGCTGGTCATCGCCAACCAGAATCTCCGGAATGTTTCTGTCGATGTGCACCTTGAACTCCTGTCGCTTTTCCTCCACGCGGAAACTGACGATGCTGACCACCCGCTGGAGCATTCTTTCAAAATGAAATTCCGACAGCGAGAGCATAAATTTATTGGCTTCTATTTTGGACATGTCCAAAATATCGTTGATGACTCCGAGCAGATAGTTCGACGCGTCCTCTATCCTCGTAAAGCAATAAATCATCTGTTCCATGTCGAGAGCCGACTTCCCGATAGTTGTCATACCTATGACCGCGTTCATCGGCGTGCGGATCTCGTGGCTCATGTTGGCCAAAAAATATGACTTGGATTTGCTTGCGGCTTCCGCCGCCTCCATTGCGTTTTCCAGAGCATGCTGAAGCTCGATCGTCTTGTCCAGGGTACGGTGCATGTTCCCCGCGATCTCGCCGCGCTGAACAACGCCGACGGCCAGCAAGCCCCACGTTTGTAAAGCGTGCTCCCCGGCTTCGGGAAAAACGTGACGCCTATGGCAATCGTCGACACTGGCAAAACCCCAGAAATCGTCATTCAGGAACAACGGGACAGCCAGCAGGGAGTGGATCCGGTAGGGCAGGAACAGCAAATTATCTCCATCCGGCAGGGTATCCAGCGGCCCGTTCAAAATCTCCCTCCGGGACAGCAATTCCTCCCAGCGCGGCAGGGTCCCGTACGAAAACTCCTCCAGGCTGTCGTCCATTGCCATATCTTCGCTGCTTATCCATTTACATACCTGTTTATAATAGAGCTTGCCGTCGTCCTTTCGGTTGTTTTGCCATAAATACACACGGTCGGCTTCCATGTGCCGGCAGATCATATCCATGGTCCTGTTCAGCTCATCCATATAATTCTCGGCGTCCGCCTCCAGAAGGAGCACGGCGGCTTCATTGAGCACGCTCATAAGCGTGTGCTGCCTGTCAAGCTCGGCTGTCCGTTTGTACACCAGGTTTTCAAGTATTTTCCCCTCATGACGCTTTATTTGAAACAGCGCGAACATGAGAACAAGCACGCACAGAAGCAGGGCGGACGCGCCAATCAGCCACGGGCGCTGCGCCTCGATCAATTTATAGCTGTAGTCAAAAGCCGTGCTTCTCCAATTGTCTATGATCCCGTCCGTGTTGATGAACTTGAACGCTTTATTGATGATCGAGCATAAAACATCCCGGTCGGCGTTGAACCCAAAACAACCCTCCTGAACGATGCCGTCAAATACGATATTGGCTCTGTATCCCTTCAGCTCCTGGTAATTCGTGAGGGAGAGGAGGTTGCCGGTATCCATCATGACCAAATCCAGCTCGCCTCTGCCTAAAGCCTCAGCGGCCAGCCTTGTGTCGTTAAATTCAACCATTTTTTGGTCACTTTTATGGTCCGGAAACCATCGCTTGAACGCCTCCATTTGGGCGGTATTTTTTACCACCCCGACGGTCAGGTATTGAACGTCGTCAAGGCTGTAATTTGGCTGGTCGTTCCTGGAAACGAGGACAAAATAAATCACGGGAAGCGTATCGGACCACAGAAATTTTCCCTTTCGCGCCTCGGTGCGGGTCAAATCCGTGACAAACGCCGCCCGCCCGTCTTCCACCATTGCCAATAAATCGGGCCATGGGATAAATTCGTCGCCGTGCAGACGCTTGAAAGACAACCCCGTCAGCGTCTCCACTTCGCTTAATATGTCAAAAGCGGCGCCCTGCCACTCTTTTTTGTGTTCGTCATAGAAACTCATCGGATAGTTGCGGTATTGGGTAACGTAGGGTATTACGGGGTTGTCCCGTATATACGCCCGCTCTTCCCCGGTCAGCCGCGAAAAGAGCGCGTGCTGCAGATACGTTTCCTGACCTTGACGATACAGCTCTCTCAAATATTCCGCCGCGCCGCTATCGAGCGCCTTTTGAGTCACCGTTATTATAGGCTCGTACATCCGGTTCTTCGCGGTCAAGAAAACAGGTTGTTTAATCAGCGGCAAATAATCCGACGCCGTTACGTCGTCGAGGGATATAAAAGCCGCCTCTTCTCCTCCGACGCAGAAAAAAGCGTCCACATACCCGTTTTTAAGCGCTTCATACGCCTGTTCTATGCCATCGGCGTAAACAACATTAAAATCTCCATATTCAAACGTGGATATAACGGCATCCGCTGCGAAAAAACCGTTGACAAACATGATCCGCAGCGGGCGGTCCCTGGCGATGTCCAAAAGCGGCTTGCCGTAGCTGAGCCTTATCGTTTTGACGCTGCGCCCGGCGATGGGGCCGGCCGTCAGGTAAGCCAGCGGCATCTCGCCTGTGGACGCCGGGTATCCGGTAAATTGGATTTCTCCGTTGTCCAGTTTTTGCTCAAGCCCGTCCTTATCCAAAATCACGGGCTTGACCGACATACCGAACAGCTCGGTCAGCCAGCCGCAAAATAAGGCGGAAAATCCCCGGATTTCGCCCTCTTCCTCAAAAGCTTCGACGCCCGGAACCATGCCGTAAACAAAAGAGCCGGCATGAGACTGAAGCGCTTCAATGGCCTTGATCTCATCGCCGGTCACGCCTGGCACGTCCCGAAACGAGGTGAACCCCTCGCAGACCGACGCCGACGTAAGGATCAGCATGATGGTCACACATATTATCCGATTCATTGTCCGCATACGTATCTTCCCGTCTTTTAAGATTCTGTGAAAAGGGTCGTCAACAGTAGACATTTTAGCAGATTAGCACATTTTATTATGGGGAAGAGTTTTAAGCACTGTGATATGCTTGAAAAGACATGATGTTGATTAAGTAAGGGGCGTGTGTTCATGAAGATTCTTCAATTCGGCGGCGGAAATTTTCTGCGCTGCTTTTTCGACTGGATGCTCCAGAAGGTGTCGGACAAGACCGGCCTGGAGTACGAGGTGACCCTTGCGCAGTTGACGCCGGACGAGCCCGTGCGCGAAATAGCCGGGAGCGGTGAATACCACGTCATGCTGCGCGGGTATGAGGGGGAGGAATACGTTGAAACGCTCGACGCGGTGCGGGTGATAAAAAACGCGGTCAGCCCGCTCTCGCGCGCGGGCATTGGAGAGTACATCGAAGCCGGCTGCGGCGGTATAGAACTCATCATATCGAACAGCACGGAGGCGGGGATTTTTTTCGACCCCGGAGCCGGGGTGCCCCATAACTACCCCTCGTTTTTGGCGTTGCTGCTGAAAGAGCGCGCGGCCAGGAAGCTGCCGCCCGTCATGCTGATGGCCATGGAGCTGAACGAGCGCAGCGGCGACCTGCTCAAAAGGACCCTGCTTCAATACGGCGCGTCGTTCGGCTACGGAGCCGAGTACGTGGATTACCTGGAAAGCTGTCCCCTTTACAACACTCTGGTGGACCGAATCGTCCCAGGGTTTCCGGCGGACGCAGCCGAGCGCGTCTTCCAAAAGATCGGGCGCGAGGACAAGTGGCTCACCAGCGGGGAACTCTTCCACCTTTTTGTCATAGAGGGCGGCAAAAAAATTCTGGACGCCATTCCATTCGGCAAGGCAGGGCTGAACGTCATAGTGACCGACGACAAGCTCGACTTTTACCACGACCGCAAGGTGAGGATACTGAACGGGGCGCACACGTCCTCCGTGGCGGCGGCGCTGTTCGCCGGAATAGAGAACGTGGACGAGTTTGCCGGCCATCCCGCGCACTCGCGCTGGCTGGCCGACATGATGCACGAGGAAATATGCCTCGCGCTCTGCGGCGATGAGGAGACCCACAAGTACGCCGACGAGGTCTTGACCCGCTTTAGAAACCCCGCCCTGGGGCATAAATTCCGCGCGATAGCGTTGAACTCCATTGCAAAGGCCGACGCGAGAATGAGCCCGACAATCAGGGACTACTTCGCCCAAACAGGCAAGGTCCCCCCTAAAATGACTGAGGCGGTGAAAAAGCTGTGCGAACTGTATTCTCACGGGCCGCTCGTCGCCCTGCCCGGCGGTGAGTTCGAGCTTAAGGACTACGCTCAACTAAAGGGCAATTCCTTGGAAAAACGCATCGAGAGTTTTTTCCCGTCCCTGCCCTGCGGCGTCAGGGACAGGCTGGCCGAAGCCGTCCAGGGCGGCGGGACATAGTCAGGCAGGACCGAAGGTTTTGCGCAGCAAAAAGCAAGGCGGAGACGGCATTCGCAGTCGTTGATGACATGTCCAAAATAAGATAGAATGTTCACATGCTTGTGCAGGAGGTGAGCGGGAATTATGAATATAGCTGACAGTATTGCAGTTTCGGCAAATGTATCCTTAAAAAACAGCATGACCGGTTCTGAAATGGTCGAAATATTTCACGCAGGCGACATTCCGGCACAGTACATCGCCAACATAGGCGTCATGTTCGCGGAGGTCCATACTGACCGGCTCGCATCGTTATTCGCCGAAAGTAATATTTCATTCGACGAGGCTCAAAGGCTGTACGAGGCAATTTCCGATTTCTACCATACCCCGCGGATGGAAAAGTTCCTTTATGGAAACATGGGAAAAACTGCTTGAAAAAGCCGTTAGTTACGTCCAATCTACCCCATTAGGCAATAACGAGGATAAAAGCCTCTGGAGCTTGGGCGGCGGCACCGTCTTGATGATGGAATATAGGCACCGTTTGAGCAAAGATATTGATATTTTTTTGTCCGATCCCCAATTGCTTGGATATTTTTCTCCGCGCCTCAACGACGTTATTGACGCCGACGTGGAATATTATGATGAGCAGGCTGAATACATAAAGTTGATACATGATGATGGAGAAATCGACTTTATCGTTGCAAAGCCGCTTTTGTACAAAAACAGCAAAGTCATCTCTATGTTCGGCTCAGATATTCCATGCGAACATCCTTTGGAAATCATAGCAAAGAAAATCACGTATCGAAGCGAGAGCTTCGCAATACGTGATTTCTTCGACTTGGCCACCGTTTGTTTTCACTCTGACAGTACGGATATAAACGAAATAAAGCGTCTTATTACCCCATATGCGGAAGCTTCGAAGCGTAGACTGACAAACATCCAATCGTTCGATGAAATACGAACGCTTCCAGAGGGTGAGATTATACAAAGAGACGGAATAAAAATCCTTACAGATATATTTTCAACAAATCCTTATTGAACGCAGCCTGGCATAGTGTTTTATTTCTTTCCCCCGCGCGTCCCGAACAACCCCAACGCCAACG